>ENA-OQDF01000297-OQDF01000297.1-human-gut-metagenome-genome-assembly--contig:-NODE-297-length-20235-cov-1.851154_pt1 | contig 20235 bp, 26 predicted proteins | sample MGYA00242769_ERZ504597 | MGnify/ENA primary metagenome ERZ504597 (study PRJEB26092, sample SAMD00036305) | human gut metagenome | host: Homo sapiens | study: EMG produced TPA metagenomics assembly of...
TATATATATTATCATTATTTTATAATTTATATATTCCTTTTTAGTCTTTCGATAAATTTTATGATTATGTTTTTCATAATCTCTGGAGTGATTAAGATGAAACTGATAATATGGATATTACAATTGATGATATTATCAATACCGTAAAAGTTACAATCCACAAGCTAATTTTGATTTAATTACTAAAGCTTATAATCTTGCTTATGAGGCACATGCTGACCAAAAACGTATTTCAGGTGAAATGTATATCACACATCCATTACATGTTGCTATGATTTTAACTGATTTACATATCGACGATGTTACTATTGCTGCTGCCTTATTGCATGACGTTGTGGAAGATACAATCTATACCATCGAACAAATGAAAGAACTCTTTGGCGAAGAAGTTGCTATGCTCATTGACGGCGTAACTAAACTCAGCAAAATGAAATATAAATCCAAAGAGGACCAACAGCTTGAAACATATCGCAAAATGTTTTTAGCTATGGCTAAAGATATTCGTGTAATCATGATAAAATTAGCCGACCGCTTGCATAATATGCGTACCTTAAAATATATGCGTGAAGAAAAACAAAAACGCATTGCTAAAGAAACGCTAGAAGTTTATGCACCACTTGCTAATCGCCTTGGTATTTCCAATATCAAATGGGAACTTGAAGATTTATGTTTGCGTTATCTTGAACCTGAAACTTATTATGATTTAGTAGACAAAGTAAACCAAAAACGTGAAGAACGCCAAGGTTTTATCAATGATGCTGTGGCAAAAATCCAGCAAGAATTTGATAAAATTCATTTAAAAGGTGAAATCAAAGGTAGAGCAAAACATTTCTACAGTATCTACCGCAAAATGAAAAAAAGCAATAAAGATATCTCCGATATTTTCGATTTACTCGCTGTGCGTGTATTAGTGCAGACTATCCCTGATTGCTACACTGTACTCGGTATTATTCACGCTATGTGGAAACCACTACCATGTAGATTTAAAGATTATATTGCATGTACCAAAAACTAACGGCTATCAATCTTTGCATACTACTGTAATCACAGATAATGGTCTTCCACTTGAAATTCAATTCGTACTTTTGCCATGCACGCTATTTCAGAATATGGTATTGCTGCTCACTGGAAATATAAAGAAGCTGGCAATAAAAGCATAGGAGCTAATAGCGAATACGATAAAAAACTTTCATGGCTACGCCAAATGATTACACTTCAAGATGAATTTTCCGACCCACGCGAATATTTTGAAGCACTCAAAATTGATATTTTCTCCGATGAAGTATTCGTATATACTCCTCGCGGTGATGTTATCAATTTACCAAAAGGCTCAAACCCTATAGACTTTGCTTATCACATTCATACAGATATCGGCAATCACTGTGTAGGTGCTAAAGTAAATGGCAAAATTGTTCCACTTGAATATACTTTGCAAAACGGTGATATCGTTTCTGTAATTACCAATAAACAAAATAATGGCCCAAGTCCAGATTGGTTGAATATCGTAGCTTCTTCACAGACAAGAACAAAAATCCGCCAATGGTTCAAGAAACAACGTCGTGAAGAAAATATCGCCCGTGGTCTTGAATTATTAGAAAATGAAGCTAAACATTTAGGCTATAGTTTTAAAGATTTAGCCAAAAATGATAGACTTTTACAAGTGGCTCAAAAATTAAATATCCAAAATACTGATGATATGTTTGCTTCTATCGGTTTTGGTGGTATCACTGTAAATAGCATTATGAGTAAACTCATTGCTTTTTATAAAAAAGACCTGCAAGAAATCACCCCTCCGGATATTTCACAAATGCTTGAAAAAATCAAGCCTAAAACACCTAAGAAAAAAGCAAGTCATGGTATTTTAGTCGAAGGTGAAGATGGTTTCCTTGTGCATTTAGCAAAATGTTGTAATCCTATCCCAGGCGACCAAATAATCGGTTATATAACTCGTGGTCGCGGTGTATCTGTTCATCGTGCCGATTGTCCAAATGTATTACGTGAAGGCAATGATATGATGCGCGTCATTGATGTAAATTGGGATATCAGCACAGACCAATCTTATCCTGTAACTATCGAAGTTGGTTGTTACGATAGACAAGGTATCTTAACTGAAATTATCGCTAGAATTTCTGATGCGAAAATAAATATTGAAAATATTTCTTCTCGCAGTATCCCTAGCAATAAAACTGCTGTCATGACTATTACTTTCCATACAAAAAATTTAGCTCGTGCAGAACAATTAATGAATACTCTCCGCCGTCTCAAAGATGTTTACAGCGTTCGTCGTAATTTGAGTAGTTCTGCTAAAGAAAAATAAACTAATAAAAATTACAAAGGAGTATTATCATGAAAATAAAAGCCTTAGTAGTTGGCCCAATCATGGAAAATTGCTATATTTTATATGATGAACAAACTTTAGAAGGCATAATCGTCGACCCAGGCGATGAAGCTATAAGTATTTTAAATGTAGTCGATAATTTAAAACTTCATATTAAATATATTGTAAATACACATGGTCATGCTGACCATATTGGCGCTAATAAAGAATTAGGTTTAGCTCTAAAAGCAAAATTGGCTATTCATGCTGATGATGCTTGTATGCTCACTGACCCACATCTCAATCTTTCTGAAAATGGCTATATGGGTAGACCTATAATTTCTCAACCTGCGATATAATCTTACATGAAGGCGATATTATTTCTTTTGGCAATTGCAATCTAAAAGTAATCCATACTCCAGGGCATACACCTGGTGGAATTTGCCTTGTTGGTGAAGGCGTTGTTATGAGTGGCGACTCTTTATTTGCTGGCTCTATTGGTAGAACTGATTTTCCTACTGGCTCTATGACTGATTTAATTTCCAATTTAAAAGCAAAAATCTTGACTTTAGATGAAAATTTAACTGTTTTTCCTGGTCATAGTGGAGCAACTACTATTGCCTATGAAAAACAAATCAATCCTTATTTAGGTTAAACAAAAATGATAAATGATTTTTCACCTGAAATATTAGATTTAAATACTATTGATGAAGCACGCCAAGCTATGCAAGATATCCACTGCACTGATGCTGGCATAAAAATAATGCAAGATAAAGCTCTTTTCAAAGTGATAAAACTCTATAATGTAAATAGCAAAGCTGCCAATATTTTAAAACAAACATTTTTAAGTAAAGGTGGCGAAGTTGCTATCTCTCGTCATTGTGCTGATTTAAGCAAAGAAACTAGTGATGTCATCATCATGGCGACTATATATCAATACAAAAGAGCCATACCTGTATTGAAAATGCAACCTTGGAAATTAAAACAAATCGCTGAAATTTTAACTACTATGATAAAAGAGGTTTAAAGATGTTTTATTTTTGTAAATATCAATTTGAAAATATCTCTTTATATCTAGTAGCGACAGAAACTCATTTAATTAATATTCAATTTACGCAACCACAAAAAGCTCTGTTACAAACAACAGAGCTTTTATCTATGGCTACTATTCAATTAGATGAATACTTCCAAGGGAAACGCACTACATTTTCTTTACCATTTAAATTAACAGGCACGCCATTTCAACTTGCAGTATGGAAAGAACTTCAAAATATTCCCTATGGAAAAACTACTAGTTATAAAGAAATCGCTCAAAAAATCAATAAGCCTAAAGCATATCGAGCTGTAGGCATGGCTAATAATAAAAATCCACTGCCTATTATCATTCCCTGTCATCGTGTGATTGGCTCTAATGGAAAATTAATCGGTTATGCAGGTGGATTAAAATTAAAAAATTATCTCTTAGAATTAGAAAAATCACATACTAATTTTTAATATAAAACTACAAATATAAGAAGGTTGATTTTATGAACTACAAAGGCGTTATATTTGACCTTGATGGCACTCTTGTTAATTCTTTAACAGATTTAGCAAATAGTGTAAACACTGTACTTACTGAATATAATTTACCTACTCATGATATCGAAAGTTATAAGTATCGCGTAGGTAATGGCATAAAAAATTAATGGAGCGTTCCCTACCTCAAGATAAACAATATCTTTTAGATGAAGCTTTAGCTAAATTCAAACAAGTATACGCTAAACATAATTTAGACCATACGGCTCCTTATGAAGATATCTTAACTTTATTAAAAAAATTGCAACAACAAAATATAAAACTTGGTATTTGTACAAATAAACATGACGAAGCTGCCAAAAATATCGTAAAATTATTATTTGGTGAAGGTATTTTCAGCGAAATAATCGGCGATAAAGCTGGCTTAAAACGCAAACCAGACCCAGGCAAAGTCTTGATGATTGCCCAAAATTGGCAATTAAAACCTCAAGAAATAGCTTATCTTGGGGACTCTGATGTAGATATGCAGACTGCAAAAAATGCCGATATGTTAGCTGTTGGTGTATTATGGGGCTTTAGACCTGCTGATGAATTAAAACAAAATGGTGCAGATATTTTAATTGCTAAACCACTTGATTTATTAACTCAAGTATCATTGCTAAATAATTATTTATTATAGAAAGGATTTTTTAATTAATGAAAAGTAAAATTCCTGTTCAATTAGGACAGAAATATGAAATAAAAATCACAGGAATGGGGCAAAGCGGTGAAGGCGTTGGACGCTTTGAAAATTTCACTGTATTTATTCCTTATGCACTTCCTGGAGAAACTGTAGAGGCTAAAATCACACTTGTGAAAAAAAATTATGCTACAGGCGAAATAGTATCTATTCTTGAAAAAACTTCAGACAGAATAAAACCAATCTGTAAAGTATATGATGACTGTGGTGCTTGCCAGCTTCAACATTATTCTTATGAAGCTCAACTCAATGCTAAAAAACAAAAAGTAATCGATATGATGGAACATATCGCCATCAAAAAAGATATCATCATTCACCCTACTATGCCATCTGTTCACGAATGGCACTATCGCAATAAAATGCAATTTCCAATCGGCAGAAGCAAAAAAGAAGGTATTATCGTTGGTTGTTATGCCCATAGCAGTCATAATATCATCAATACCGAAAACTGCCATATTCAAAAACATACAAATAATGTAATCGCCAATGCTGTACGCGAAATGGCAACAAAATTTAAATTAAGTGTCTATGATGAAAAAACTCATTATGGTCTTTTACGCCATGTTGTAGGTCGTACTAATCGCGACGAAACTGAATGTATGGTCGTACTCGTTACTGCTCAACCCAAAATACCTCGCGTGCGTGAAATCGTGAATTTCTTACGCTCCAAAATCCCAAATTGACAAGTGTCGTACAAAATATCAATACTGGTAGAAATAATATCATCATGGGCAAAGAATGCAAAATTCTTTGGGGTGCTTCTCATATCACAGATAGATTAGGTAGTCTAAAATTCAAAATATCTGCACTTTCCTTCTTCCAAGTAAATACAGAACAGGCAGAAAAATTATATGAATGTGCTTTAAAATACGCTAATTTAACGGGCAAAGAAACTGTAATTGACGGCTATTGTGGCACAGGTACTATCTCTTTATTCTTAGCTCAAAAAGCAAAAAAAGTTTACGGTATGGAAATCGTACCTGAAGCAATCCGCGACGCTATTGCTAATGCTCGTGATAACAATATAAGAAATGCTGAATTTTTAACAGGCGATGCTGCTAAATTAATGCCTCAACTTTATCGCAAAGGACTTCGTCCAGACGTAATCGTAACTGATCCACCAAGAGCAGGCTGTGCACCAGAAGTTTTAAAAACTTTCGCTGCTATGAGACCAAAACGCATTGTCTATGTATCTTGTAACCCAGCTTCACTTGCTCGCGATATCGCTATTTTAGATGAACTCGGTTATAAAGCATTAGAAATTCAACCTGTAGACATGTTCCCACAAACAGGTCATGTAGAATCTGTATGTTTACTCGTAAAAAAATAATCATTTATCTATTCATCTTTCTTCAATGAATAAAAAAATACATTATCATACACGTAAAGAAGGCATATATCATGAAAAATATTTTAATAATCTCAGGAAGTCCTCGCAAAAAAGGAAATTCACAATTATTATGCGAAAGTTTTCGCAAAGGAGCTGTAGAAGCGGGACATTGCGTAAATTTAATACGACTTGCAGATAAAAATATTCACTTTTGCCGTGCTTGTGATGCTTGTATGAAAATGGCGGTACCTGCATATTAAAAGATGATATGCAATATATATTAGAACAATTTCAACAAGCAGATGTCATAGTACTTGCTACACCAGTTTATTTCTATGGCATTTGTGCACAGATGAAAACATTCATCGACCGCACTTACCCTATTTGGCAAAAATTAGGAAAAAAAGAAGTATATTATATCGTTTCAGCTGGACTAGATAAAAAATCATAGAACGTTCTTTAGGTGATTTAGATGGTTTTGTTGAACATCTTGAAGCTTATACTATTAAAGGTCGTCTGTATGCTACTGACGCAATGGAAGCTGGAAAAATACTTGGAACACCTATTATAGATGAAGCATATCAAATGGGAAAAAATGTATAATATTTTTTCTTAATCCTATTAATTAACTTATTCTTCTTTGATACACAAACAATAAAAAATACCTACCATAGATAAAGTCTTAGTTTATCTGATAAATGCAAATTTTCCCCGCATTAGCAGACTTTACGGTAGCTGAAAGCTATTGAGATAAACTAGGCTACGGTTTAGTCCTACTGTTTGAGCGAAGCGAGTTAGAGCGTTGTAGACATAGTTTTATCTTTGCCAAAGTAAAATCAATATTGCGGGACTTTTTCTTTTTGGTTCATTTTTCTTTTATATAAAAGAAAAACGAATAAAATATTGACTTTAAGTTTACTCCAATATGTATAATTAAATTAATTATTATATATTGGAGTAATTTTTATGTCTATTTCTCGTCGCAATTTCTTTAAATTAGCCGGTATTACTACAGCTTTATTAGCTATGGGTGGTATTGGTTTTATTAATCAGCCTAAAATTGGTCGCTCACCTAAGGGTGATGAATTGACTAAGATTTAAAATCTCCGCATTATGTAAATGGAGAATTTCAAAATCTTGAGCCTACATCTGTTTTAGTCAATAAAGATAATTATTATAATGGTATCAAAGAAATTCTATTTCCTACTAAAGGTGTAACTATACCTAAGGAAAATATTCCTACGCAAAAAACAGATTTAAAATCTCTAATCCTAAAGAAAATTTACTTGTTTGGTTTGGTCATTCTTAGTTTTTATCTGCAATTGATGGTATCAAGATATTAGTTGACCCTGTATTTAGTGATTATTCCTCCCCTTTATTTTTCATCAATAAAGCCTTTGCTGGTACAAATATATATACAGCTAATGATATACCTGATATTGATGTTTTAATCATCTCTCATGACCACTGGGACCATTTAGATTACGCTACTATTATGAGCCTAAAGAATAAAATCAAGCATATTGTTTGCCCTCTAGGTGTTAGTAGTCATTTTTATCATTGGGGATTTAATCCTGATATAATTCATGATGAAGATTGGTATCGTGAAATAAAACTTAGTGATAATTTAAAAATTCATATTTTACCTTCTCGCCATTTTTCAGGAAGATTTTTAGATAATAATAAAACTCTTTGGGCTTCTTTTGCCATCATTACACCTACCAAAAATTTTTATAGTGGTGATGGAGGATATAGTCCTCAATTACGCGAAATTGGTGATTATTTCCAAGGCTTTGATATGGCTATCATGGAAAATGGTCAATATAATACATCTTGGGCACAAATTCATATGATGCCAGAAGAAGTAGCTCAAGCTACTATGGATTTACAAGCTAAAATGCTTTTACCTGTGCATTGTGGAAAATTTGCTCTAAGCCCTCACCACTGGCAAGAACCTTTTGAACGTATTTATACAGCTAGTCAAAATAAATCATATAAACTGCTCACTCCACTATTAGGGGAAACTGTATTTCTTGACCAAAATAATCAACAATTCAACAAATGGTGGACTACTATTTCCTAATATCTTGAATAATAATCTTTAAACAAAATGCACTACTAAATATAAATTTAGCAGTGCATTTTTATTTTTATAAATCAGCCAATTTTTACTGTATGAATAACTTTATAACCTTTAGCTTCTAATTTTGCTTTGATATCATCAATATTAGTAATATCGCCACGAATAACGATTTCGTATTTATTATCTTCTTTTTTGCAAGTTATCAAGCTATCAATGCTAACACCTGCTTGTCCAAAGATTTCTGCGATATCTTTAACTACACCAATTTTATCTGTAACTTCCAAAGTAATACGAGTTTTTCCATCAGCTAAGCCCATTACATCTACAAATGTTTTAAAAATATCTGTTTCTGTGATAACGCCTACTACAGCACCCATATTACTTACAACTGGCATACCGCCAATTTTATTTTTATACATAATAAGTGCAGCTTCTTCAATAGTTGCATCTACATTTACAGAAACAACATCTTTTTTCATGATATCTCGAACGCAAATTTTTGCAAGTAAAGAATTTATCTCATATCTTGATAAAGTTGTTGCAGGCGATGGTGCTACACGCATTAAATCACTATCGCTTAAAAATCCTACTAATTTGCCATCATCTACAACAGGTAAGCGACGAAAATTATGTTTTTTCATTAAATGAGCTACTTCATCAACTTTAGTATCAGCTGTTACTGTCATAGGATTTTTCGTCATTCTATTAATAACAAACATTTTTTTCACCTCATATAAATTTATTTTATTATCCTATAAGAAAGGATTCGCTATAAATCTAACGAATCCCTGCATACAATAATTATCTATATAAAATCAGCCACCAAGATATGCTTTTCTTACTTCTTCACTAGCAGCAAGTTCTTTGGCATCACCAGAAAGTGTAATTCGTCCTGTTTCCAAAACATATGCACGATTAGCAATAGAAAGTGCCATATTTGCATTTTGTTCTACTAATAAAACTGTAGTGCCTGCTTTATTGATATCTTGTATTATTGAAAAAATTTCTCTTATCAATAATGGTGCAAGACCCATGGAAGGCTCATCTAAAAGTAGTAAACGAGGTCTACTCATCAAAGCTCGTCCCATAGCAAGCATCTGCTGTTCCCCACCAGATAAAGTTCCTGCTTGTTGATTTACCCTTTCTTCAAGTCTTGGGAAACGTTCAAATACCATTTTCAAATCCTTAGCAATACCAGCTTTATCCTTACGAATAAATGCACCTAATTCTAAGTTTTCCATAACAGTCATTTCTGCAAAAACACGTCTGCCTTCTGGTACTTGAGAAATACCTGCTTTTACGATATTTTGTGCTGGCATTCCGGCAATATTTTTACCTTCAAACTCAATTGTACCAGTCTTTGGTTTTAAAAGCCCTGAAATAGTGCGTAGAGTTGTAGATTTTCCTGCCCCATTAGCCCCAATCAAAGTAACTATTTCACCTTCATTGATTTCTAGGCTAATTCCTTTTAAAGCATGAATTGCACCATAATAAACATTCATATCATTTATTTTTAACATAAATTCTACACCTCCCCACCTAAATAAGCTTTAATAACTTCAGGATTTTTCTGAATTTCTTCTGGAGTTCCACTGGCAATAATACAACCATATTCTAAAACATAGATGCGTTCACAAATTCCCATTACTAAGCTCATATCATGTTCAATAAGTAAAATAGATAAACCAAATTCTTTACGTATCCAGCGTATCATTTCCATCAATTCTTGTGTTTCTTGTGGATTCATACCTGCTGCTGGTTCATCTAGCAATAATAATTTTGGTTTAGTAGCCAAAGCTCTGGCAATTTCTAAGCGACGTTGTGCCCCATATGGTAAATTTTTTGCCACTTCATAAGCTTTATCTTCTAATTTAAAAATCTTTAATAATTCTAGACTTTTTTAGTGATTTCATCTTCTTCTTTGAAATATCTACCCAAACGAAGTACAGACTCCACTAAACTATATTTTGCATGAGAATCATATGCTATTTTACATTATCTAAAACAGTTAATTCCGAGAACAATCTTATATTCTGAAAAGTACGTGCAATTCCTCGAGAAGTTATCTGATAAGGTTTAATCCAACTAAACTTTTACCAGCAAAATCAATAGTACCTGTAGTTGGTTGATATACACCTGTCAATAAATTAAATGCAGTTGTTTTCCCTGCACCATTTGGCCCAATAAGACCTATGAGTTCGCCTTCATTTATCTCTATATCAAAATTAGATACTGCTTTTAATCCGCCAAATACTTTTGATACACCATCTGTTTTTAATAATTCCATAATTATCCACGACCTCCCTTAAAACGTTGGAAAATCTTAAGGCTTGTAATTTCTGTATAACCAAAAAGACCTTGTGGACGATAAAACATTAATAAAATCAATACTAATGCATATGCAATCATACGGAATTCAGGCCAGCTAGCAAGTGCTGCTGATACGAAAGTTACTACAAATGCACCAGCGATTGAACCTGTAATTGAACCTAATCCGCCAAGTACTACCATGATTAAGAAATTAAATGATGCCATAAAAGTAAATGAAGATGGATTGATAATATAGAAACAATGAGCGAATAATCCACCGCCAATACCAGCAAAAATAGCACCAATAGTAAATGCCATTACTTTATATTTTGTAGTATTAACACCCATAGCTTCTGCTGCAATCTCATTTTCACGTACAGCAATACAAGAACGACCATATTAGAATTAACAAAGTTCTTAATGAAGAACAATGTAAATAACATTATAAAAAATACCCATGGAAAAGTCGTATTATGTGGTATACCTTTAAAACCAGCTGCACCACCTACATACTCTATATTCATGATAACAATACGAATGATTTCCCCTAAGCCTAATGTAGCGATAGCCAAATAATCGCCTTTTAGACGTAATGTTGGCAAACCAATCAAAAATCCCAAAATACCAGCTGCAAAACCGCCAATTAATAAAGCTACAATAAATGGAGAATGAAAATTAACTGTTAAAATTACGCCAACATAGGCGCCTACTGCCATAAAGCCAGCATGACCTAAAGAAAATTGACCTGTATAACCATTTATCAGATTTAAACTTGCTGCCATGATAATATTGACACATACAAGGAAAATATTTAATTCCCAGAATGAGCCAATAATTCTTTCAGCCATTAAAAATTGCAAAACGCCAAATAAAACAATCGCAAGTATTAAAGTTATTATATCTTTTTTCTAAGAGAATTCACTTTTAACACCTACACTTTCTCATTAGTATTCTTACCAAAATACCAGATGGTTTGAATAACAATACTAATATTAATATCGCAAAAGCTGCTGCATCACGGAATGTAGAAGATATAAAACCGGATACTAAAGCTTCAATTACACCTAAAACAATACCACCAGTCATAGCTCCTGGGATACTACCGATACCACCTAATACAGCGGCAACGAAAGCTTTAAGCCTGGCATAATTCCCATAAGTGGTCAATAGAGTTATAATATACACCTACTAAAACACCACCAGCGGCAGCTAATGCTGAACCAATACCAAAAGTAAAAGAAATTACTCTATCTGCATTTATACCCATGAGTTGAGCTGTTTCTGTATCAAAGGATACAGCACGCATAGCTTTACCCATTTTAGTTTTCTGTACAATATAAGTGAGTAATACCATCAAAATTACAGTAATGATAAAAATTAATAATTGCTGTCCATTAATTACAAATGAACCAATATTTAAAGATAAGGAATCAATAACATTTGGAAAAGTTCTTGGTGTTGGTGAAACAAAATACATACTTGTATATTCAAGGAAAAATGAAACCCCAATCGCTGTTATTAACAGTGATATACGTGGAGCTTTACGCAATGGTTTATACGCTATTTTTTCTACTAAAATTCCTAAAAGACCAGTAACAACCATAGAGATGATAAGTGCTGGAATAATTGACATCTTAGTCATTGTTACAGCATAAAAGCCTACATACGCACCAACCATATAAATATCACCATGGGCAAAGTTTATCAACTTGATAATACCATATACCATGGTATAACCTAAAGCAATCAATGCATAAATACTACCTAAGGAAATACCATTGATTAATTGCTGTATTAATTGCTCAAAAAAATCCATCTTACTTTCCTCCTTCACAAAGAAAGGCCGCAAAATTGCGGCCCTTTCACCTAGTATAATCAGCCTTCTGCTGTTGTTGGTGTAACTCTTTGTTTAAGAACTTTATTACCATTCTTTCATTTCAATAATGAAGCATTTTTGATCAAGTTGTGATTTTCATCAACAGTAAGTTTACCTGTACCAACTTGTAATCTTTAGTTTCTGCTAATGCTTTCTGAATTGCTTCTGGATCTGTGCTACCTGCACGTTTTATAGCATCAACGAGCATTTTACCTGCATCATAACCGAGAGCAGCAAATACACCTGGAGCATGACCATATTCTTTTGTGAATGCATCTACAAAAGCTTTAGCATCTGGATCTGTTTCAGTATAGTGAGTGATGAAGTAAGTATTATTAAGTGCATCTGCACCAGCGATATCTACTACTTTTGTATCATCCCAACCATCTGTACCTAAAATTGGTTGTGTAATACCAAGTTCACGTGCTTGTTTTACAATTTTACCAACTTCTTCATAGTAAGCAGGAATATAAATTATATCTGCATTTGCTGTTTTAATATTTGTAAGAGTTGCTTTAAAGTCTTGGTCTTTAGCTACGAAAGCTTCTTCCATTACGACTTTACCGCCTAAAGCTTCAAATTTATTTTTAAATACTTCAGCTAAGCTCTTAGAATAATCTGTACTAGAGTCTAAATAAATAACAGCTGTTTTAGCTTTTAATTCGTTAGCTGCAAAAGCTGCCATTGTATTACTTTGTAATGGGTCAATGAAGCAACCACGGAATACAAATGGTTTAACTTGACCATTTTCTACTGTAATATCAGGGCTTGTTGCATCAGGTGCGATAATTGGCACTTTATTTTCAGTTGCTACCTGAGATTCAGCTTGTACTGCACCGGAAGTTGCAGGTCCTACGATAGCTACAACTTTATCATCAGAAATAAGTTTTGTAGCTGCGTTAGCTGCTTCAGCAGGGTCTGATTTATTATCAGCTTCAACTAGAGTAATTTTTTTACCATTAATTCCACCGGCGTCATTAGCTTCTTTGATAGCTAATTTCAAACCTTCTAATGTTGTTGTACCATAGTTGGCAACATTACCAGTCATTTCAAAATTGGCACCGATTTTAATTTCATCACTATTTGCTGCTTCTTCACCGCCACAACCAGCGAAAATACTACCGAACATTGTCATACCAAGAAGTAATCCTGCTATGCGCAAACGTTTTTTAGAAAAATTCATTATGATTCCTCCCAGCATAGGCCTAAAATATAATTATTATAATTCCTTTATGTAGGTCTTAGTCTTGATGTTGTTTATTATACTTTACAAGTTTACAACAGTCAATACTTAATTTAAAAATTTTATATTTTTATCTTTTAATAAGCAATAAATAATATGTACTATCTAATAAATATATCCTTATTTTTACACTAAAAATAATTTATTTACAATAAATTCCCTATTTCTTAATTATATATTTAAATCTGTTACCTTTAAATATATATATTTATGTATATTATTACAGGACATTTAATTATAATGCTCAATTATGATGCTTATTTTAATAAACTTCTACCACTCTATCATTACTTATGATAGAATAAAAAGATAGTACTATTTTTTTATAGGAGGATTTAAATTGTCGGAATTACAAACTGAAATTCAAAAACGACGTACTTTTGCGATTATCTCTCACCCAGATGCTGGTAAAACTACTTTAACTGAAAAATTATTGCTCTATGGAGGTGCAATCCATTTAGCAGGTTCTATAAAATCCCGTAAAACTCAACGTCATGCTGTTTCTGACTGGATGGAAATTGAAAAACAGCGTGGTATTTCTGTAACTTCTAGTGTGCTTCAATTCGATTATGCTGGTTGCCGTATCAATATCCTTGATACACCAGGTCACCAAGACTTCAGTGAAGATACTTATCGTACACTAATGGCTGTAGATAGTGCTGTCATGATTATCGACGTAGCCAAAGGTGTCGAAGCACAGACAAAAAATTATTTAAAGTTTGTAAACAACGTCATATTCCAATTTTTACATTTGTTAATAAACTTGACCGTTTTGGTAAAGCTCCACTTGAATTAATGGAAGAAATCGAAGATGTTTTAGGTATTCGCTCTTATCCAATGAATTGGCCTATCGGTACAGATGGTCATTATAAAGGTATTTATCATCGCGAAACTGAAAAAGTAGAATTATTCAGTGAAGATACATCTCATGGTCAAGAAGAACGTGAGTCTGTAATTTTTGATTTAAAAGACCCAAAAGCTAAAGAAATCATTGGCGACACTGATTATCAAGCTTTATTAGATGATATCGATTTACTTGATGTTGCTGGTGAACAGTGGTCTATGGACAAAGTAAATAAAGGTGAATTAACACCTATGTTCTTTGGTAGTGCCATGACTAACTTCGGTGTACGTGGTTTCTTAGAAGAATATCTTCGTCTTGCACCAGCTCCTCAGCCTCGTATGAGCTCTGATGGTCTTATCAGCCTGATGATGAAAAATTCTCTGGCTTCATCTTCAAAATTCAAGCTAATATGAACCCTGCTCATCATGATAGATTATCCTTCATTCGCATTTGCTCTGGTAAATTCGAACGTGGTATGAGCGTTTATCATATGCAAGGTGGCAAAGCTGTAAAACTTTCTCAGCCACAACAATTCTTAGCTCAAGACCGTCAAATCATTGATACTGCATACCCTGGAGATATTGTTGGTTTATTTGACCCTGGTATCTTCGGTATCGGCGATACACTTTGTATGCCTTCTCACAAATTCAAATTTGCAGATTTTCCTGTATTCCCACCAGAAAGATTTGCTCGTGTTTCTGCTAAAGATACTATGAAACGCAAACAATTCGTAAAAGGTATCATGCAGCTTACACAAGAAGGTGCTGTACAATTATTCCAACAAGCAGGTGCTGGTATGGAATCTTATATCGTTGGTACTGTAGGACAATTGCAGTTTGATGTATTAGAATACCGCTTAAAGAGCGAATATAATACAGAAATAGTCATGAATATGCAACCATTTGAAGTTGCTCGTTGGCTTCGCTTCAAAGATAATCGTCCTGTAACTCCAGAATCTCTCCGTGGTGCTGACCGTGGAATGTTCGTATATGATATGAAAGATCGTCCTGTACTTCTTGTAAACAACGAATGGGCATTAGGCTGGATTCAAGATAATAATCCAGATTTAGAAATGTTCCCTGTACCACCAGAAAAACAAGATGCTGAAGACGATATGAAATAATTTAATAAATAAAAAAACGACTACGCTTAAATGCTTAGTCGTTTTTGTCAAAATATAATTGTTTTATATGTTTTGCAATCTCTTGTAAATTATTTGGCACAAGCTCGATATTATAGCCAATGAATAATGGAGATGTTGCAAATCTAGGCATTATTTTTACATGTATATTGCCTTCAATTAAATAGAAGAATAAATTATAACTGCTACAATTTACGCTGAAATGGTTCATGATATAATCGACGCCTATCTGCACAAATTCAGCTAAGGTATCGATATCATTTAAACCTTTCATAATTACATTGACTTCTGTAAATCCAACACGTGGCTTTGTAGACAAGTTCATAACTACATTATTTTTTTCTGCAATTTTAATGCCCTCAAATTGGCGTTTATCACACATATTTTTAAACTCTAAATTTTTAATGCCCACAATTTGCATATGTGGATGACGCATAGTTCCACCAGATAAAGGGCCATGATTTTTGAAGAAAAGCACTGTTTTATATTTTTTACTATTAATGATATTGAGCCAGTGATTTATACTAAAATGCATGAGTCTTGCATATGCTCTAAAGTATAATCTGGAATATCTGCATTACATTCACTGCCTTCAATAATTAATAATTGATAAGCTTCTTGTAAAACTTGATATTTATTTTCTAATAATATCATATCATTTTTATTTCTATGATATTTTTTAAACTTTTCACATCACAAAATGGACAAGCAACTTCTCTATGTACAATATTTTCAGGTTTTGATTTACCAATATTTATATCAAATCCTAGATAATTATACTCCATAAAAATTTTCCTTTCTTTTTTATTTTACTCAAACTCATTCAATGTTTACTTAATCCTAGCTTTATAGCTATAAAAGTAAAATATACTAGCATAGTTTTACGATAAATGCTATAATTTTCTAGTATAATTACTTTTTTAAGCTGTATTTACTATTATACAGTCTTTTCAATTAAAAGAAAATGATGTTTTAAAGCAGGTGTTTTCCATTAACGAACAAGATAATACTTCAAAAAAATCTCATAAAGCTGAAAGCTTTTTAAAAGGAACTTTTATATTAACAGTCGCTAGCTTAGTAGTTAAAGTTATCGGCTCATTAAACTGGATTTTTGTTTCCCGCGTTTTAGGCGGTGAAGGTATCGGTCTTTATCAAATGGCTTTTCCTATTTATTTTTTAGCCTTGACCGTTTCTTCTGCAGGTGTTCCTGTAGCTATCTCTATTATAACAGCTGAAAGAGTTGCCTTAAATGATATTTTTGGGGCAAAACGCATTTTTCGTATTTCCATGTGCTTTATGTTCTGCACTGGTTTATTTTTTAGTTTGCTGACCTATTTTGGTGCTCAATGGCTCATAGATTGGCAATTTTGTGCGTGACCCTCGTGCATATTATTCCATTATTGCACTTGCTCCAGCTGTATTCTTCGTTACTATCTTAGCTAGTTCTCGAGGATATCTCCAAGGTTGGCAACGCATGACACCAACTGCTGTATCACAGATTGTTGAACAGATATTCCGCGTTGTAACCATGATTTTATTCGCTCAACTCCTCTTACCTTATGGGCTTGAATATGCTTCAGCTGGTGCTTCTTTAGGTGCTTTAGCTGGTGCTATTACTGGTGTCATGGTTTTAGTTTATTTCCACATAAAATTAGAAAAAGATATTGTCAAAAACTACGGTAATGAATTAAAGCCTGTAAATGATGCTCAAACAGCTTCTGTCTGGAAAATTATTAAACGTATCTTTGTATTGGCACTTCCAGTTTCTGCTGCTAGTATCATGCTTCCGATTGTATCTAATCTTGATTTATTAATCGTACCAGCTCGTTTGGAAGTAGCTGGTTATAGCGTAAATGAAGCTACAGAATTATTCGGTTATTTGACTGGTATGGCTGTACCACTTGTCAATCTTTCCACTATTTTAACAGCTTCTCTTGCTGTAAGTATCGTACCTGCTATCTCTGAAGCTCGTACGTTAAAAGATAAAACACGTTGTTTCAATCAAACAGCAGCTGCTATGCGTATTTCAAACTTTATCTGTTTCCCTGCATTTGTAACAGTTATGATGTTGGCTGTGCCTATCTCAACTTTAATCTACAATGCACCTGGAGCAGGCCCTGCTGTTTGGGTTTCATCCTTTAGTATAGTATTACTTGGTCTTCATCAAGTTACTACTGGTGTTCTTCAAGGACTTGGACACCCTACTATTCCAATGATTAATATGGTTATCGCTGCCATTGCTAAAGTTATTTTAAACTGGGTATTAACAGCACAACCTTCACTCGGCATCATGGGTGCTGCATGGGCTACTGTTGCTGATATCGGTATTGCAGCTTTAATCAATCTATATTTCTTATATAAATATATCAATTATAAAATTGAAATCATGCAATTATTAAAAACTATTGTTTCTGCTGCTATCATGGCTGGTATTATTCATTTTGGCTATGAATTCTTATTATACGAAACAGCAAGCAATGCTTTAGCTACTTTTGCATCTTTATTTGTTGGTATGTTCTTCTATATTATTGTCTTAATTTTAATTGGTGGTATCATGGAATCAGATATCGAACGCATTCCTATGATTGGTGCCCCTAGTATTCGTTTCTTCAAAAATTGGTGTTTTAAAAATTAATGGAGAGATTATAAATGAAAAATTTCTATTGGCATATAATCCAGTTTCTGGTGATGCCATGTTTAAGAAAAATTAGACGATATTATCAATCAATTTCAAAGTCGTGATTGTATCATCATGCCTTACCGCACTAAAAAAGAAAGCTTTGATCCATTCTTTGCTAATTGCGTACGCAATGTAAATGCCGATGGTATCATTGCAGCTGGTGGCGATGGTACTTTGCATAAAATAATCAATATGACCTTAAAAGAAAATCTTGACGTACCTGTAGGTATTATTCCTAGTGGTACATCTAACGATTTTGCTTCTCATCTTGGTATTGATGCTAAATTTGATGAATATATCAATAGTATCATCACTGGAAAAACTCAATATGTAGATGTTGGCTCTATTGGTGATGAATACTTTATCAATGTAATCAGTGCTGGTATGATGACAGGTGTTGCTCATGAAGTTGATACTCGTCTTAAAAATACTTTTGGTAAATTAGCTTATTATTTCCGTGGACTTGGTGAACTTCCTAGATTTCGCGGTTTAGATTTCACAATTGAAGCTGATGGTGAAATCATCAAAGAAAAAATCTTCTTTGTATTAGTCGTTAATTCACCTGTTGTAGCTAGCTTCAAAATATATCTATGGACGCTAAAATCAATGATGGCAAATTAGATATGATATTATTAAAACAATGTAATATTCCTGAATTGATGAAAATCGTAGCTGATACAGTGGCAGGAAAAACATCTTTTGATAATAAAAATATCATCTATAAACAAGCATCTTATTTCAAATTCTCTTGTCCAGACCGCGTAGAAAGTGATTTAGATGGTGAACTTGGCCCTGTATTACCACTAGAAATTCATACAGTTTCTAATAAATTAAAAATGTTTGTCTTATAAAATAAACAAAATGCACTTTAAAAGTTAGATTGATATTCTACTTTTAAAGTGCATTTTTTATAAGTATAACAATTTATAATATAAAAAATAATTCACAATGTTTATTTTTTACTTAATATCATTCCCACTAAAATGCATATAGTACCTAAAACTTGTCCTAATACTAAAGTTTCTCCTAATAATATATATGCAAATATAAGAGAAAATACTGGCAACAAATACTGATAAATTGCAGTTCTTACACTACCAATTTTACCAACAGCCCATACCCATACAATATTACCTAACCAAAGAGCAAAAACTCCAGAATAAACTACACTTATCCATGCTTCATTAGATAAAGTTTCAAAATTTATAAATTGTAACTCTGGTATTCCTAATAGAAAAAATACAATAGCCGAAATACTCATTAAAAAACTTACAATTTGACAAGGAGAATATTTATTAAGTAAATCCTTAGCATAAATAGTATAATAAGCATTACTAAATTGTCCCAAAACTACTACTAATGTACCAATTAAATGATGATTAGCAAACTGATCTCTTTATTTGAACTAAAAATAATTGCCATCATTCCTACAAAAGAAATAATTAAACCTAAAATAACATTTTTGGACAAAGGATTTTGTTTAAACAATTTATTTAATAATGCTACTGCTAATGGCATAATAGCTGAAGCTAATGATGCATTACCTGCAGTTGTTTTTGATAATCCAAAAGTTAAACAAACTTGTGTCAAACAAAATCACCTAAAGCCAATAATATTAAATATTTTAAATCTGTCCATGGCATTTTTCTATATGTATGTGTCTTATATAACCAAAGCCAACATAATAGTGCTGCAATAGTTAAACGTAAAGCATTATAGATAAATGGTCCTATTTCCTCAATTCCTATTTTCATTACTGCATTGTTTGATGACCAAATTAATATAATGCTTAAAATACTAAATTCAAAATATTTTTTACCCAATTAATTAAACTTCCCATTTTTTAACTTCCCCTTTTTAGCAAACGTTTACTATTTCCCATAAATACAGATATATTAACTTCATTTTTAAATATTGTGAAAATTTTATTATTTTATCATGAAAATTTATAAAAACTTAATTTTATCGAACTTATACTTCCCCCTTTCTTAAAATTTTCTTATCAACAATTTTATTTTTAATATATTTTATTTTTTCTTCTATCCAATTCCTTAGTAAACGTTTTCTTTAATTTCATAGTATAATTATACTACTTACTATTAAATTTGTAAATATTTTCAGAATTTATTTTTATTAGTTTTGCACATAAAAATGCCC
>ENA-OQDF01000298-OQDF01000298.1-human-gut-metagenome-genome-assembly--contig:-NODE-298-length-20234-cov-3.300741_pt1 | contig 20234 bp, 25 predicted proteins | sample MGYA00242769_ERZ504597 | MGnify/ENA primary metagenome ERZ504597 (study PRJEB26092, sample SAMD00036305) | human gut metagenome | host: Homo sapiens | study: EMG produced TPA metagenomics assembly of...
CCGCAAAATCTTTTCTAAACAATGGATTCAAAATGGGAATACAAACAGTGGTAGTATCTGTATATCCATTAAAAGGCTTCAATCATCGGAAAACTCTTTTTGCCATTCTGCATACGAGAAGTCATAGCACTTCTCATTTGCTTATAACGAGCCTTTAACATATCTAATTGCTGAGCACCCAACAATTCATCAGCAACTAACTTGGAATATCATCCGACAAATGACAATCATTGCAGAAGACTGTTCTCATACACAATCACTTTGCGCTCCCCCAGTCTCAAAGAAAGCATTTTCTAAAATAGGGAAGGCGCAAGACTGTTATCAAATTCCGTCAATGGGTTCTGGACTACCTCTGCACCGAAAAATGAAAACAGCTCACGCCTTTGGCTGTATATCAACACATCAGTGCTATATATGCAAACCAAAGGGAGCATTCTTTCATATTCCTCAGTGCAGGTGAATTGTCCAGATTCATTGACAAGGAATAAGCTAAACGCTTCCTAATTACTATGTCTGTCCACTTGGGACAATGCAAATATAGGAACTATTTAGCAAAAATGCTATTTCGTGAACTGTTCTTTTTCTATTTTCAATTCAAATTTACCTATTCTTATGGGTAAATCAAACTTTGATACTTTAATCTTTTATAGGCTGACATCGTAAAATAAGTAAATCTTTCAACATCTGTTAGTCCTCTCGTATTATATCTAAATGCAAATTCATCACAGTATTTATCCAAATGCTTTGGACTTACTTTATGATATATTCCTAATATTCCACGTTTCAAGTGTGACCAAAATCCTTCAATACTATTGGTATGGAATCCGTCTTTTACATATTCGCCAGTACTATGTTCAACTACTTTATGAATATAATTTTTCGATATTCCAGTATAACCTTTCCATCCATCTGTTATAACGGTAGAACCTTCCTTGACTAAAGTATTGATTATCGTTTTCAAAACCTTTCCACCAGTATTTGGAACAACGGCTGTATATGCCATTCCATTAGATAATAGACCTACTACGGGAGTCTTTACTTTAAGGCTTCTTCCTTGTGCATTCTTTACTCTGCCTTTATTCTTACCACCAACATAGGTTTCATCAACTTGTGTCATATCATTAAATTGAACTACAAGCTTGTCTTTCAAATTATGTCTTATCCGTTCCAACATGAACCAAGCTGTTTTCTGTGTTACATCTATATCTTTAGATAATTGTATGCTACTTATTCCTTTCTTATGGGCTAAGAATATATACAATGCATAGAACCATTTCTTTAATGATACATGACTACCTTCAAACATTGTACCAATAGTAACCGTAAATCTTTTCTTACATCGTTTACATTTATATAGTCCTTTAAATTCTCCATTAGACTTTAACTTATAATGCTCTTTCGTTTGACAATTACAGTGTGGGCAAATCGGTTCTCCACGCCATTTAATATCTTCAAGAAATTCTCTGCATGATTTTTCATCATAAAAGGATTTCATCAAATCAATAAATGACTTTACTTCTCGCATTTGTTTATTCTTCTTTATTATTTCTACAATATTGATTATTTCTGTTTCCAATTGACATGTTATTTTTATTATATAAACATAACAAAAAACCCTAACACATAGAACATAAGTTGTTAAAAAATAGACACTTAAATAAAACAATTGGATATAATTATCATATACATATATCCTGTAATTATTGCTCATTTAAACATTAACCAAGTGCTTCCAATACGATACTTGGAACACTTGGTTTTATCTGAGTATAATTATCATATATCTATATAAAAAATAGAACCCGACTGCTCTGAACAATCGGGTTCCTGAAATAGGAAACAGCATGGGAGGATTATTGCCTATCAAATAGACAAATTTTGTAACTTAACGTTTCGTGCCCCATTTGGCACGACAATATGTTGTCACAACTTCCCTCTTACCATTCCGAAAACGGTAATGGGACTTGACACGTACATATTTATTTCCACCCAGTTGGTAGAAATAAATCTTTGCCAAAAAATCTCTCATAACGGATATCATTTTACTTGCCACACTATTGTGGTTTATTCTGCTTGCAAAGACTTATAGCAAAAAAGATTTATCATAGGCCAACTGTTTCCTATTTCACTTTTTGTAATAGTACCCAAATCCAATCTCAAGTGTTATCTATTTAGGATTCTTTAACAAAATTCTTTGATTCACTTGAAAACGGGCATAAAAATAGGGAAACCAAAAGATTTCCCTTATTGAAATAAGATATAAACAGATAGAATTAAATTAGTACATTAAAGTATATAATTGGGATTGATAATTATATCCGGACACAATGATGGAAGTAGATAAAAAGAAGACAAGGACCGACGAGGCATGGGTACGGCTTTATGCCCGCTTCGAAACGGACTGCCTGCTGCCGGCAGATGCGGAACACGCTTCGGCAACGCACCGCAGGCTTTACCTCAAGTGGGGGAGCGTTTCGGCAGCCGTGATTGCCGGAATCGTATGTTTTGCCACATGGTGGGCCGTACCGGAACAAGGTGGGGACAGTCGTAGCTTGCTGACGGAGGAGAACCGGGAGAAGCCCACACTGGTCAAGACCCTTGAAGACGGTTCGGTGGTATATCTGGCGCAGGAAAGCACGCTGAAGTATCCTGAACATTTTGCGGAAGACAAGCGGGAAGTGAACCTGCAGGGCGAAGCTTCTTCGATGTGGCAAAGAAACCCGAGCAGGCTTTTACGATTGAGACGGCGAGTGCGTGTGGAGGTGCTGGGCACGGCTTTCAATGTCAGGAGCAATGAAGGGGCCCCCTTCAGCTTGTCCGTGAAGCGCGGGAAGGTGAAGGTGCTGCTGAAACAAGAGGAACAGACGGTCTTTGTAGAGGCGGGAGAAACGGTTATCTTGCAGGGGGCAGTCTGCTCGTCAGCGAGACGGAGAATCCGGAGCTCTTTGACCGTTACACCAGCAACATCCGTTTCAAGGACGAGTGCCTGGAGGATGTGCTGCGTGCTATCAATAAGGAGTCTGCCGGCTGGCAGATAGAAGCCGCGTCGCCAACCCTGGGCAAACGGCGGCTGACGGTCGAATTTTCGAATAACTCCCCGGAGTCTGTGGCCGAGCTGATATGCTGGACGTTCGACTTGAAGTGTACACGTCAGGCAATAGACTGATATTGTCGGAACAATGAATTCAATGAAATGCTTCATTCTCCATTTTTCACTCTTCATTTTCTTCCTGGCGGGCAGTGCAAGAGCGGACGGAGGCGATGTGCTGGACCGCATCGTCCGGTTGCCCGGAATGAAGGGAACGGTTTATGCGCTGTTGGGGAAGTCTCGGAGCAGTCCGGCTATCTGTTTATCTATGATAGTAAGGTCATCCATAACGACTCAGTGGTGAGGGTCGAGAAGCAGGAGTGTTCCGTGAGGCAGGCCATTCATAGGATAACCGGCAGCCGGAACCTCGAATTGAAGGTATTAGGCAACCATATATTGATAACACGGGCGGCAGAAAGGAAGAGTATGGAAGAAACGGTACTCCTGCCGCCCCGACCGGCGTATTCCACCATTGCCGGAATCCTGCTGGACAAGGAGACGGGAGAGCCCGTCGTCAGTGCGTCGGTCATCGCACAAGGAACCTCACTGGGTAACATTACCAACCAGAACGGTGAATTCCGGCTCAACCTGCCCGACTCGTTGAGGCGCTGCATGCTCTTCTTCTCCCATCTGGGTTATGTGGGGCAAACGGTGGAAGCCTCTGCTTTGGAAGGACGCAGCAATGTTCTGAGCCTTGAGCCGAAAGTCATTTCCTTACAAGAAGTGCTTATCCGCCTGGTGGAGCCTAAAAAGCTGCTTCGCGAGATGATAGAGCACCGGGATAGGAACTGCTCCACTTCTCCGGTCTATCTGACCACCTTCTACCGGGAAGGCGTACAATTGAAGAATAAGTTCCAGAGCCTGACGGAGGCCGTTTTCAAGGTCTACAAATCGCCCACGATGGAACCCGGACAGAAAGACCAGGTGAAACTGCTCAAGATGAGCAAGATAGATAACCGGGAGCAGACGGACAGTGTGCTTGCCAAAATCAGCTCCGGGGTGGAGGCATGTCTGCAGTTGGACATCATGAAGAATCTTCCAGACTTCCTCTTGCTGGAATCCGGCGAGGAACTTTATACCTATACTTCGGGCGACATCGTATCGGTGGACGACCGTACTGCCAACGTCGTCTATTTTGAGCAGAAACGGGGGGTAAAGGAACCTTTGTTCTGCGGAGAACTCTATATAGACTCGGAGAACAGCGCCTTGCTGCGTGCCCGCTTCGAGATTCATCCCCGGTATGTGAAGGCCGCCACACGGCTTTTCGTGATACACCAGGCTCCGAAAATCAGGCTGACAACGGAGAAACTTGTCTATACCGTCTCATACAAACCCTGGAACGGTACCTATTATGTCCACCACATCCGTGGCGACCTTTACTTCAAGATGAAGAGAAAACGCATGCTCTTCAGTAATCCCACTCTGTATACCTGGTTCGAGATGGTGACCTGCCGGATTGACGGGGAAAACGTGACGCGCTTCCCGCGTGCGGAACGCTGCCGGTGCATACCTCTTCTCTGAAACCGACTTCAAGTATGATGCCGATTTCTGGGGCGACTTCAATGTGATTCCGCTGGAAGAGGAGCTTGGAAAGATTATCGAGAAGGTGTCCCTGAAGATAGAGCAGACGGAAGCTCCGTAAACATGGCCCTCAATCGTTTGCGGTGGTTAGATTGTATATTCTACACTAAAATTATCTCTATTTTGTTTTTTTATTGTAATTCTGGAAGATTTTTATAACCACTTTATTAGCAAGCAGTTCTGAGGATAAGGTAAAAATGAGGTAATGATTTGGCAACCCTGTCTATTTCTACGTTCTGCTGTGAGTTGCTGTCAATGTCTCTCGTCTTGGTACAAAAGTAGCAATAAAAATCGGATACACATCAAAATGTCCCATGATTTTTATCACAGGACGTTTTTTATCTTCGCTGAATAATCCGGTTTAACCGTTACTTCTATTTTCGGCAAGTTGCGGGCTATGATTGCTGAATTTATACTTTAATCCATACTCTTCCAACTTGCTATACAGCGTTGTACGTCCGATTCCGAGCAATTCGGCGGCAACCTTGCGGTTTCCGTTTGCCTGCTTCAACGCGCGTAAGATGCGTTCCTTGTCCTCCGCATCGTTTCGCAAGGCGAAGCTGACAGGTGAGGTCGGTTTCGTTACGGCAAGTTCCAGATGCTCTTTCATGACAACTCCCGTCTGTGCCTGCAACACCGCGCCCATTATCTTCTGCCGAGCTCACGGACATTACCCGGCCACGGATGGGTCAGCAATGTCTTACGGGCTTCCGCATCGAACCCAGTCACGCTACATTCCAATTCATTGTTGCAATCTCACGGAAGAACTCCGCCAACGGCATGATGTCCTCCTGACAGTCACGCAAGGGCGGAACAGTTATCTCGAAGTCGTGCAAACGGTACAGCAAATCCTGTCGGAAACGTTTTTCAATGACCGCTTTCTCCAGATCCTCGTTGGTGGCGGCGATGATGCGGACATTGAAGCTCTTGTCCGTCTTGTCACCTATAGGGCGGTATCTCCGTTCCTGTATGGCACGGAGTAACATCTGCTGGGTTTCCAATGCGAGATTGCCTACCTCATCCAAGAACAATGTGCCACCCTCTGCCTCATTGAAGTATCCTTTCTTTGTGCTGTCCGCACCCGTAAACGCGCCTTTGACATGTCCGAAGAATGCCGAGGGCGCAAGGTCTTTGGAGAGTGAACCGCAGTCCACAGGCACAAACGGTTTCCCTGCCCTTTTGCTCTTATCATGCAGATGGTGGGCGATATGCTCCTTGCCCGTGCCGTTCTCTCCGAATATCAGCACGCTCATATCAGTAGGGGCAACTAATCTTATCTGTTGCATGATTTTCTGAAAGGCGGAACTGTCACGGGCAAAAACGGGCATACGATTTCGTCCGATACTCCGTTCTTTCAGGATGGTATGAAGCAGAGGCATAAGTTTATCCTCCACAAGCTGCTTGGGATATAGTTCAGCGAGCCGAGTTTCATACTTTCGACTGCCGTATGCACTTCGGCATAGTTGGTCATGATGATTAACGGTTGTGTCATGCCTTCCTTGCGCATCCATCGTAATAGGTCGATGCCGTCACCGTCGGGTAGTCGTAGGTCAGAAACCACGATGTCCCCGTCTGAGGCTTGTTGCAGAAGTTTCTTCGCGGTCGAGAGGTGGTAAGCCTGCACGGTACGGAATCCTTCCCGTGCCAGCAGGTTGCAGACAAACTCGCAATACACGATATTGTCCTCCACCACGATGATTCTTGTTTTATCCATTTTCGTATTTTTCCTTTCTTCTTTTGCCTGCCGGATAATTTCAGCACCTTTATCCAGCACAGCCGGTCACCGCTTTGCATATCGCTTCGTCATCTGGAGTGGCACTTCCATGAAGTTGGGCGTAAGTTCCCTCAATGGCTGGTCGGCACGGAGAATCTGCCATGAACTTCGCAGATGGTGTGTAAGTGTGTCCAGTTCTTGGAGGTCTTTACGCTGTTCTGCATCCTTGACCGCCTGCATTTCCTTTTCGGTTTCCGCTATCAGTTTGTCCAGCATGACGGATTCATTGCCATAAGATAGCAGAGTGGAAAAATCCGGCTTTTCATCCAATATGCTGCTTAATGCGCATTTATCCGTAATCTCCATCAGTTCGGATATGGAGAACGGCTTGAACAGGCATCCGGCAAATCCACGCCCTATAAGTTCCTCCTTGCTGCAACTGCCCGAAGCGGTTGTCACGACTATGGGAATACTCTTCGAGTTGCCTACATTGGATGAGCGCAACAGTTCCAGCAGTTCAAAACCGCTTATCTCAGGCATATTCAGATCCGTCAGAAGCAGGCTGTATTCCTTTTTTCGTATCAGCTCCATCAGTACCGAAACATTGGTACAGGTATCGCAGTGCATCCCTTCATGGGCATACATTTCTTTCAACATAAGGAGAAGTACCTCGTCATTGTCGATGGCAATCACATCATGGCAGATATGATTATGGCGCATTTGCGCTTGAATTGTCTGTTCCGGCAGTTCCTCGGCTGTCTGCATGGGAATTTCCACCGTGAAGCGGCTCCCTTTGCCTTTCTCGCTTTCCAAGCGTATAGTTCCACCGAGCATCGCCACAATACGCTGCACGATGGACAATCCTAATCCGAAGCCGTCTTTTGCGGCGGCATTTGAAAGACGTTCAAATGCACCGAATACTCGTTGTTGCTCATCTTCGGTCATGCCCGTACCGGTATCTTCAACGATAAGTTTCAGCAAACCGTTATCATAATCCGCTGCCAATGATACACTACCGTTATCCGTGAACTTGATGGCGTTTGACAACAAGTTGTTGCCGATTTGCAGGATACGTTCCTTGTCGGTCAAAACCACCGCATCGGTGTGGCTCTCCACTATCAAAGTCAGCCCCTTGTTCATGGCAATGGGCATGAACTCCGTTTCAAGAATATGCGTGATTGCGGAAATCCTGCAAGGGGAAAGGTTGGGTTGCTCCTTGCCGTTGTCCAGACGGAAGAAATCCAGCAGCGTGTTGAGCATCTCCCGCATACGCTCGGAAGATTGCCGGATATTATCCACATACATGGTGCTTTTATCCGCGCTACAACTTTTCTGCATCAGTCCGGCATAGCCTCATTTTGTCAATCGTATTTTTTCGTGGTAGAAGTAGTTTACGATGACAGGTTTGCCTTTTTCCGAGCGTCCGTATGGCAGATCGTTTATACGATACGGGAAGCCCTGCTCCTTGGCGTAATTTGAAATGTCCTGCTCCAATGCCTGCCAGTATTCAAGCCTTTTTTTATTGTAAATTTCCTCGTAAAGCGGTATGAGGTCAGGATACTTCTCACGGATATACGTCATTATCCCGCCTTTGAACTGCCCGCGTAAATTCAGGTTTTCAAGCCAGATTAAATCAGCATAATCTTTTACCTCCTCTATTATTGCCTTCACGTCTGTTATTCTGGGGAATATGGGCGAGACGAAGCATACGGTGCGGATACCTGCCTCGTATGTCTGACGCATCGCTTTCAGACGGCGTTCAATGCTTACGGCGTTGTCCATATCTGCGCAGAACTGCTCGTCGAGCGTATTGACAGACCATGACACAGTCACTTTGGGAAAACTCTTCAACAGGTCGAGATCGCGAAGGACAAGATCGGACTTTGTGCATATCATAATCTCGGCATCGCTTCCTCGCAGCTCTTCGAGCAGCCTTCGGGTACGGTGGAATTCTTCTTCATACGGATTGTAACCGTCCGTCACAGACCCTATTACAACACGTTCACCGTCGTATTTATGAGGATTCGTTATCGGCTTCCAGTTTTTTACATCTAAAAACGTACCCCACGGCTCGGTGTGCCCGGTGAACCGTTTCATGAACGATGCGTAGCAATACCTGCAGGCGTGGGGACACCCTACATAAGGGTTGACCGAATATCCTCCCACCGGCAGAGAGGATTTGGTCATTACACTCTTTACATCTATTTCCTTTATTGTATCCATATTCATTGTATTCGTCTGGTAAATTGTTCCGGCAATTCCTGAATCATTCTTTCGTCGCCCATAATCGGCAGCAAATCCTCTTTCATGAACACCGGTATGCCATGAGCCTTTGCCTGTTCTGCAATGCTAAGCACCCATTCGGGGCGCGAATATGACTTTCCTTTTCGGTTTCCGGTCTCTGTGCCTATGACAATCCAGTCAATTCCCTCGAAATCAATCTCGCCGATATCATCGAAGAGAGGTTCAAACGTGACATGGTAGTGTCGTGCTTTGATATTCTTTTTCAAATCATCAATCCTCCTTTTCTCGGAACTGCGTGTGACGGTCACGCCCATCCATACGTTCTCGTCGTCAGAGGAGAAACTGATTTTGTCAGGGCGCTTCGTCAGAAAGATATAGGCGTGCTGGGGATTGCTGCTGATCCGCTCGAAAATTTCTGCGTTCCATTCAGGCTTCCAATCGGAGAAATCGCTCATTCCTGTCATGAGCACACATGAGGACGGGACGTATCGATGATGCGCAGTTTTCGTTCCATGTATTCAGGCACGGAAAAGTCGTCGGTAATGTGGAAACGGCGGCAGTTGTTACGGGCATAGCAGTAAGGGCATCCTATAGTGCACCCTACCACTATGTTCATGTTTTTTATCAGGGATTTAATGCAGACACTCATAACACAACTGTTTCTCCGTCCTCCGGGATAATCAGCCGGCTCATGTCGGCTTCGTGATGCGTTGCCTCATTGCGCAGAATTGCACGGGTGGTCTGGCAATGGTCGATGGCATCCATGTGTACGGCTATCAGCTTGATATGCGAAGGCAATTCGTCAAGTATCTGCATCACTTCGTTCTCGTCGGGATGATAGGACCGTCCGTTTTGGAAAATTCGGGAAAGATTGCACCTCCGGAGTTTACCACGATATAGTCAGGATTGAACCGTTCCACGGTGTCTCGGATACATGCTTCCCATCGGCAGTCACCCATTATATAAACGGTCGGGAAGCCCTCGGCTTTTAGCACATAACCTGATACAGGTCCCATCATCTGCCCGATCTGCCCGAAACCATGATGTCCGGTCGTGCGGTAAATGGATATGCCGTCTATTGTTTTTATTTCTTCGATGGGTATCACATTTGTAAATCCGTCGTTTCTGATGGCGTCCGCGTCCTGGGGCTGAACGTAGAAAGGAATTTCTTTGGGCAAATGTGTGGGGACACTCGGCTCGTAATGGTCGATGTGATTGTGGGTCAGGAGCACCATGTCCACGCCTCCGATAATATCCTGAATAGGAATGGTGAGGTGTACCCTCGGTGTTTTATTCACACCGAGGGCCGATATCAAAGTGCCTTTGTCGGCTAAAACGGGGTCAATTAGCATGGTGTGTCCCGCATACCTGATTTTCAAGGTGGCATTGCGCACCAATTGTACTGTAGATGTCTTTTTCATGACTATATGTCTTGTTATTGATTACGGGTGCAAAGTTCGGAAGAATCCGGCGAAACATCTATGCCTGAAAAAACGGTAATTATGCCATTTTGATAAATGAAATTATTATCTTTGCAAAAACGACAAGGATATGGACGAGATAATCAACCCTGATCGACTGGTCAGCGTACCGTTCAACAAGACACGCTGCGGCGTGGATTTTTACATCAATACTGCCATAAACAAGGACATCGGACTTGTGCTGACAGAAAACAAGCGGTTTAAGACAGACTTCTTCAGCTTCTACTTTTCCGTAAGGCAAACGGATATTTGCTACTGAACTTCCGCAAGATTGAACTGCGCGACGGCATGGTTCTCCTGCTTTCACCCCATCAGCAACAAGAGTGGCATGTAGATGAGACGGCGTTGGATTACACGTTCCTTATATTCCGCGAAGATTTCATGCGTACTTTTATCGCCGACAAGTTCTTCGTTTTTCGCCTTTTGTATTGTTACCAGACAGATACGCCGCCTTACATCAATGCCACACATGACGAAATGAAGGAATATATGCGGCTGCTCGGAAAGATTAAGTATGAGCTGATGAATCCAGTGTCCGATACGTACAATATCATTGTTTCCTTACTATATTATCTTTTGCTGATTATCAATCGTACATACGCTGCCGCCTATTGCTTGCCCGCTGAAATTGCTAAAAACAATTTCGCTTTTCGGTTCAAGGACTTGTTGGAACAGAATATCCGCACCCACCAGCGGGTGCAGGAATATGCAGACATGCTTCATGTCAGTCGCATCACACTCAATAACTCAGTAAAAGCCCAATTCGGAGTATCAGCTACCCATTTGATAAAACAACGTCTGCTTGAGGAACTGAAGAACGAATTGCTATTCTCCAACCGCACTGTCAGTGAAATGGCGGATGATTTCAACTTCTCTGATCCGAGCCATCTCATGCGCTTCTTCAAACAGCAAACAGGCAAAACATTTACTCAGTACATGACGGATTACAATAAAGGCATATACGAATAACTTCTTAATATAGTCGATAGCGGCTATCGAAATATGGTTGTTGATGTTCAGGCGTTTTTGTACTGCATGAACCATTTTACGATTTCTGGATCTTCGTGCGAGCCGAGTAAGAAAGGCTTGTCGGTATCCAGCGTCTTTATCCGTGCCATGTCGTCGGCCGACAGGGTGAAGTCTAATATGTCGAGATTCTGCTTCATGCGTTCCGGTTTCACAGACTTAGGAATAATTATGCACACTGATATTTATCGCGCCCGGACAGGTGTTCGGTGCGGAAGATGACGGCATGCAGTTCCAACCAGATGGCTACCTGCTTATGTTCCATCCCGACCTGCTGCGGAATACACCTCTCGGGCGGATAATGCGTGAATATTCGTTCTTTTCCTACGAGACAAACGAGGCATTGCACCTTAGTGTGGAAGAACGGCAAATCATCATGGATTGCTTCCACAAGATTCAATATGAATTGAACCATCCGATACACCGTCACAGCAAGAACCTCATCACAGACAGCATCAAGACGTTCCTTGATTACTGCACACGTTTCTATGACCGCCAGTTCATCACACGCGACAACCAAAACCGAGACATCCTCGCAAGATTTGAGCGGTTGCTTGACGAATACTTCCATGATGGGGCTGCTAAACGGATAGGCTTGCCCACTGTACAGTATTGTGCAGACAAGCTCTGCCTCTCGCCCAACTATTTCAGTGATTTATTGAAAAAAGAAACAGGTTCAACCGCCCTGCATTTCATTCATGACAAGTCTATTGAAATAGCCAAGACGGAACTTGCATCTACAGACGACACCGTTAATGAAATCGCCTATAATCTCGGTTTTCAGTACCCGCAACATTTTACCCGACTGTTCAAGAAAGAGGTAGGTTACACTCCGAATGAATATAGAGCGCAAGTGTCGTGAGAATTGGATTAGTACAGAATATTAGAACCCAACACCTCTCTTGCGCTTAACTTTCTTCCTTCTGCGAAGTATATCCACCATTTCCTGATTGGCTTCCGCATCAGCAGCGTTATAAGATGAGCCACTGCTTTTTAGCAATCCCCAAGAGCCGTTGAACAACTCGCTTTGTGCCGTGCCGGACGGTGCGCTTGGTGTAGCCGTTTCATATATTCCGGCTGTTATTCCCATACGTTCCCTGCATCTGTTGTGCTGCAAAGCCGCGTCAATCTTGGAATAACTGAAACGCCTGTCCACTTTGGAGCCGTTGAAATGGTAGCCATTCATGGAGAATACAACACCCTGCACCTCGCTGGTCTGCCCCTTATGCTTGAAATGTACTTCCACTCCCTGCCGTTTCAGGTTGGCGATAAGCACGTTCCAGTTGCCGCATCTGCCGACTTCCATTTTGATGATGTCGTAAAGCGCATATTTCGTCCTGTCTGGCTCTTTCAGGCGGTTGCGTTTGACATTGTCCTTTCCGCCAGCCATATGCAAGCCGTATTTCAAGGTCAATTCCTTGCAGATGCGGGTACTGCGCAGACGCTCGTGCCTGTCCGATATGGTATTGCCGTTGTTGTCTATGCGGTTGAAAGCAATATGCACGTGCGGATGCTCCTTGTCGAAATGCTGGGCGATGAAGAACTGCGTATTCTTGATTCCCATCCGTTCCATATATTCAAGCGCGATGCCTGCCATGATACGGTTCGTCAGCCGTAACTCATCCTCTTTGGAAAAACTCAACGCGATATGTCCGACAGGTTTTGTCACCTTATCGTTCATCCGTGACTGGGCATTGAAACTCATGGCGATAGTTTCCAGATTTTCCATAAACAAGCCTTCGCTTGCTACTATCTGCGTATCCTTCTTCTTGTCGATGATGTAATCCACCGCACCCTTGAAGTCGCTTCCTTTTACGATTTTCGCCATCATATCCCTATCTTGGTTATAAGTTCATGAATCCTTGCCACTGCCACCTTGCAGTCCCACCGTTCATCGTGGAAGCCTCCGGCGTTTGCCTTACGCGCAAGCTGGTTGAGATTGTTAGCCATGCCGCAGAGTTGGCGGATGTATCCGGCATGTTCCTCCGACAGCCGTTCTTTCACATGACCGTTACGGAAACATTCCCTCATGTACTCGCTTGGTGATACGCCCGCCTCATGCGATCGTGTCAGCAGGCGGAAGTAGTCGGCTGCCGTCATTTTCACTGCGATACGGTATTTCAGTTTCTCGGTTGCTTCCTTCTTGGGGCGACCTCCCTTGTTGCGTTCCTTGTGTTCCTTTGTCTGTTCCATATTTTATTCCTTTTAATTCGGTTACTGATTCAACTGTATAGACCGACGGGATGCCACCTCCTGCAATTTGGATGGTGGGTGGCAAGCGGTTTCGGTACACCCGAAACACAAACTTGCTACCTCCCAATCCTTAAGGAATGAGTTTCGGGCATCTCCCGTTTTTCTCATTCGGGATGTCATAATCCCAACCCTTTCTTCTTGGGTTTTACGATAGTTCTTGGCGGTGGACTAACGGCTAATTTCTGCCGGATTCCACGCAGGTAATCGTTCAGGTCTTTATGCCCTTTGTAGTTGTCGGAGAAGTCGCGGATGCGTCCGGCGAACTTCCTTTCCAATTCCCGATACGCCTTTCTTCCCGCCTCGTCATTGTCGAGCATGCAGTGGATACGTCCATACCCGTGCAGCACATCTATAGCTTTGGAAACATTGGCGGTCGAATTGAGGATGACGTAATCCTGCCTGTCAAGGTCGGGCAAGTTCGAGCAGTTCCTCTTCCGCAACGTGAGGAATGAAAGATAGTCCATCATGCCCTCGAATACAAGGCATTTCTCTCTCGCTTCTCCCTGTTGCCGAATATGGCTGATGTCTTTGGGTGCGACACAGCCTTTGAAAAAACGGTTACGCACTTCAAATCCTCCCGCCACATTCGGAAAACCGATGGCGAAATAGGGCTTGCCGTTATGGGTGAAGTGGAGCTCTTTACATTGCGCCTTTGCCAAAGCGATGTTTATGCCCCGTTCCTGCAAGTATCGGAGCAATGCCGGATGGGTGAGTTCGCCCACCTCCAAATGTTGGAAACTCGGTTCGGATGCCTGCTGGCGAAAAGAGAAAGATATGGGACGGATGTGTGGTGCCTGTTCCGCTATCTTGCCAAGCAGATAAGGCACATGGTCGGATGCGTACAGTACCCCTGCAAGTGCGATGATGTTACCACCTCTTCCCAGTCCATAATCGAACCACAGGTTGCGGTCGGTGTTCACCTTGAACGAGGCTTCCGTTTCCTGACGGAACGGGGATTTATACCACAGGCAGTTTCCCTGTTGCTTTACGGGCGAATAACCCAAACTTTGCAGATAGTCCGCAATTTTGATTTGTTTTGCTTCTTGGATGTTCATGATATAATTTCTATGGATTTGATGATGACTGTAAAAACGTTGATTTGATGAATGAGATATGTATTGTCCTATACGTTAATGCTTTATATTCTCAACATCTTCTCAACAAACCACTCACAAATAGAGAATCCAACAAACTGATGCTGTTTCCCTCTCAACTTTTCTTTTCGATTGTTGAGAATTTGTTGAGAGTGTATGCTGTTTATTATCAGTATGGTTATATCATTATTCATCAATTCAACAAAAAAAGAATAGTATTACAGGGATTCAAGTTGTTCCCTTGTGACGGTGTAGAAACGACCGACTCTTTTTATCGGCTCATATCGGCACTCCCGATTGTAATTGAATTGGTAAGTGGTATATGTAAGCCCGTTAGAGGCAGGAGTAAGTTTCCAACATTCCTGCAATACCTTTCTGACTTGGTGCTTCTCCACCTTTACCTGCGAATGTACCAGCAAAAGAAGAATGTCGTTGTGGCAGAACGAGAATGTGTCCGTGCCGACACTTTCCATAATGTCAAGGATAAGTTCGCACATCTCTATCTCCAATCGGTTGCGGTTGCTGCGGATAATCTTCTGCAAGGCTTCGGTATGCAGCAAAGAGGGCGCAAACCACATACGGCTTTCCTTTTCGGTGGAAAGTTGTCTGTATTGCAGGTAATACAGAAAGGCAGGTATCTCAGCTTTCAGCTTTTGCAGGAAGTCTGTGTCATCGGATTGCAGACGGTCTATCTTGCGCACCCAATAGCGTGTTTCACCTGCATCAATGATAACAGGCAGATACTCGTTGTTGGAGCATAGCACGAACTTGGCAAAGAACGCTATCTCGTCACGGTCTTTGCCTTTGGCTTCCACCTTGTAGGAAAGTGTGGTGCTGAGGTTCTTCAACCGCTCGCTGTCCTCCCTGCGGTTGAGCAATACCTCGTCCACCACGATGAGCAGTTTTCCTGCCCAGTCGGAATTGAACTGGCTGCGGAAGTCCTCGTTGGTATTGAAAGTGACATTGTTTTGAAACACAGCTTTCAGGAAGTTCAGGAATGTACTCTTGCCCGTGTTGCGTTCTTCTGATACCAACAGCAGGATAGGCAGTTTCTGCACGGGTTGCAGGTAGAGCAATTGAAGATAGTCCATGCCCAATTCATACTGTTCACCGAAGATATGGCGCACCAATGACCGGATACAGGGAAACTCGCCTTGTTGCGGACGGTGTCCTATCGGCTCGTAGAGGTTCAGGAACTTGTCCACCACGGGACGGTAGTCCACATGGTCGGGGACGGTGCAGAAGCCGTCGTACTTCGGCACGGTGGCGAGATAGTCCTTGCCGTAGTCCTGCCGCAGTGTTTCGTTGTTCCACACGATGCGCTTCTTCACATAGCCTCCGTTCAGACGGGGCTGGTTCACTAACTTGTAGAGGGTAGTACCCACACGGATAAACTCCTCATTTTCAAAGTTGCCTTGTTTCATTAGCACTTCATTTTTTTGTTTAATCAGTGCAAAACTCGGCAATTAGCGCAGAACGGATTAACAACTCACGCATACCTCACGTAAGATTTTCTTGGATTTGGCTTTATGACATACAACAAAAGCCCGAAGAAATGCCATTCTAATGGATTTTTCTTCGGGTTTGTCGTAATCGTACGTATGAATGGCAATACACCTATTCACATACTCGTATAAATACATTGTTGGCAATGGGAATACGCATAGGTCTCACTACTTCATGTCGTCATATCATTAGAACTTATGCCTGATAATTAGACATATCCCAACCATTTATACCCAGCGAAAAGAAGATATTTGTTTTCTCTTTTCGCAAGTACAGCCTTTTAAATATGGCATTGCGCACCTGTTCCGCACCGAAGCTGTCAATGCGGAAAGCAAGTGCGACTATCATCGGAAAGCTGAACACATCGGCATGATACCCGTTCTCCTGCCGAACATACTTCTGTACCTCGTATTCTTTTAATGCTCCACTGTTATAGATGTTTCTGATGGCAGAACGAAGTGTCGGAGCAATTACTCCGAACAGTTCCACCAATTCCGGCTCGCTCATCCAAATGTTTGAGACATTCTCCGGCATGATGATATTGCCGGATTCATTCACTGTTATGCTGTTTCTTCTCATACTCATGACATCGTTATTCCGTTAAACGTCTTACTCAGTTTGTCGCCGAACATGGTCAGGTCGTTGTCGAGCTTCTGCGTGGTTATCTTTGCGTAGAGTTGGGTCGTGACTATATTCGTATGTCCCAACACACGGCTTACGCTTTCAATGGGCATCCCCTTGCTCAAAGCTAATGTTGCGAAGCCATGACGACTGCAATGAAATGATATTGACTTGGTTATGCCACATTCCCTTATCATCGTTTCAACGGTTTGCAGATAGACCAATAGTTCAAGCCGGGGAATATACGATTGTCTTTCTGCATCGGTCGGTAGCGTTCGACTATCTGCAAGGGTATATCCAGCAGCTTCACTTGGAAGGCGACTTTTGTCTTGTGGCGTTTGGACAATATCCACTTCTCGCCGTTCACCTCCACGATGTTGTCATTCGTCAGTTCCTGAATGTCCACGAATGACAAGGCGGTGAAACTGGCAAAGATGAAAATGTCACGGATGTATGCGAGCTTGCTGTCTGCAAACTCATGTGTCATGACCGCTTTCAGTTCATCCTCCGTCAGATATTCCCGTTCTTTCACATTGGGCTGATATGAAACTGGATGAAAGGATTGCGCGGTATCAACCCGTTATAATGCGCTTTCATGACCACGCCTTTCAGCCACATACAGTTTGCCCATATCGAACCGTTCCGCAATCCGGCTTCAGTCGAGAGGTATGCGGCGAACTCCTTGATGAAATCGGGAGTAAGTTCCAACATGGACATATCGCTGCGTCTGTAAAACGACTTGATAAAGGCGGCTACATGGTTTCTTGCCCGTACACGTGCCCGATAGGTAGCCATTACCCTGTCTTTGCCTACCCGTTTCTTGAACACTTCGTTCTCACGGTCGAATGCTTTTAGCAGCGTCTCATACTCGCTGCCGATTCCCTGATAGGCGTTGCGCACCATCTCAGCCGTAACAAATGCCTCGCGGTCTGAAATGCGCTGGTAATGTTTGATGATTTGCGCCTTGATGTTGTCAAGGGCAAGGTTGATGTCTCGTGCCTCGCGGCTCTTGCCTTTCGCCTTGTTTCCTTTCACGTCCCAAAGCGTTTTCGGGATGTTCTGCTTACAACTGAACTGCGCCACAGTCCCGTTGATTGTCACTCGTCCCATGATGGGGACAATACCGTTTTTCTCCTTGCTGCCGTTCACGTAGAACAGAACCTTGAATGTGCTTCTTGCCATACTCGTTTTTTGTTTGCAAAGTTATTACTCAACGAGTTAGACCTTGATATGCCAACCTGTGCCACAAGCTGCCAAATACAACACGGTGTGTTAAAAATCACCATTCGGCGGGTAATGATTTGGAGACCGTTCTTCTTCATAAATCCGCTTTCCTTTACGTTACCTCGATTTTTCGCCTGTCCTCATTTGTCTTCGCAAACGCCTTATTGACAGGCATTACGAAGACATTTGTCCCTTTTTTATTCGTCTTTTCCAGAGATTTTTTGTAATTTTGCCCCTGGTATTAGTTTAAATTTAAAGATTGTAACTATGAGATTACCTGAGGACCCGGTGATGCTGTACAGCTTCATCAACATGAAACTGCGTGATTTCTATCCTTCGTTGGACGCGCTCTGTGAGGATATGAACGTAGAGAAAGAGGACATTGTACGAAAATTGAAGCTCGTGGGATTTGAGTATAATCCTGCAAAGAACAGATTTTGGTAAATAATGTTTCTGTATAAAACAACTCCCGTTGCTTGTTGTTGTAAAGCGCAAGTTAACGGGAGTTGTTTGTTATGAAACTATGGGATAAGGCAGAACGTCTTTGGACGAGGGTTAAGAACTGGAAAACAGTACGCGGCTGGCACATCTGGAAGTTGAAGCTGGTGGATGCCCGGCTGTATTTCGTCAGCATGTTCGTCGGTTTGCTGACGGGACTGGTCGCTGTGCCCTATCACTATCTTCTCTATTATCTGTTCCACCTCCGCAGTGGTTTCTTCGCTTCGCATCCGGCCTGGTACTGGCACATTCCACTCTTTCTGTTTTCTTGGGGCATTCTCGTCTTCGTCATGTGGCTCGTGGGGAAAATGCCGCTTATCGGCGGGGGAGGTATTCCGCAGACACGCGGCGTGATTAACGGGCGCATCACTTACCGGCATCCTTTCATCGAGATGGTATCCAAGTTTGCAGGGGGCATTCTGTCCTTCTCGGCGGGGCTGTCTTTGGGGCGCGAAGGGCCTTCCGTGCAGATAGGCTCCTATGTGGGTAGCCTGGTATCCCGTTGGACTCATATCCTGAAAGGCGAACGGAAACAGTTGCTGGCAGCCGGGGCGGGAGCGGGGCTCGCTGCGGCTTTTGCAGCGCCACTGGCTTCCTCGCTCATTGTAATAGAATCCATTGAACGCTTCGATGCCCCTAAGACGCCATCACTACCTTGCTGGCGGGTGTTGTGGCAGGAGCCGTGGCAAGCATGGTCTTTCCCGTGAATCCTTACCATCTGATAGAAGTAACGGAACCGGTTTTCGCCTTCTTTGTCCAGATGAAGTATTTCTTGATATTGGCGGTGATTGTCTCCGTATGCGGGAAGTTCTACTCCTCCACCGTGAATGCTTTCAGGCATGTGTATGCCAAAGTCAGTTCTCCGGCGTATGTCAAGATGTTCTATCTGGTGCTGGTGGCCTACATCATTTCGCTGATGCAGGTCAATCTGACCGGAGGCGGGGAGCAGTTTCTGCTGGCCCAGGCGCAGAACGGCAGTACGCAGATTATGTGGGTGACGGCTGTCATGTTGCTGCATTTCGTCTTTTCCGTTTTCTCTGTCTCTTCCGGATTGCCGGGCGGCAGTTTCATTCCGACGCTGGTTACGGGAGGGCTGTTGGGACAGATTGTCGGGCTGGTGGGAGTGAGGTACGGTGTCATCGGGCAAGAGAATGTCAGTTATATCATGCTTGTTTCCATGTCGGCTTTTCTGGTGGCCGTGGTCCGTACACCGCTCACGGCCATTGTGCTGATTACGGAGATTACGGGGCATTTTGAGGTCTTTTACCCTTCGGTGGTGGTAGGCGGGCTGACTTACTATTTTACGGAACTGCTGCAAATGAAGCCTTCCAATGTCTCCCTCTATGAAGATATGATTCATGCTCCCTATTTTAAGGAGGAGAAGCGCTATACGCTTTCGGTGGAGATTATGACGGACTCTTATCTGGACGGGAACTGGTGGACGAACTTTCCCTGCCGGAGCGTTGCGTCATTATCAATGTACATCGGGATGGAAAAAATCTGGTCCCCGCAGGAACTCGTTTGATTCCGGGGGACAGGTACAGATTGAGATAGACTCGCAGGACATAGAGAAACTCTATGAACCGCTTGTCAGTATGGCGAATATCTATTAAGCCAGATTGCCTATCTCGTCCAGATTCTTCTGGATGTCGGCATCCGTCAGCTCGTAATTCACTAAATCGCCGGACAAATACTTGTCGTAGGATGCCATGTCGATAAGTCCGTGACCGGAAAGGTTGAACAGAATCACCTTCTCTTCACCCGTTTCCTTGCATTTGTTCGCTTCGCGGATGGTGGCGGCAATGGCATGGCAGGACTCGGGGGCGGGGATGATGCCCTCTGCTTGCGCAAACAGACAACCGGCGTCGAATGATTCGAGCTGCTTGATGTCCACCGCTTCCATA
>ENA-OQDF01000299-OQDF01000299.1-human-gut-metagenome-genome-assembly--contig:-NODE-299-length-20172-cov-1.560140_pt1 | contig 20172 bp, 28 predicted proteins | sample MGYA00242769_ERZ504597 | MGnify/ENA primary metagenome ERZ504597 (study PRJEB26092, sample SAMD00036305) | human gut metagenome | host: Homo sapiens | study: EMG produced TPA metagenomics assembly of...
CTAATTCAATACTCTTTTTTGAGCACCTGTCACGATGCTCTTTTTGTCATGCAGTTTTCAAGGTTCAATGAACTCTAACTGAGTTCCAAATATATCTAAAATACATTTCTGTACTTTATTCAAAAAAATATCATTTTAAGGCTTGACTTTTAATAGTTAGTCTTTCATAAAGATCCGGGCTTCTTCCTGGATCGTGTTGATAAGTTCTTCGTTGCGCTGTGCTCGACAGCGTTCGCTCAAAATGATCTGATGAAGCTGATCGACACAGTCTTCAACCTGATCATTGATCAGAATGTAATCATAATTATTCATTCCCTCCGATTCTTCTGCCGCACGTCTGAGACGAGATGCAATCACATCAGCCGTTTCTGTACCACGGCCTATCAGACGGCTGCGAAGTTCTTCAATCGTAGGTGGGGTTACAAATACCAGAACTGCTTCCGGAATTTTTTCTTTGATCTTCATTGCACCCTGAATTTCTATTTCAAGGATTACGTTTTTCCCCTGAGAAAGCATATCTTCTACATAAAACCGAGGAGTTCCGTAATAATTACCCACGTATTCAGCATGTTCGAGAAGCTGATCTTCCTGAATCATAGCTTCTACTTCTTCTCGTGTTCTGAAAAAATATTCAATACCATCTCTTTCACCTTCACGAGGTTTCCGCGTTGTTACAGAAATTGAAAGCGCATAATTTTCATATTTTTCCAAAAGACGTTTCATTACCGTACCTTTGCCGGCACCTGAAAAGCCGGAAACAACTGTTAAAACACCTTTACTCATGTTCCTCTTCCTTTTCTTCATAATTATTAGCTTCCGCAAACGCCGGGCAATCGTTTCCGGTTGAAGTGCGGATAAAACAAGATAATCATCAGAGGTTACAATAACGGCTTTTGTTTTACGGCCCTGTGTTGCATCGATCAGAGAACGGGTTCCCTTGATGCTCTGGATCATTCTCTTTACCGGTGCTGCATCAGGACTGACAACTGCAACGATCTTGCGGGAATTAACTACGTTTCCAAAGCCGATGTTGATTAATTTTGCCAAAGCTGTATTCCTGCCTCCGTTATTCTATATTCTGGATCTGTTCACGGATCTTTTCAATCTCTGTCTTAAGATCGATTGCGATATTGGAAACTTCCAGATCATTTGACTTGGAAAGGATCGTATTTGCTTCGCGGTTCATTTCCTGTGCCATGAAGTCCATTTTGCGGCCAATACCTTCTGATTCCTGAAGAATCTTCTGCATGCCATGAATATGACTGTGCAGTCTTACGGTTTCTTCATCATTGCAGATCTTGTCTGAAAACAAAATAACTTCTGCTGCAATACGATTATCATCAATCTGGGAATCTTCCAGAAGTTCATGTACCTTCTGTTCCAGTTTCTCCCGATATGCCAGAACACCTGCGGGGATCGTTCTTCAACCAGAGATACTTCTGATCAAGACCTTCAAGCTTGGCAAGCAGATCTTCTTTCAGATGATTTCCCTCTCTGATACGTGTTTCTACGAATTTGGTACATGCTTCCTTTAATGGATCTGAAAGCAATTTCCACAGTTCTTCCTCGTCTACAGACTGTTCTTCCATGCTCAGAACTTCCGGATATCTGGATAAAGCTGTTACTCGAATATCATTTTCCAGATGAAACTCTTCGGCCATCTGATTCAGATAACGGAGGTATTCTGCAGCCAGATCTTTGTTATATTTCAGAGTATAATCACTGGAAGTATAGTCTTCATAAGTGATAAATACGTCTACTTTGCCGCGCTGCATGTATTGCTTTAAAAGATTTCTGACCTGACCTTCCAGCATATTGAAACGCCGTGGCATTTTGATGTTCAGATCAAGATAGCGGTGATTGACTGATTTCAGTTCAACCGTGATCTTACACTGACTGGTTACTTTTTCTGCGTGGCCGAAGCCTGTCATACTTTTTATCATAAGCTCTCTCACTTTGCAAGTCTCTTTTTTTACATACAGATTTATTATAGAGCATTCTAAAAATCTAGTCAATTTCGTTTTTTTTATAAAATAATTTATAAACAGTCAAATAATTTATAAACAGTCAAATACCCACGTTGACATTTCCATACTGCCCGCGTTACAATAATTCGGATGAAATATAAGGGGGAATCATATATATTATGAAAGAAAAAATCAAACACTTTTCGCTGCTTACCGTCAGTACTCTGATCATGGCAGTCGGTACATATTTTTTCAAGTTTACGAATAATTTTACATTTGGCGGAATTACAGGCCTTGCAGTTCTGGTTGCTGATAAAACATCCATTTCAGCCAGTGACTTTTCTTTTATTGTAAATATGCTGCTGCTTATATTGGGATTTATTGTACTGGGAAAAAAATTTGCTGCCAAAACAGCGTATTGCAGTATCCTTTTGTCAGTTGTTCTTTCTACATTGGAACGAGTATGTCCGATGGATCATCCATTGACTGACCAGACTATGCTGGAACTTTGCTTTGCAATAGCTCTTCCGGCACTCGGATCTGCGATTTTGTTTTAATATTGGTTCATCCAGTGGTGGAACAGATATCATTGCAATGATTCTTAAAGATACAGCAGTTTCGATATTGGTAAAGCTCTTCTTGTGACGGATATACTGATCACAGTTGCTGGATGCTTTGTTTTTGATATCCAGACCGGTCTTTACTCATTCCTTGGACTGACGATTCGTTCCTTTATGATTGATAACTTTATTGAAGGATTTAATCTGTCCAAATATTTTAATGTGGTCTGTGATGAACCGGAAGCAATCTGTAATTTCTTGTGCATGAACTCAACAGAAGTGCAACGGTCGTTCATGCACAGGGGGCTTTTCCGGAAAGGACAAATATATTGTATTTACTGTTCTCAGCCGGCCTCAGGCAGTACGTCTTCGTAACTATATTAAAGAAAATCAGCCGAGCGCATTTATGCTGATATCCAATACCAGCGAGATTATCGGAAAGGGTTTTCACAGCATCTGATTCTTATGAAAGAAATTTTATTAAAGGAGAAATAGAATGGCATTTGATGGTATTACCATTGCAGCAATGTACAGGAATTACATAAAAATCTTGACAATGGTCGTTTTAATAAAATTGCGCAGCCAGAGTCGGATGCATTGATGATTACAGGAAAAGGTGCGAATGGACAATGTCGTTTATTTATATCCGCCAGTCCCTCTCTTCCACTTATTTATTTACCGGCAAAAATAAACCAAGTCCACTGACAGCACCCAATTTTTGTATGCTTCTTCGCAAGCATCTGAGCAGTGCACGAATTGGAAGTATATCTCAGCCTGGCCTGGAGCGTGTTGTAGAATTTGAGCTGGAACATCTGAATGAACTTGGCGATCCATGTAAGAAATATCTTATTGTCGAACTGATGGGAAAATACAGCAATATTATTTTCTGCGATGAAAACCGAATGATTCTTGACAGTATCAAACATGTGTCTTCACATATGAGTTCAATCCGTGAAGTTCTGCCGGGAAGGGATTATTTCCTGCCGCAGACTCAGGAAAAATATGACCCACTGACGATCGAAGAAGAAGATTTCCGAAATGTTGTATGCAAAAAGCCATGTAATATTGCAAAAGCAATCTATACAACCCTGACAGGTATCAGTCCGCTGATTGCCGAAGAAATCTGTTATCGTGCTTCGATTGATGGAAATGATGCCGCACAGTCCCTGGATGAAAATGCCTCTGTACATCTGTATCATACATTTAAAAGACTGATTGAACAGGTACAGGAGGAAAAATTTCTCCGAACATCATTTATCACGGTGAAGAACCTGTTGAATATGCAGTAGTTCCGCTTACACAGTATGGACCGGATTATCACAGTGAAACATTTGAGTCTGTATCAGAAATGCTGGAGACTTATTATGCATCCAAAGAAATTCTGACCAGAATCCGCCAGAAGTCTTCAGATCTTCGAAGAATCGTACAGACAGCCCTGGAACGTAATCGCAAAAAACTGATCCTTCAACAGAAACAAATGAAAGATACTGCAAAAAAAGATAAATATAAAGTATATGGTGAGCTTATCAATACATATGGATATGGCCTTGAAGACGGTTGTAAATCCTTTAAAGCGCTGAATTATTATACGAATGAAGAAATCACGATTCCAATGGATCCAGCTATGACACCAGGTGAAAATTCCAAGAAATACTTTGACCGTTACGGAAAATTGAAACGAACAGAAGAAGCTCTGACCGAGCAGATCGCTGATACAGAAGCTGAGATAGAGCATCTGGAATCTATCTCAAATGCTCTGGACATCGCACGTGCAGAAAATGACCTGAGCCAGATCAAAGAAGAACTGACAGAATATGGATATATCAAAAAGCACTATTCGAACAAAAAAGGTCAGAAAGCACAGGCGAAATCGAAACCGTTCCACTACATTTCCAGTGATGGCTTTGATATTTATGTTGGAAAAAATAATTTTCAGAATGATGAATTGACTTTTAAGATGGCAACAGGTAATGACTGGTGGTTCCATGCTAAAAAATGGCAGGCTCCCATGTTATTGTAAAAACACCGGACGGTGAAATTCCAGACCGTACCTTTGAAGAAGCAGGCCGGCTTGCGGCTTATTATTCCAAAGGCAGAACTGCTCCAAAAGTAGAAATTGATTATATTCAGAAAAAGCACGTCAAAAAGCCAGGTGGTGCAAAACCGGGATTTGTTGTTTATTATACAAACTACTCTCTCATGGCTGCTCCGGACATCACAGGCATTAAAGAAGCCCCCCAGTCTTAACTGGAGGGCTTTTCTTGTGCGTATATATAATTTTTATTTTGCAACAAAATTAACGATCTTGTTTGGAACATAGATTTCTTTGATCAGATTCTTTCCTTCAAGGAAGGAAGCAATTCTCTCATCTGCTTTTGCGATTTCGAAAGCTTTTTCCTTATCGCATCCATTAGGAAGAACTACAGTTCCTCTTACCTTACCATTTACCTGTACACCGATTTCTACAGTCTTGGCAACTGTCTTACCTTCATCATATACCGGCCACGGAGCAACTGCAAGCAGACCTTCTCCACCAAGGAATTCCCAGATCTCTTCGCAGAGATGTGGCGCAAATGGACTTAAGAGTTTGATAAAGATGCTTAAATCTTCTTTTCCGATATGTCCCTCCGCGGTAATTTCGTTGATCAAAGTCATCAGGCTGGCAATTGCAGTATTGAATTTCAGGTTTTCAATATCAGAAGAAACTTTTTGATAGTGCGGTGAATCTTCATTTCCAGTTCTCAGAAACAGGTTCTTCAGAAAGAATATCTGTCAGGCCTGCCACACGATCAAGGAATTTCTTGCATCCTTTAACGGAGCTGTCACTCCAAGGAGTTGCAGCACCATAATCACCCATGAACAGTACATAAGTACGAAGGGTATCAGCACCATATTCTTCTACGATATCAAGTGGATCCACAACATTTCCTTTGGATTTACTCATTTTATCGCCATCCGGTCCGAGAATCAGTCCCTGGATAGAACGTTTTGCATATGGTTCCGGAGTATTTACAACGCCAAGATCATACAGGAAGTGATGCCAGAATCTGGAGTAGATCATATGTCTGGTAACATGTTCCATACCACCATTATACCAGTCAACCGGCATCCAGTATTTCAGTTTATCCATATCAGCAAGCGCATGAGTGTTGTGCGGATCTGTATATCTCAGGAAATACCAGGAAGATCCTGCCCACTGAGGCATGGTATCAGTTTCACGTTTTGCTGCAGCACCACATTTCGGGCAAGTGCAGTTTACAAAAGAATCAATCTTTGCAAGTGGTGACTGTCCGTCTTCGCCCGGTTCGAAATCTTTAACATCCGGCAGGCGAAGAGGAAGCTCATCTTCCGGAACAGCTACAACACCACAGTTCGGGCAATGGATAAGCGGGATTGGCTCACCCCAGTATCTCTGACGATTGAATGCCCAATCTTTCATCTTATACTGAACGCCGCTTTACCAATGCCTTTCTTTTCAAGTTCTTCCAGCATACGCTCGATAGAATCTTTTTCTTGGTATAGCCGTTGAGAAATTCGGAGTTGATCATTTCGCCATCACCTGTATAGGCTTCTTTGGAAATATCTCCACCTTTAATGACTTCAATGATGTCGATGCCGAATTTCTTTGCAAAATCATAGTCACGCTGGTCATGAGCCGGTACTGCCATGATCGCACCTGTACCATAGCCCATCATTACGTAGTCTGCAATGTAGATTGGGATCTTCTTGCCGTTTACAGGGTTAACTCCCTCAAGTCCCTGAATGCGTACACCTGTCTTGTCTTTAACAAGCTGAGTTCTCTCGAACTCTGTTTTCTTGGCACATTCATTACGATATGCAGTAATCTCGTCCATGTTTGTGACTTTGTCTTTGTATTTATCAATGATCGGATGCTCCGGTGCGATTACCATGAAGGTAACACCAAACAGGGTATCCGGTTCTTGGTTGTGTAGATTTCAAGTTTTCATCAATTCCATCAATATCAAAGTTTACAAATGCACCTTTTGATTTACCAATCCAGTGGATCTGTTGCTGTTTTACATTATCCGGATAGTCTACATCCTTAAGACCTTCAAGAAGTTTATCCGCATACTGAGTGATTCTCAGATACCATACATCTTTGGATTTCTGTACGACTTCGCTATGACAAATGTCGCATTTACCACCCTGACTGTCTTCGTTGGAAAGAACAACTTTACAATGTGGACAGTAATTTACAAGAGTTCTGTCTCTGAATACAAGACCTTTCTCAAACATTTTGAGGAAGATCCACTGTGTCCATTTGTAGTAGTCCTCATCTGTTGTATCGATCACACGGTTCCAGTCAAAAGAAAAGCCAACTTCTTTAACTGGTTGGAAAATTTCTTGATGTTTTCATCTGTGATGATACGTGGATGTGTTCCTGTCTTTACTGCATAGTTCTCGGTAGGAAGACCGAATGCATCAAATCCGATCGGAAAAAGCACATTATATCCTTCCATACGACGTTTTCTGGAAATAACCTCAAGGCTTGAGTATGCTTTGATGTGTCCGACATGCATACCTGCACCGCTTGGATATGGAAACTCTACCAGGCCATAGAACTTCGGTTTGTCACTGTTGTCCTTGGCTTCGAAGACTTTGCTTTCTTCCCATTTTGCCTGCCACTTAGGCTCAATCTTTTTAAAATTGTATTTCATTTCTATGGTTCCTCCAACATTGTTATCTAAAAACAATTTTAATTCAATACGTCCTGTTTGTCAATATTTCTATTACGGTACTGAAGCGGTGTCATGCCATATTTTTCGTGAAAAATCTTACCAAAATATGCATTTGATGAAAAGCCACAGTGATAACTGATATCTGTAATGGACATTTTAGTGTCGTCCAACAGCTGCTTTGCTGTATTCAGACGATATTCCATAACATATTCAAGAGGTGTTTGGTTGATATCATTTAGAACAATTGTTTTTCAGAAAAACCCTCACTTCATTAATCTGAAGTGAGGGTTTTTATGTGTCTTATTATCAGAATCAGAAAAAGAAATTATTCAGTAGTATCTAATTTGCTTGCTCTTGCTTCGATCTCTTTGGCCTGAATATCATTCGGAGCCTGTTCATAGCGTGCAAATTCATAAGAGAAGTCTCCGCTTCCGCCTGTCATAGAACGAAGTGTTGTAGAGTAGCCATAGATCTCAAGCTGTGGAACATCTGCTTCGATAATGGTGTTACCCGCATGATCAGGATTCATTCCAAGGACACGTCCGCGGCGTTTATTAAGATCGCCCATTACATCACCGGTATATTTATCCGGAACAATAACTTTCATGGATACGATTGGCTCAAGAAGAACTGGGGATGCATCCATAAATCCTTTTTTGAATGCAAGTATCGTTGCCATCTTAAATGCCATTTCAGAGGAGTCTACCGGATGATAAGAACCATCGTAAAGTGTAGCTTTGACACCAACTACAGGATAGGCAGCCAGAGGTCCTTTCTGAACGCATTCCTGCAGACCTTTTTCAACTGCCGGGAAGTAGTTCTTCGGTACAGCACCACCAACAACAACCTGTTCAAATACATATGGAGTTTCCAGATCACCGGATGGCTCAAAACGCATCTTAACGTGACCATACTGTCCGTGTCCACCGGACTGTTTCTTATGTTTACCTTCCACATCAGAATTCTTGCGGATAGTTTCACGGAAAGCAACCTTTGGTTTGGAAAGTTCGATGTCTACTTTGTAGCGCTCTTTCAGTTTGCTGACTATAATATCAAGATGCTGATCTCCCATTCCGTAAAGGAGCGTCTGTCTGTTGGCAGAATCATTTACAACACGGAGCGTCTTGTCTTCACTTGCCATTTTTGCAAGTGCCTGTGCAATCTTGTCTTCATCACCTTTCTTAACCGCTTTGTATCTCTTATAGGTATAAGGGGTAGAAATTACAGCTTTCGGATAAAGGACCGGACTTGCCTTGGCTGCAAGGCTGTCACCTGTCTGTACGCTTGCGAGTTTTGCAATGGCACCGATATCACCTGCATGAAGTTCCGGAACTTCGAGAGGTTTGGAACCTTCCAGAACATATAATTTATTGAGTCGTTCTTCTTCTCCTTTTTCTACATTGAGAAGTGTATCATCTGATTTGATAACACCAGATGCAACTTTGATCAGAGAATATTTGCCGAGGAACGGATCTACGATTGTCTTCCACACATATGCGGATTTTGTTTTTGCAAAATCGTAATTTGCTTCAAAGATCTCATTGGTCTTCTGTGAAATACCATTGCAGGAACGTTTGTCCGGACTTGGGAAATATCCACAGATGTCATCAAGAAGATTGGATACACCGCGAAGATTGATCGGAGATCCCATACATACCGGAACAATACTTGCATCCTGTACATTTGTTGCAAGTGCTGCGGAAACTTCAGTTACAGAGAACTCATCACCCTCAAAATAACGATCCATAAACTCTTCGCTGGTCTCTGCTACAGATTCCATCAGGATATCATGATATTTTCCAGATATTCATTCAGATACTCTGGAATATCACATGGTTCTTTACCTGCTTTGTCAATATATTTACGACCGGCCTGTTTGACAACATTGACATATCCTACGAATTTACCATTTTCACGGATTGGGAAATGGAGTGGTGCGATTTTTTTGCCATATAACTCTGTCAGTTCTTCCACGACTTTTCGATAGCTGACATCATCTACATCCATGTCTGTTACAAAGAACATACGTGGCAGTTTATATTTCTCGCAGAGATTCCAGGCTTTCTGTGTACCTACCTGTACACCTGCTTTACCTGAAACAACGATAATTGCTGCATCAGCTGCGCTGACAGCTTCCTCTACTTCACCCACAAAATCAAAATATCCCGGTGTATCAAGTACATTGATCTTTACCTTATCCCACGGTACCGGAATCAGTGTAGTAGAAATAGAAAAATGTCTTTTGATCTCTTCTTTATCAAAATCACTGACGGTATTTCCATCTTCTACTCTGCCAAGCGGTTAGTCATTCCTGCCAGATAAGCCATTGCTTCTGCTAATGTAGTCTTTCCGGATCCCCCATGTCCTAAAAGAACCACATTGCGAATTCGGTCAGTTCTATAAACGTCCATATGTAATACCTCCCTGTATGTCTAATATGTTCATATTCTACTAAAATTTCTCGCACTTTTCAAGTATTTTATATAATTTTAACAACATTTTTTGTTCGAATTGTGTAAATTATTAACGAATTTACCGATTTTATGGCTCTATTTGACATTTATAGTATATTCTTTTAAAATAAAAGCATAGTTTAACTTGGAAAGGATATCAAACATCATGAAAACCATTGGTTTTATCGGGCTTGGCCTGATCGGAGGATCTATCGCAAAAACGATCCGCAAATTCATCCAGACTATCATATTCTGGCATATGCAAAACATAAAGAAACTCTGGCAGCTGCATTAAACTGTAATGCGATCGATGCTGTACTGGAAGAAAAGGATGAGCGATACCATACCTGCGATTATATCTTTCTCTGTGCACCGGTAGAATACAATATAGAATATCTGAAATATCTGAAAAATGTAATTTCTGATGACTGTATCATCACAGATGCAGGAAGTGTCAAAGGACCAATCCATAAAGCTGTTGAAGAACTTGGTATGGATCACTGTTTTATTGGCGGACATCCGATGGCCGGATCTGAACAGTCCGGATTTGAGCATTCCTCAGATCATCTGCTTGAAAATGCATATTATATTCTGACTCCGGGTGGTCAGGTGCCGCTTGAAAAGCTTACGGAATTCTCAGAACTGATTGATTCACTGGGCTCTATCCCTATGGTTCTGACTGCTGAAGAACATGATTTTATTACCGCAGGTGTCAGTCATCTGCCTCATATCATTGCTTCTTCTCTTGTTAATCTGATAAACAAGCTAGATAATGAAGCAGAATATATGAAGACGATCGGCAGTCAGGTGGTTTTCGTGATATTACCAGAATCGCTTCCTCTTCACCTGTTATGTGGGAACAGATTTGTATTGAAAATCATGAAAATATTTCATCAGTACTTGATGAGTATATCCGCATGTTGATTCAAATTCGCTGTTCTATCGACAATCAGGAAGCTTCATACCTTTACGATATGTTCGCCAAATCCAGAGATTACCGAGATTCTATCGACGCTTCGTCTTCCGGTCTGATCAACAAAACATATATGCTTTATATTGATATTGTAGATGAGGCAGGTGGAATCGCTACGATTGCTACAATTCTTGCAATGGAAGGAATCAGTATCAAAAATATTGGTATTATTCATAACCGCGAATTCGAACAAGGCGTTCTAAAAATAGAATTCTATGAGCAGAATGCACTGGAAAAAGGCTGTGCGCTTCTGAAAAAACGCAACTACATAGTATATGAACGGTAGGTAGTCATATGGAAATCAAAAAACAGACAAATTTAAGAGGTACTTTAACAGTACCGGGAGATAAATCCATTTCACACAGAGCAGTTATGTTTGGCTCTCTTGCAAAGGGAACTACATGCATCTCTCATTTCCTTGAGGGTGCAGACTGCTTTCTACGATCTCCTGCTTTCGCAAAATGGGGATTTCAATAGAACGCAGGAAGTCTGAGATTCTGGTTCACGGAAAGGGACTTCACGGTCTTTCCGCTCCGGAGGCGCTGCTGGATGTCGGTAACAGCGGAACAACCACCCGCCTGATTTCAGGTATCCTTGCGGGGCAGAAATTTATTTCAGAACTTGATGGGGATGACTCCATCCGTACTCGTCCGATGAAACGTATCATGACACCGCTTGCTTCCATGGGTGCCGATATCACAAGCAAAAGAGGCAATGGCTGTGTTCCTCTTCTGATCCATGGTAAGGAACTTCACGCAGTTCATTATGATTCTCCGGTGGCTTCTGCGCAGGTCAAATCCTGCGTCCTTCTTGCCGGTATGTATGCAGATGGGGTAACCAGTGTTACAGAGCCGTTTTTATCCCGTAACCATACAGAGATCATGCTGAATTATTTTGGTGCAAATGTAACATCCGAGGGAACAACTGCTTCTATTCTTCCGGAACCTGTACTGGAAGGCAGAGCTGTAAAAGTACCTGGTGACATTTCATCAGCAGCATATTTTATCGCAGCCGGACTTCTGACTCCGGGAAGCGAAATTCTGCTGAAAAATGTCGGGATCAATCCAACAAGAGCCGGAATGCTTAAGGTGTGTATGGATATGGGCGCTGACATCACCCTTCTGAATCAGAGTACAGAAGGTGAACCGACTGCCGATCTTCTGATTCGCACCAGCAACCTTAAGGGAACCACGGTTGAGGGAGCTGTTATTCCTACACTGATCGATGAAATTCCAATGATTGCGGTTATGGCAGCTTTTGCTGATGGAACAACTGTTATCCGTGATGCACAGGAACTCAAAGTTAAAGAATCTGACCGTATTACAGTTATGGTTGAAAATCTGAAGCGTATGGGTGCTGATATAGAGGGAACAGATGATGGTATGATCATTCATGGAGGAAAACCATTGCATGGAGCTACCATTGATTCTCATTTGGATCACAGAGTAGCGATGTCTTTTGCTGTTGCAGGAACGATTTGTGACGATCCGATGGAGATTTTGCATGGTGACTGTGTAAAGATTTCTTATCCGAATTTTTATCAGGATCTTTACAGCCTGGGAGACAAATAAATATCCAATCACAAATATAGATAAGAAAACCCTGTCTTTACATAAAAATGGAAAAGGCAGGTTTTTTTATGAACAAATGTATACGTTTTTATCTGGTGAGACATTCTATCAGTAAACAGAGTCTGAGCTATATATGCAGATTCAGATGAATTACAGGAGGTCTTTATGAAAATTTTATTCTATGGAACCAGAGATTATGATCAGATATTTTTCGACAGGTTAAAGCCAGAATATCCAGATATTGAATTTACATTTCTTGAATCAAACTTATATAAAGAAACTGCATCTCTGGCCGCAGGATACGATGGAATCTGTGCGTTTGTAAATGCAGATCTCGGAGCAGAAGTCATTGAAGAACTGAGACATCAGGGAATACGACTGATATTGATGCGCTGTGCAGGATATAATAATGTAGACCTGAACAAAACTGCAGAATGTGGCATAAAAGTTCTTCGTGTTCCCGGATATTCCCCCGAGGCAGTTGCCGAACACGCTATGGCGCTGGTACTTACCGCAAATCGCCATACCCATAAAGCATATATCAAATGCAGAGAAAATAACTTCTCACTGAATGGGCTCATGGGAGTTAATCTGTATGGAAAAACAGCCGGGATCGTAGGTACTGGAAAGATTGGTCTTGCAATGGCACGAATCTGTCAGGGATTTGGGATGAAAATCGTTGCTTATGATCTTTATCCAAACGAAAGCTCCGGACTGGAATATGTTTCTCTGGACAGACTGCTGGCAATCAGTGATCTGATCAGTCTGCACTGTCCTCTTACACCGGAAACGCATCATATGATAAATAAAAATCGATTTCCCGGATGAAGGATGGCGTAATTCTCGTAAATACATCACGCGGAGGACTGATCTGTACAGAAGATCTGATCACCGGTATCCGTGATCATAAATTCTGGGCAGTAGGGCTTGATGTTTACGAAGAAGAATCTGATTTTGTGTATGAAGATATGTCCGAATATATTTTAAAAACTTCCACTGTACAGCGGCTGCTCTCTTTTCCAAATGTTGCGCTGACATCACATCAGGGATTTTTTACCGAAGAAGCTCTGACCAATATTGCAGAAACAACCTTGCAAAATGCAGAAGCTTTTCGGACAGGAATGGAATTAAAAAACGAAATCTATTTATAAAAAGCTTCTTTCAGAACATGGATCTCTTCTGTCCATCCAGAATCGTCATTTGGGGTTTCGAGGATAAAAGGGATTTCCCGCAAAGCCGGATGTTTTATTATACGGGCAAGAGCCTCCATGCCAATTTTTCCCTCTCCTATTCTGGCATGGCGGTCCTTGTGGCTTCCGCAGTCATTCAGACTGTCATTAAGATGAATGCTTTTAAACGCTCCAGACCAATGATATGATCAAAATCATTTAAAACGCCATCTAAATCATGTACAATATCATATCCTCCATCCCAGACATGACAGGTATCCAGGCAAATTCCCATTTTGCTTTTCTTTTCTACGAGATTCAATATTTTTCTGAGTTCTTCAAAATTTCTTCCAACTTCCGTTCCTTTACCGGACATTGTCTCCAGTAAAACAGTGGTTGTCTGTTCTTCGGTAAGAACATCGTTAAGAATTTCAGCAATTTTCTGAATACCAATTTCGCTGCCCTGACCTACATGACTTCCCGGATGAAAATTATAATAATTTCCCGGTGTATATTCCATTCGTCGAAGATCATCTGCAAATGTTTCACGCGCAAAAGTTCGAAGTTCTTCTTTTGCAGCGCACGCATTTAACGTATATGGTGCATGCGCAACGATCTTTCCAAAATGATTTTCCTGTGCAAGTACAAGAAAATTCTGAATATCTGTTTCATCAATAGCTTTTGCTTTACCTCCACGGGGATTTCTTGTGAAAAATGCAAACGTATTTCCTCCATTTTTTATAATCTGCCTTGCCATTGCGGCATACCCCTTAGATGATGAAGTGTGGTTTCCAATATATAAAACAGTCATATTACTTCTCCTTCGTTACTGTCCACTCCGTTCGCAGTAATTCTTTTTTTATCTTTTTATATTCTTTATCTTAAAATGATTGACGGAATCTGTCAAACTTCTTATACTCTTTTTAAATAGAATTTTTTGTCGAATTTTGCAAATAATTCCAGACAGGAAAGGGAGTATATAATGAATCAGACCGGCAGACATTCAAAAAAACGTAAAAGAAAAATGGTAAAGAAATCGAGATACTATCGTGAACGTCAATTGCGAATTTTATATATCGGAATTGGTGCAGGCATATTACTACTTATTCTAATCTTAAGTTTTGCAGTAAAAGGATGCAGTTCTCGAAAATCAAAAGCGGCTTCTTCCAGTAAAGCAGAAAACATCAGTCAGACAGGATCACTCACTGTCACACCAGAACCAAAGATGGATCCGGTATCGTTAACACTCAGTGTTGTCGGCGACTGTACATTGGGAACTGACGAATACTTCGATTATGATACCAGCCTGAATGCATATTACGAAAATTATGGCGCGGACTATTTTATGGCAAATGTAAAAAGTATTTTTTCTAAGGATGACCTGACAATTGCAAATTTTGAAGGAACTCTTACAGAATCTACGGAACGAGAAGACAAGCAATTTGCCTTTAAGGCACCCGCTTCCTACGCAAATATACTTACAGCAGGCTCTGTAGAAGCTGTTAATACAGCAAATAATCACAGCCATGACTATGGTGAGGAAAGTTTCAATGATACATTGAAGGCTCTGGATACAGCGAATATCCTTCATTTGGCTATGATGAGACTGCTGTTACAGAAGTAAAGGGTGTCAAAGTAGGGCTGGTAGGAATCTATGAGCTGAATGATCATCTTGGCCGGGAAGAACAGCTGAAACAGAATATTGCCAAAGTAAAACAAGATGGTGCACAGCTGATCGTTGTTATCTTTCACTGGGGAAATGAAAAAGAGGAAGTTCCGGATGAAAACCAGAAAACACTTGGACATCTGGCAATTGATGAGGGGGCAGATCTTGTCTGCGGCCATCATCCACATGTTCTGCAGGGAATCGAAGAATATAAAGGTAAGAATATCGTATACAGCCTTGGAAATTTCTGCTTTGGTGGAAATGCATATCCAAGTGATATGGACACTATAATTTTCCAGCAGACATTCACGATTGATCAGAATGGTGTAAAAGATGACAATGTAACCAATATCATTCCATGTTCCATCTCATCTGATTCTGATTATAATAACTACCAGCCAACTCCTGCTGAGGGCGAAGAAGCTACTCGAATCATGCAAAAGATCCAGAAAAGAAGTTCCTGGATCAAGGACGGTACAGTAAGTGATTCTGAAACAGCTACAGAATCAGATGAAGAATATGATGAAAATTCAGATGCGTTTACAGATTCTGATGATACTGAGGATCCAGAAGCCTGATTTCAGGAATTTTGCTTACTGTATTCAGAAGCTCCTGCAGAAATTCCGTGACCAGAGGATGTGCATTTCGCTGGTCATTCATAATTGCATAGCATGTACGATACTCCGGACCGTTTTCAAGAGAAACGATCCGGCAGTTTTCGTTTTCGGCTAATTTATGTCCAAGAGTTGCCGCATGATTGCCCAAGCATCTTTCAGATCAAGCAGCTGACGCAATAATGCCATATTATCCAGCATAACTTGACTTCAGGATCATTTCCAAACCAGTAATCATGCCACATAAGAAAAGTATTGCTCCATGGAATATAGATCTCATCGGTGCTGTTTAACTGAGACGGGAGAATCCCATCCTGATAGGAAGCACTTTTGTGGCACACAAATACAAGCTGTTCTTCAAAAAGTGGGATTGTCTGAACCTTTTGAAGAATGGGGATTGGTGATCAGGCCAAGATCTGCTTCTTTATTTTCGATAGATTTATAAGAAAGATTTGACTGCATGGTGTTGATATGCAGACTACATTTTGGATGACTCTCCAGAAAATTCTCAATTACCTGTGGCATAAAATAAAAATTAAGGCTGTCTACATTTACAATTCGAAGCTGTGTGGATGGCCGCTCGAACTTAATCTTTCCGGTTTCAATCCACAGCTGTTCCCATTTTCTGGCAATTGGGACAAAACGCTGGCCCGCATCGGTAAGCTCCAGTGTACGGGATCCTTTGCGACGTATGATCAGCTCTGTCCCCAGCTCCTCTTCCAGTGCTGACAGACGATGACTTAATGCCGGCTGTGATACAAAAAGACTTTCTGCTGCTTTGGAAAGAGAAGAACTGGATGCTATGGTAAGAAACGTGTGTATATCCTGATATGTCATGTATTTTCCTCCATATGTAAAAACATAAATATAAACATAATTTATATTATATAGACAAAATATCAATTTTACAATATATATGAGCGAGATTATAATAAAAAATGACAAAATAAGAAAAAGGAATGATTTTCATGGATGAAGCAACGCTGGAAAGAAGGCTGCATCTGAATATGACTCTGATTGGTGGGTTTATGGTTGGATATGGTGTTATAAATCGCCATGATATACTTGGATCTGCACAGACTGGAAATATGGTTTCGTTGGCTATGGATGCCGTAGGACATGCAGATGAGGAGTGGTTTTTCCGTATCATAGCGTTGATAATTTATGTTGCATCAGTATCGTTGACTGTGATCCTCTCTCATAAGATCTCAAAGATGAGTCAAAAAAGACTCAGTATTCTGATAGATGGAGCTGTTTTGCTGATCATTGGTTTTTATCCGGCGGAAATGAATCCATTTGTTGCTCTGTTTCCAATCTTTTTTGCTACAGCTTTTCAGTGGTGTTCATTTAAAGGAGCAGATGGTTTTGCAAGCTCCAGTATTTTTTGTAGCAACAATCTTCGTCAGTGCGTAACAGGATTTACAGAATATCTGTGCAGCAAAGATGAACAGTCTCTTCACAGAGGAATTTATTTTGGAAAAGTACTGCTCAGTTTTTATGGGGCGTTGCCGTTTCCTTCCTGGCAACACAGATCTTGGATCTGAAGGCTTCCTGGATTGGAATTCTTCCAACTGTTTCTGCGTTTCTATTATGTAATGTAGAATATGGAAGGTGTAAAGTAAAAAAAGAGGATATCCTCAAGGCTTCTGCCTGAGAGGATATCCTCTTTTTAAATTAAGACTCAATTATCACGCTTCTGCTATCAGCTGTTATGTTATGCTGCATCATCTTCTGCGGTAGTATCTGTGTCTGTTTCAGTATCCGCATTTTCCTCTTCTGCTGGCTGTGAAGCGCTTTCAACCGCTGCTTTTAATACATCTTCAAGCTGAGTAGCCAGCTCATCCGGAACACCTGCTGCCTTGACATTAGCAAGGAAAGTATCCCAGTTTATTTCTGTGAGATATTCGGTCATAGCTTCATCATCTGTTGCATCGTAAGTTTTTATCAAGAGATTGCAAAATCCGGAATTTCAACACCTTCACCATAGGAACCTGTGATAGACAATGTTGCCAGTGCTGCACCAGATGTTGTCACTGTCAGATCCAATGTAGACGTATCTGCATCCGCATCAGATGTAAGTTTAATAACTGCACCAAATCCAGCCAGCATATCTGTTGCCGAGGTATCTGTATCATCTTCTGTGCTTTCTCCTGCTTCTGAATCGCTGCTATCTGTTTCTGCTGCAGGGAAGGAAATATTAAAGGTTCCGTTATAATATCCTGCTTTTGCAGGTTTCGTTTCCAGATTTTCTACATTGATATTCAACAGTTTCTGTACCGTTTACCGCAAGGTATAATCTCCATTCAGAAGACCATCTGCTGTTTTGCCACTTCCTGTAAACGTGAAAGAGGAATCATCCGCTGCAAGCTCAAGCAGTAATGCAGAATCTTCTCCCTCAGAAGGTGCTTCCAGGTAAAGACGAGGCGTTGTATCAGTACCATCCGTTATACCAAACTGACGACCTACGATCTTACCATCTCCGTTCACCCACACTTTGGAGGAAAATGCTTCATTCTCAGTGGATCCTTCGTCATCTCTGTTCATATCATCCAGTGCATCTGTGATTAAATTCTGGAAATCTTTGTACTGGTTTTCCTCATTTGATGCATCATCTGACCATTGGTCAAAAAGTGCCTTGATCTCTTCATCATCTTTGGCTGTTGTCAGTACTTTTCGACAATTGTATACGCTGATTTTTCAGAAATAATACCTTCATATGCTGTGCATTCTTCGCTGATGCCATCTACAGATACACTTTCTTCTACAGAAGAACCTTCTTCAAAACTGTCAATTATAATGTTTCCATAACGATCCAGCAATGTAGAAAGTGTTTTGGAATCCGGAAGCACAGAAGTAAGATCTGAAAGTGTCGTCATATAAGTGTTTAGGAACTGCTGCGCTTCTTCTGAATTTTCTTCAGAATCTGAAGAAACAGGAGCTTTCATATAGGAATCTGACAATTCCGGAATCTGAATATATTCCATCATATTTGCAAGATCCATATATACGTTAAAATCACAAAGTTTGTTATCATTCAGAAGAACAGAAGACACGATTGCTTCGACACCATCTTTGATGGAAATATTACTGTCTAGGCTGATGCTCTGTAGCCAGGAAACATCCGTTCCACCCATAAGTGCACCAATCAAAGCACGTCCGGTATCCTCTACTTTAAGTGTCATGTTGCTTTTACTTCCGGCGGCAGATTTCTTGTAATTTTCGAGATAAGTATCCCAGGTTTCCGGAATACCGTCTGTGAGTTTGTTAAGGGCAGCCTTTTCTGTTTCCTGATAGGAACCTGCTGCAAATGCTGTACTGCTTCCTGAGAGAATCAGGGATGCACATAAGACTGCTGCAGCTGATTTTTTTAAAATCTGTCTGGTTCGATTCATGATTAATCTCCTTCCATTTTGTGATTTATGTAGATATATAAACATATTACCATGATTCTGTCGAATATACAATCATATATCCGCTTTGTTTTCAGAAAAAGCTCCGATCCTGTTATTTCAGGAATTTCCGGAGCTTTTGTTAAAGACAGTCCACAAGCATCTCAGATGCTTTTTCCAACATTTTGGCGAAACCTTCCGGTTCTGTCAATGCCTTTCCTTTGTCTGCGTCAATACATCCAAGCAGTGCACGGTAAGCATCATTTTCCGGATATTTTTCACAGATAATCTTGCAAAGTCTGGATGCAGCCTCTGTCAGTCTGATTGAACCATAACATGCAGGTTCTTCCGGAAGTGCTTTTGCACTTGTGATCAGATAGACAAGTAATTCAAATTCTGGATTATTCATGATTCTCCTTCTCTGATTCTGTAATATGATCAAAAAACATATCTCTTCTAACGGAGGACGTTTGGGGCAACGTGGTTCACCCTGGGGATATCCAATCGACATGAGCATTTCAATACGATATCGTTCAGGGATGTTCAGAATCTTACGTATCGCAGAATCATTATAGGATTTGATTGCACATGTCCCGAGCCCTAATTCAACAGCTTTGAGCATAAGATTTTCAGCAGCCATGGAAGCATCCATCAGACAACCGTATACTTCTGAATTTTTACCACCCTTTCTGGCTGCTTTATGCATATCTGAACAAATCACAAGGATGACCGGAGGCTTGCCTGAAAGTCCAGGACTAAAGAGATCAACTTTTTCTTTGAGCTGCTGATCAGTGATGAACAGAAATCTCCACGCCTGCAGATTGCTGGCTGAAGGCGCCTGCTGAGCCGCATCAGCCAGAGTAAGCAGTAAGGATTTTTCTACAGGATCAGGACGAAAAGACCGGATGCTGTGACGGCCCATAATAGCTTCGTTTAACAACATATCTTTATTACCTTTCTGGCAGCATATGGCCGGTTATTATAAGTCTGAGCTATATTATTTTTTTTCTGAGATATTCAAAATAAGCAAACATACCTTCTGCCATAACCGGGTCAATAACTGGAAGTCCAGTCTCTTTTTCAAGATCTTTGGCAATGCCGATTGTTGCA
>ENA-OQDF01000300-OQDF01000300.1-human-gut-metagenome-genome-assembly--contig:-NODE-300-length-20141-cov-2.071900_pt1 | contig 20141 bp, 30 predicted proteins | sample MGYA00242769_ERZ504597 | MGnify/ENA primary metagenome ERZ504597 (study PRJEB26092, sample SAMD00036305) | human gut metagenome | host: Homo sapiens | study: EMG produced TPA metagenomics assembly of...
GATGGTTTCGCGGGCGATTGGGCCTCCATTTGGGCTCGAAGTGCGTCCATTAGGGCCGTCTGCTTGCTGGGTACGCGGACAAAGTTTACCAGCGGTTGATATTTTCTATGAGGATGGGCGGAGAGGTCGCTACAAGACTGTGTTGGTGTTCAGGTTGGGAGCGTGGCTGCTCCAAGGATAAGCCCTTTACCGGAAAAGAAACGACTTTCGGGATTCTGTCCCAGATAGATGGCAACGGCATCCCGGCCTCCCTTGTAATGCGTGTCGTGCAAGGACTCCCGGCTGACGGGCAGGAACTTGCTCTTGTCGTTGGTGGTACCCGATGATTTGGCAAACCAACGTATTTCCGAAGGCCAAAGCAGATTCTGCTCACCGGCACGCAGGCGGGTTACATAAGGCTTTACTTCTTCGTAAGTTTGTATGGGAAGGCGCTTCTTGAAATCTTCATAAGTACGGATAGAGGTATAGTCATACTTCTTTCCCCATTCCGTATTTGCCGCTGTCCGGATGAGACGCTGCAATACAAGCTGTTGCAATTCACCTGCATGGCTGGTGTATTGTTCGATTTCTTTCAGACGGGGAGCAAAATATACCTTATTCAGAAACTTTGTAATATTCATCGTTCTTTGTGAAATCTTATTTTAAACCGCAAAAGTAATCTTATTTATCGGCATCTCTATCTTTTTTCTCTTTTTTTCTATCTTTACGGACCTATAGAACAATAATTCAAACAAAAATATCATGAGAATAGGTATTTTGACTTCAGGGGGCGACTGTCCTGGCATCAACGCTACCATTCGCGGTGTATGCAAAACAGCTATCAACCATTATGGAATGGAAGTAATTGGCATTCACAGCGGTTTTCAGGGGCTGCTGACCAAGGATGTGGAGTCGTTTACCGAAAAGTCCTTATCCGGTTTGCTGAACTTGGGAGGTACGATGCTCGGTACTTCGCGTGAGAAGCCCTTTAAGAAGAACGGCGTGATGTCCGACGTGGACAAACCGGCACTGATAGTGCGGAATATCAAAGAGATGGGACTTGATTGTGTGGTCTGCATCGGTGGAAACGGTACGCAGAAGACAGCCGCCAAACTCTCCGCTATGGGCTGAACATCGTATCCGTGCCAAAAACAATAGACAATGACATTTGGGGAACCGATTTTCCTTCGGATTCGATTCTGCCGTCAGTATTGCTACGGATGCCATCGACGGCTGCACAGCACGGCCAGCTCGCACAAACGGGTGATGGTGATTGAGGTGATGGGGCACAAGGCAGGTTGGATAGCCTTATACTCCGGTATGGCGGGCGGTGGTGACGTGATTCTGATTCCGGAGATTCCCTATAATATCCACCGTATCGGAGAGACGATTCTGAATCGGCTGAAGAAAGGAAAGCCTTACTCCATCGTGGTGGTGGCCGAAGGCATACAGACGGACGGGCGGAAGCGTGCCGCCGAGTACATCGCTCAAGAGATAGAGTATGAGACGGGTATTGAGACCCGCGAGACTGTGTTGGGATATATCCAGCGTGGCGGCTCACCCACACCTTTCGACCGTAATCTTTCCACACGTATGGGCGGACATGCCACGGAATTGATTGCCAACGGGCAGTTCGGCGGATGATTACCTTAAAGGGAAATGAAATAGCTTCTGCACCGCTGGAGGAGATTGCGGGTAAGTTAAAGCTGGTGACGGAAGACAATGACTTAGTTGTCCAAGGACGTCGGATGGGAATCTGTTTCGGCTAATCTTTCTTGTGAGGATTTTTCAACAGCTTCTGCCATGGGATTATCTTCTGTGGCGGTTTCTGTTGAATGGTTTCGCTCTTTGGCTGCCTGGACTTCCTCCTTGAAAGCGGCATCCTTAATTTTTTTCAATGCCATTTGTGCCGCATTTTGTTGCGACTCCTTCTTGGAATAACCGGTGCCGGTGCCTGCCGATATCCCTTCGATGCGGACTTCGGTGTGGAACATCGGATTGTATCTTCGTCGAGAAACTGTTCGATAAGCTCGAATGACACTTCCATTTTGTTCTTCTGGCTCCATTCGATGAGTTTTGACTTGAAGTTGACCTCTTTGCGAGACATCTTGTCGAGTCGATATAGTTTTTGAAAATCTTCTCTTCCATGAACTGCTTGCAGCGGTCGTAGCCCTGGTCCAGATAAATGGCTCCAATGAAGGCTTCGAATGCATTGCCGTACATATAGCTGTTGTGGGACGAGGAGCGGGTGGAGTATTTCACCAGTTTGTCCAGTCCGATTTCCACGGCCAGTTTGTTGAGTGTTTCCCGCTGTACAATTTTGGAACGGGTGTTGGTGAGGAACCTTCGCGGCGTCCTTCGAAATGGCGGTAGACAATATCTCCTACAATGCGTCGAGGATAGCATCGCCCAAGAATTCCAGCCGTTCGTTGTTGATGGGACGTCCTTTTTCGGAGCGCATGGAGATGGATTTATGCAGCAAAGCCTGCTGATAGACCTTGATGTCACGTGGAAAGAAGCCGAGAATTCTGTAAAAACAAAAATAAGACTCTCTATCCTTGCGGAACAAGAGCCTTATTTTATCTATTTGGTTACGTAACACGACCTTATTATTCTGCGTATTTCTTGAAAATGACACACGCATTATGACCACCGAATCCAAAAGTATTGGACAAAGCTACGTTCACTTCGCGCTTTTGTGCTTTGTTGAACGTGAAGTTCAGGTCATAGTCGATGTTTTCGTCGTTATCACCCTCTTCGTGGTTGATGGTCGGAGGAACAATGCCATTCTTGATGGCGAGGATGCTTGCAATGGATTCTACCGCACCGGCAGCGCCCAGCAAATGACCGGTCATGGATTTTGTTGAACTGATGTTCAACTCATACGCATGCTGTCCGAATACCTCTTTGATTGCTTTTGCTTCCGAAATATCACCTACGGGAGTAGATGTACCGTGAACATTGATATAATCTACTTCTTCGGGTTTCATTTCTGCATCTTCCAACGCATTCAACATCACTAACTTGGCTCCCAAACCTTCGGGGTGAGAGGCTGTCAGGTGATGAGCGTCGGCAGACATTCCTACGCCGGCAACTTCCGCATAGATTTTGGCACCGCGTGCTTGGCGTGTTCCAGTTCCTCTAGAACGAGACAACCGCCACCTTCACCCATGATGAATCCGTCACGGCTTGCGCTGAACGGACGGGATGCAGTTTCGGGAGAATCATTGCGGGTTGACAATGCATGCATGGCATTGAAACCGCCTACACCGCAAGCGGCGATGGCAGCTTCCGAACCACCGGTTACGATAGCATTGGCCTTACCCAGACGGATGAGGTTAAACGCATCGGCAATGGCATTTGTGGAAGTGGCACATGCAGAACAAGTTGCGTAGTTGGGACCATGGAAACCATACATGATGGAAATTTGTCCGGCAGCAATGTCCGAAATCATCTTGGGGATGAAGAACGGATTGAATTTGGGGCCGTTTTCCTTACCGGTCAGGGCATAGTTGCCCGCCTCTTCTTCGAATGTACGGATGCCACCGATACCGGCGCCGAAGATGACACCGATTCTGTTTAAATCCTCATTTTCGACGTCAAGCCCAGAGTCACCTACCGCTTCTTTGGCTACTGCAATGGCATATTGTGTGTACAAGTCCATCTTGCGGGCCTCTTTGCGGTCCATATATTTGGTAGCATCGAAGCCTTTTACTTCGCATGCAAACTGAGTCTTGAAAAGCGATGCATCGAAATGAGTAATAGGTCCTGCTCCACTAACCCCATTCACAAGATTTTCCCAGAATTCGGGAACACTGTTGCCAATGGGAGTAATGGCGCCGAGACCTGTTACTACAACTCTTTTTAATTCCATGTTATAAACGAATGGATAAGATTACTTAGCGTGTTCTTCGATGTAAGATACAGCATCACCTACAGTACCAATCTTTTCAGCCTGGTCATCGGGAATAGAGATACCGAATTCCTTTTCGAATTCCATGATAAGTTCTACAGTGTCAAGAGAATCAGCTCCCAGGTCGTTAGTGAAGCTAGCTTCGTTAGTAACTTCTGATTCTTCTACGCCTAATTTATCGACGATAATCGCTTTCACTCTTGATGCAATTTCAGACATAACTTTAAGTTTTTAATTAATAATTAGTTTTATTTCTTTAAATTTGCGGTGCAAAGGAATGAATATTTATCATTCCTCGCAAATATTTGATGAATTAAATGCACCTTTTTGCACATTTTTCACGGTTTTGTGCAGTGATTGGAGGGATTATGGGAAAAAATATCGCAGTTTTAGCGTCGGGAAGTGGTACGAATGCCGAGAATATCATCCGTTATTTCCGGGAAAAAGGTTCGGCACGTGTGGCTCTGGTTTTGACTAACCGGCAGAATGCGTTCGTTTTAGAGCGTGCCAAGGGGCTGGGAGTGCCTTGTGTCTGGTTTGCCAAGAGCGATTGGGAAAGTGGAGAGCTTATTTTGTCGACGCTTCGAGAGTATGATATTGATTTGTGGTATTGGCAGGATTCCTGGCACGTGTGCCGGACAATATTCTGCATGCTTATCCCAATAAAATGATAAATATACATCCTTCGTTGCTGCCCAAGTTCGGCGGAAAGGGGATGTACGGCGACCGTGTGCACGAGGCAGTGATTGCTTCCGGCGAAAAGGAAAGCGGTATTACCATCCATTATACGAATGAGCATTATGACGAAGGCGGAATTATCTGTCAGCAGAAATGCCCCGTACTGCCGGGCGATACGCCGGAGGAGCTGGCGCAACGCATCCACCGGCTGGAGTATGAATACTATCCGAAGGTGATAGAGGAGTTGGTGGAAGGCCTCTCTCCCAGTTATTTATAGAATCGGTTAAGGGAGAGGATGGCTTCGTTCAGCTTGCGGTTGTCTATCTTGTAGTTTTCCAGGGGATTCAATGCACTGTCACTGATCTCTATATATCCGGAAGGGTGTTTTTCTAGAATAGTATGATTTTCTACGATAAAGGCATAATTGAGATGGTCACCCATGATATGCCAGTTCCGTGGACAAGTATCGGTTATTAAATGCCCCATACTGTAATCGGAAGGCGGATTGGTTACACCCAGCACTTTATTCATTAAGGTTGGTGCAAAATCATAGTGCGTGGTACGGTGATGGTAAGTATGTGGCTGTTCTCCCGGTTCATATAATAGGAAGGGATATGTGTTTGTACCGGTGAATAATTACTGCCGTGACCCCAATAATTTTTATGATTCTCATTGAATTCTTGTCCATGGTCTCCGGTAATGATGACCAGGGTATTGTCCAGCTGTTTCTTTTCCTCAAGTTTGTGGAGGACGCATCCCACCAGTGAGTCGGCTTCCGCCACGCAGTTGTAGTAGAGGTTCAGGAAAGGAGTAGGGTCTATGTCGTTGTTCAGTTTCATATAGTCGGCGAACTCCCAGGACGGTTGGAAACGATAAAGCTTGTCCTTCGGCACTTCATATCCGTGTGCCAAATCATAGAAGAGAAAGGAAAAGAAAGGTTTTGTACCGCTGCCCAGCGTATCGAGTGCTTGCAGATAATCTGCTGTAATACGGCAGTCGCGGTCATAAACGGTTTTTCCTTCGGTATGGGTACGCAAGTCGGGTACCTTTGAGAAAAGTATTTTGGCAAATGGCGGGTTGACGATTGTAGCACTGGGATAAATACCTATCTGATAATTCTGCTTCAATAGTTCTTCTATGAGCAGGGGCTGTATGCCCGACACCTCAAAATCGGTCCAGTAGATGGATGAGAGACTGAAGAAAAGCCCGAAGATACTTCACGTGTGCCATTGCTGCTGCTTAGATGGGAGGTGAATCTGCTGCAACTGTCGGCAAAGTGGCTGATATGAGGTGTAATGTCCTGGTTAAAGGCGCGGTAGTTCCATGAGTCTATGGCTATCAGCACTACATTCTTGGGGTTGGAATGGACTTCGTATTTCAAAGAATCTATCGGATAGTTGAGGTCAGCAGACTGCTTTTTGTTGTTGAAGTTCATTTTAATGACATCCTTGGATGAGACCACTCCTAACTTCATCATCAGGCGAGTTGCCGTAAGCGGGAAGTAATAGGGCAGGCAGGGGGCGCTGCGAATCACTGAAGTCTTTTGCGCTACGGCGGCATAGGCATGATAAAAGTTAGAGAATAGTGCAAACAAAATCAGAGTGGCAAGTACAGGACGGAAGCCACAGCGGTGAAAGCGGGTATAACAATGGCCTGCGAGTATTCTTAGCAAAGTATTGGCGGCAAATATACCCACTAATACTCCTGCAATCTTCAGATAAAGCCAGAAGCTGAATGTGAAAATCTCACTGTTGCCCTCTCCAACCAGGAGATTCAGTACAAAACCATTGATATGGAACTTGTAAAGACTGTACACACTGCCGTCTATGTAAGCAAGTATATTGAGTAATGATACAAGAATAATGTGTGTGATGGCGGCGGCTTGATGGCGCCGGACGGTAATGGCTACGATTAAGGATATGATGTAAGGAATAAGTGCCCACAAGGCGGCATGTGAGCAAGCGGCCGTTATATAAAACATCCAGCCTCCCACGTCCATCATGCGAGCCGGGGACTGTGAATCAGATAAAATAGAAATTGTATGGCAATCGTCAGAGTTGAAATTGCATAAAAAATAAATCCTTCACTGAGTGATTTCTCTAACTGTATTTTTGCATTGATATTGTAATGTTTTGCCTATAGTTTCCTCTGATTCGGCATTGATAGTAAAGGCGTGAGGAGCTTATATAGTGACGTCTTTTGTATTATCGGGCTGTATCTCTAAATGTATGTGCTACTTTGGGATATAAATGTAAGCATCTTTTTCTCTTCGTAGCGGGTAGTCTCCCCGCAATTTTTCAAATTGTTCGGGATGTGTTTTCAGTGCTTCGCTGTCCCTTCTCGGGTCATACATTTGCAGATATGCTTCTGCCAGGTTGCCGGCGGTAATAATCGGGTTCCGGGGTTGGGGGGGAGCGATGCGGTAGTCGGCTTTGATGTGAAAGAAACGGCAAAGGGCATCCAGGGACATACGGGTGGCATTGGCTTTTCCGTCGGCTGAATAACCGGCTATATGGGGAGTTCCAAGGAACACTCTATTTAATAAGGTAAGATTGATATCAGGCTCATTCTCCCATACATCAATGATGGCATCGGAAATCAGTCCGTCTTCTAAGGCATTCAGGAGCGCATTGGTTTCAATCACCTCTCCACGTGAGGTATTGATAATGACGGGACAGCGTTTTAATGACCGGAAGAAAGTATGGTCTGCCAAATGGAATGTTTTGTATGGCCCTTCCTTATATAAAGGTATGTGAAGGTGAGGATATCACATTCTGCTGCGAGTGCTTGCAAGGAACTGAAATCGCTCTCTCCTTCCTTGTCTTGCCGGGGCAGGTCATTCTTCAGGACACGCATGCCTAGTTCTTGCCCTACTTGGGCTATTTTGCTACCCACATTGCCTACGCCGATGATGCCTAATGTCAATTCGGACAGTTGTACTCCTTTGAGTTGTTGCAATAATAGTAAGGCTGATTGCACGTATTGAGCTACGGATGCTGAATTGCATCCGGGGGCATTGGTCCAAGCGATGCCTGCTTCACGGCAATATTCCGTATCTATATGGTCGAAGCCTATGGTGGCGGTAGCAATGAAGCGGACTTTACTGCCTTCCAGCAATTCCTTGTTGCAGCGGGTGCGGGTACGTATAATCAGTGCATCGGCATCTTTTACCAACTCCGGAGTGAAGTCTCTGCCGGGAGTATAAATCACGCTGTCGGCTATTTTTTCGATGGCTTCTTTAATGAAAGGTATTTTGTTGTCAACAATGACTCTCATAATGCTGCTGTTCTTTTCGACGATTTTCCATCGTGCGAAGATACGACTAATCCGTCAAAGTGGCTAAGTAATGCCCGGAAAATAATTTGGCTCTTTCCGTTTTTAAGTTTGCATTTCTGCCCTCACCGCTCTCACTCTTTCTTCAACTTCCCTATTCATCGGCATTGCAGGGGTGGTGAGAGCAATCGAAAAGGGTGAGGGTAAATTTTGCTCTCACCCGTGTTTTCTTCCGTTCCGCATCCTTCTTTCTTCTGTTGCATCCTTTTCATTCTTTCGTTTTACTTTTGGATTCTTCAGCAGCCCACGTTAGTGAGCCGTGATGTTCACTTGAGTGAACTAAACAGCTCACTAGTGTGGTTGAATTGGTTCATAACAGTGGGCCGATGATGAATAAAGTAGTTTTCGGGAAGGAGATAAGGTGTTTGAAGGATAAAACAATGAGCTAGTACGGATTGGGCAATGGGGATGTGCCCGATTCCGTACTTGGTTTTTGTAACAGACAGCAAGTGATTGCTCATCTTTTATTTTATGTTTTATAGGTGAATTTGTGTTTTTGTCAAAAAAAGGAAAGCGAAATAGACTGCTATATGAGGATTATCTTGTACATTTGCAGCTGAAACTTTTTAGAGATGAGAATAGGATACGACGGAAAACGGGCTGTGCAGAATTTTACGGGATTGGGCAATTACAGCCGGTATGTGGTGCAGTCATTGTCAGCCTTTGCTCCGGAAAACGAGTATTGGTTGTATGCTCCGGTACACCGTGAAAATCAGCAACTCTCGTCGATGGTGGCTGAAAGCCGGGGAACGGTATCGGTACATTATCCATCTTATTGGCTCTGGAGAGGAATGACTTCGTTGTGGCGCGTGGGAGGTATACGCAGGACTTTGAAACGGGACAACATACAGCTGTTCCACGGACTGAGTAACGAACTTCCCTTGACCATCCATCGGGTACGGGAAGTAAAGAGTGTGGTGACTGTTCACGACCTTATTTCCTGAGACTTTCACATTGTTTTTCGTTGGTCGACCGCTTGATTTATAACTACAAATGCCGCTATGCATGCAAGCATGCAGACCACATCATTGCCGTGAGTGAGTGTACCAAGCGTGACATCATACATTATTATGGAATTCCTGCGGATAAAATTTCCGTTATTTACCAAGGGTGTAGCTCTCTGTATGCCTGTCGTGTCGGTAAGGATAAGCGCAAGGAGGTGATGCGGAGTTATCGGTTGCCCGAACGCTATATCTTGTCGGTGGGCACCATTGAGGAGCGTAAAAATGCGCTGGCCATTGTGAAGGCTTGGAGTATCTGCCGATGAACTGCATTTTGTTCTGGTAGGGAGACCCACAGCCTATATCCATCAGCTGAAAGAGTTTATTACAAAAGCCGGATTGCAAGACAGAGTACATTTTCTGCATGGTATCCCTTCAGACGATTTACCTGCCATTTATCAGCGGCCGAGACTTTTGTATACCCATCCGTTTACGAAGGTTTTGGTATCCTATTCTTGAGGCTTTGCATTCCGGCATTCCGGTGGTTGCAGCAACCGGCTCTTGCCTTGAAGAAGCGGGGGGAAGCAGTTCATTGTATGTGAGTCCCCACGATGTGGAGGGATTGGCAGCGGCGATTGCCCGTACACAAGAGCCTTCTTTGCGTGCCACCATGATTGAGGAGGGATTGAAGTGGGCACAGCGTTTCACGGAGGAGCAGATGGCGCGTGAGACGATGGAGTGTTATCGGAAAGTATTAACAAAAGAAACCTAAGATATGAATTATTTGGACCGCAATGAGTTTAACTACGCACCTTCACAAGAGGTGGTGGAGGCTCTAAAGAATTTTGATATAAACAAACTCTGTTTCTATACCCGTATCTACGACGAAGGCAAGAAGAGTATTCTGTCTGTTTATCTGTCTGAATCTTACGGAATTGATGAACCGCAGGTACTATTGGGTTATGGTGGAGAAGATATATTGAAACAAGCAGTCCACTATTTCCTGACCCAAGAGGATGGGAACAAGACGATGCTCATTCCTAAATTCTCGTGGTGGTACTATAAATCCATAGCCGACGAGGTGAACGGGCGTACGCTGCAATATCCGTTGTATGAGGATGGCAATACCTTTAAATATGATTTCGCTGCTATGAAAGAGATGGTACAGCGTGAGAATCCCAAGGTCTTATTAATCGCTTCGCCCAATAATCCCACCGGTAACGGTCTGACCCCTGCAGAACTGGACGCTTTGTTGGCTGAGTTGCCCGTAACAACCATCGTTTGGTGGACGAAGCCTATGCCTCTTTCGTATCTACTGATACGGACTATATTAAGATGCTGGTTGATAAATATCCCAACCTGATTATTTCACGCACGCTTTCCAAGTTCTACGGATTACCCGGATTGCGCATGGGGTTTGGGTTTATGAGTAAGGAGTTGGCCAGCTTTGGCAAATACAGCAACAAATATCTGGGTTATAACCGTATCTCTGAGGATATTGCTATTGCCGCACTGAAATCGGATGCGCATTACCGGAATATAGCACGGCTGATGAATGAGAGTCGCACCTGCTTTGAAGCGGAGATAGGGACGTTGCCTGGTTTCAAGGTATATGAGTCGGTGGCGAACTTTGTCCTTATAAAATATCCGATTGTCTTGAAAGAACGTTTACAGAAAGCTTTTGTCGACGAGGATTATAAGGTGAAGTTCATGAATGAACCAGACATCAATACCATTTGCGTATTACCTTGGGGCGTCCTGAACAGAACCGTATTGTCATTGACACCATTAAAAAATTGCATTACAATGAAAGCGGTTATATTGGCTGCAGGGATAGCTTCGCGTTTGCGTCCGTTGACTGATACCACTCCAAAATGTCTGTTGAAGTTGGAGAGCGTTGTTTGCTGCAAAGAGCCTTTGATGCATTGCTGCAGAATGGCTTTCGGGAGTTTGTCATTGTCACCGGTTATAGACAGCAGCAGATTGTGGACTTTCTGGAAGCTCATTATCCGGCATTGGAGGTTACGTTTATCTATAATGAGAAATATGCTTCTACCAATAATATCTACTCTTTATGGCTTACACGGCCTTATGTAGATAAAGAGGACATTCTGTTGCTGGACAGCGATATCCTTTTTGACCCGCAGATTGTAGCCAAGTTGCTTGGATATGGTCAAGCGGATGCGTTGGCTCTGAACCATCATACATTGGGGGAAGAGGAAATCAAGGTAATAGTGGACAATGATGGCAAGGTGTTGGAAATCAGTAAGACGTGCTCCATATCCCGAGCTATTGGCGAGTCTATTGGCATCGAGAAGATGTCTGCCGCTTATACAGAAGCGCTTTTCCGGGAATTGGAGGTTATGATTACCAAAGAAGGTTTGGATAATATCTTCTATGAACGTGCTTTTGAGCGTCTCATACCGCAAGGACACTCTTTCTATGCGCTTGACACTACCGAATATTTTTCTGTGGAACTTGATACGGTGAATGACTTTGAACAAGCACAGCGGCTGATTCCTTCACAACTTTATTAATTAATGGGCTGATTTTTATGGCAGATTATGATATACGTCCTTTGCAGCTTCGTATTTTGAAGATATTGCTTGCTGTGGATAAAGTTTGTAAAGAACATGGTTTGCGCTATTATATAATGGCCGGTACTATGCTTGGTGCAGTCCGTCATAAGGGATTTATCCCTTGGGACGATGATTTGGATATCGGTATGCCGAGGGCTGATTATGATTTGTTGATGTCTCATTCCAAGGAGTGGCTTCCCCAGCCTTATGAGGCTGTCTGCGCAGAAAATGATCCGAATTATCCATTACCTTTTGCCAAGATACAAGATGCGGATACGACTCTTATCGAGCGTATGCATTTGAAATACTTGGGAGGTATTTACTTGGACGTATTTCCATTGGACGGTGTACCGCAAAGCAACCTGAAACAGAGGATTCATTTTGCCCGGTATGAATTTTACAAGCGGGTGCTCTATTTTATCTACCGCGACCCTTATAAGCATGGGAAAGGTCCCGGCTCATGGTTGCCGCTGCTGTGCCGGAGACTTTTTACTACTGCCGGCGTACAGAGGAGTATCAGAAATGTGATGACTACCTATGACTTTGACAAGTCTTCTCTAGTCTGTGATTATGATGACGGTATGCGCGGCATCATGCCCAAGGCAGAGCTGGGAACTCCGACTCCCGTTTCGTTTGAGGACGAAACTGTGTGGGGAGTACAAGATTATGATACCTATCTGACCAGAAAATATGGAGACTACATGGTTATACCGAAACAAAGCGGGCAGAGACAGCATAATTTCCACTATCTGGATTTAGATAAGCCTTACAGAGAATATGAGGTCTGATTAAATAATAAAATTTATATTGTAATGAAAAGACTGCTATATGGGGCAATCCCTTATTATCTGACAAAAATATTTAGTTCCCATTCTCCTTCACTAAAATACTATAAGTATATTAAAGACCATAAATATTCACGTCATTTATATGAGTTCAGGGAGGAATATGATGATATGGAAGTCCATATACAGATGGATGAAAGCAGGGGATTGCACTATGTCTTGAAAGATGGCAAACGACTCTATTTCAGACGGAATACTCCTCTTGATAAAATAGTAAGGAATTATAGGGAACTTGTCATGGAACAAGATAAACGTTCCCCTCATCATTATCTGGAAAGTATAAAAGAGGTTACCGGCAAAACATTCGTTGATATAGGATGTGCTGAAGGTTATTCTTCGTTGGAAGTTGTGGAAGAGGTTGGACATGTCTATCTGTTTGAACAAGATGAGTTGTGGATAGAAGCTCTTAAGGCCACTTTTAGTCCTTGGCAGGAGAAGGTTACTATTGTCCGAAAGTATGTGAGTGATCATAATTCTGCTACAGAACAGACATTGGATGATTTCTTTAAAGACAAAGATAAGGAGCATTTGTTCTTGAAGATGGATGTAGAGGGGGCTGAACGTTATGCATTGGCAGGTTGCAAGGGACTGTTTAAAGAGTGTAAACAGCTGGATTTTGCAATCTGTACTTACCATGAAGAAGATGATGAAGCGGTAATAACCACCTTCTTAAAGCAGTTCGGTTGCACTTATCGTAATCAAAAGGGATACTTTAGGCATAAAGTACGTAGTGTTGTTCTGCGTGGCTGTAAAGGATGTGATGTTATAGTATAGTATGTGTTGATGTATCAATGATTGAACTGCCCGGTCATTTTGAAGTATTTTTCCAATACAAGAAGGGATATCAATTGTTCCCGTTTTTTATTCTTGAATTGCTCTATATACTCATGTGCATGTTCGATTATTGCTTGAGCTTCATCAGTATGAGCCATGTAATATTGCAGTCTTTCTTCCAAATCAGAGAAGTCCGGTTTGATTTCAATGTAGTGATAGTTAGGAATTAATGTGCCTTCCATGAACCAAGTTTCACAAGTAGGACGGGGCATTACGGCGATAGAGTTGGAAGACATTACCCATTTTAGATTGCTGGCAACATCATAGCCTTCTATGGCTAGGATAAATTTATATTCAAGCTGCTCCTTAATGGTCAATTTTCCAATGCACCACGTAGGATTGATAGTATCCCGGCTGATATCTCCCAAATCGCACATGGGATGGCCAAAATACATTTTCATGAATTTGATTCGCTGCTCTTTGTCTGTTACTTTTCCGCGAAAGACAGCCATATCTTTTTTTTCTGTAAATTTTTTCTTGTCACGGACAAAAATAAAATGCCTTATCTTGTTGAGTTTCATAATAACCCCGTTGCCGTTGTTTTCAGTTATAAGACGGCTTTTTGAAATGGATGGGATTGGTGGGACGAAATCCACATCACCGGCACATAGGTTCAACCGTAGTTGTTGGGAAAACCAGCGGGTATAGCAGCGGGTATCATAGATGTAGACTTTGTGCCCTTTTAATTTATGTTCTGCAAGTGCAGGTACCGATTCGGGCAATATTGCACCCGGTAAAAGTTTGTTATAGTAGTTTACCCGGTATAAAATGTAGTCTTTATCTTTTCTGTCGGATAAAGATGCCAACTTATGATGAAGCTGCATCTGAAAGAATACATTGGGTATCAGCATACCGAGCATATTCTTTATATAATAGACAAGTTTGATGTTCTTCCCGCTTTTTAGGCATACAATAGTTTGTAATCCATTGATTTCGTTTTTATTCAGTAGGTACATTGTATGAAATATGATGCAAACTTATATAAATAAATGAGAACTTCCAATTGAATTTATCCTTTAATTATCATATTCTTTTTATAATAAAGAGTTGCTCTGTTTTCAGATTTTGAGTAGTCTGGTTTGTTTTTTCGTTGTTAACGCTTACTTTTGTGGCGAATCAGCAATTCTAATAAATTTGTTATGACCAAATTCTTAATTATCCGTTTCAGCTCGATAGGGGATATTATCCAGTGTATGGGAATTATCGGTGGAATACGTGAACGGTTTGCAGATGTGGAAATTCATTGGATTACCCGGAAAGATATGGTGGGGACTTGTCGATGGATGGCAGGATTGATAAAATTTGGGCGTTTGACAAGGAGACCGGACTTGCCGGATTGTTGAAAATGGCGGCTGATTTGAGAAAAGAGCATTTCGACTACATTTATGACGCTCATAGTAATATCCGTTCCAACATATTGAAGCTGATAGTGTCTCCATTGCCTTTTGTGAAACCTTACGTTGCTCTGCGGAGCAAAGAGAGAGGCAAACGCTTTTTGTTGTTTAAACTGGGAATCAATCATTTCGACAAGCCTTTCAGGGGGATGGTGTCTTTTCAGAAACCATTGAAGAAATGGGGAATTACGCATTTTCCAGACAACTATCACGACTGGTGTTTCCCGGATGAAATACGTAGCAAGTATGAGAACTTTGTAACCAAAGATATGGTTACGCTGGTGCCGTCTGCCAACTGGGAAATGAAACGCTGGCCCGTTTCCTATTGGAAAGAATTGGTTGCCCTTCTTCCTGAGTATAGATTTGTTATTCTGGCTGGTCCGAAGGATACTTTCTGTGAGGAAATCAGAAGTGCTGCACCGGAACGGGTAGTTAACCTTGCGGGACAAACCTCATTGATGGAATCTTCTTACATAGTGTTGCGTTCCAATCTGGTAATCAGCGCTGATACGGGTTTTATGCATGCCGCTGATTTGTTCCGTGTTCCTGCTTTTGCCTTGATGGGACCTACAGCCTTCGGTTTCCCTACGGGACCTACGGTGGAAATACTCGAAACAGCCCTGCCTTGCCGTCCGTGCACCAAAGACGGACGGGGTAAATGCAAGCTGGCTGTTTATCAGAAGTGTATGGTGGATATTACCCCCCAACAAGTCGCTGAAAAGATTATTGCTTCTCTTGGTTGATGGCGCCTATCGTCTTTGTAGTGGAATAACCGTCTACGAAAGGGATAGTTACTGTTTCTTGGGCGTACTCCCTGCCTACAATGTTTTCTATGGCATAGTCGCCACCTTTTACCAACACGTCCGGTGCAACTGTCTTGATGAGATTCAGAGGGGTGTCTTCCGTAAAAATCACTACGTAGTCCACTGCTTCCAAGGCTGCCAGGACTGTGGAGCGGGCGTTTTCATCATTGATGGGGCGCGATTCCCCTTTCAGACGTTTTACTGAGCTGTCCGAATTCAATCCTACGATAAGTACGTCCCCCAGTCTTTTGGCCTTTTCCAGATAGCACACGTGTCCTTTGTGCAGAATGTCGAAGCAGCCGTTTGTGAATACGATTTTGCGCTCCTGCGCACGCAGTTGTTTTATAGTATCTGCAAGTTGGGGAATAGGAATATGTTTGCTGGCCGGTTTCCCGATTTGTAGCTCGTCCTGCAACTCTTTGAACAGAATGGGGCTGGTGCCTATTTTCCCGACTACAATGCCGGCCGCTTTATTGGCAAGATAAATGGCATCTGCAATAGGGATACCGGCTGCCAGCGCAGCTGCTAAAGTTGCCACGACAGTATCGCCTGCACCTGAAACGTCATATACTTCCCTTGCTTCGGTAGAATGTCTTGTGAGACTTCCGGAGCTATATATGACATCCCTTTTTCGGAACGTGTCACTAATAGAGAAGTAAGGTTATACTCCTTCAGTATCCGGTCTGCCGCGCTATGGATTTCTTTATCCTCATTTCTCACATCCATTCCCGAAACGGCTGAAAGTTCTTTTAGATTGGGGGTGATGATGGTTGCGGAACGGTATTTCTCCCAATTTGTCCCTTTGGGGTCTATAATGACCTTCTTCCTTGCCCGGCAGAGGCGGATATAACCTGCTGGCATACTGTATCATTGCATACTCCCTTGCCATAATCCGAAATCACGACAATGTCCACTTCGGGGAGTGCACGCTTCACGGCATCCAGCAATTTCTGCTCAGTCTCTTCGTTCAGGCATTCATTTTCTGTTTCAAAGTCCAGCCGTACTACTTGCTGGCTGTTGCCTATTACGCGGGTTTTGGTGATGGTTGGGTGTTCTGTATGAAACAGTTCGTTTCTGATACCCAAATCAGCAAACATCTCCTGCATTGTGTTTCCGTTGTGGTCGTTGCCAAGCAGGCTGACGACATACGGCGAGCAACCCAATCCCAACAGATTTCTTGCAACATTGGCCGCTCCTCCCAATACATTGTAGGTACGGGTGACACGGACCACTGGTACGGGGGCTTCGGGAGAAATCCTTTTCACGTCTCCTATATGGTAAGTATCCAGCATCACGTCTCCGATAACGAGTACCTTCTTTCCCTTTATACTGTTTAATTCTGTATTCATAATAGGTTGTTTTTTAATTGGTTGGCCCAATATAGAAGTGAGTGCTCAGAGGTGACCCGGAAGGACTTGACACCACTTCTTTCGCCGCATTCCGTATCCGATTTCTTATCTCCGAACATATAGGATTGGGGATGGGTCGATTTCATATTTCTTCATCGCTTCCGTCACCATGAAAGGAGAAGGCTTACGGCATTCGCAATGTTCTTCCGGAGTGTGAGGGCAAGTATAGAAATCATTCAGTATAACTCCATGTTTCTCCAGCTCTTGGGCGAGTGCCCGGTTGAACTGTTCGGCGTCCTCCAACGTAAAGTAGCCACGTCCAATACCGGATTGGTTCGTGATGACGATCAGCAGATAACCCAATTCCTGAAAAATACGGAGTGCTTCGCTACACCGGGCAATAATTCAAGCTCTTGGGTCTTGTAAACGTAGCCGAAATCAACATTGATGGTACCGTCCCGATCGAGGAAAATCGCTTTATTCATGGGAGAACAGTTTTTTGTCAACGATACCGCACAAGATATGTCCGATAGTTATGTGCACTTCTTGAATCCTGGCAGATTCGGCGTGCTGTATAATCAACGGGTAATTGCAAAGTTCCTTGCACCTTCCTCCATCCCTTCCCAGGAGCCCTATGGTGGTGATGCCCATAGATTGTGCCTTCTGCAAGGCATGCTCTACGTTGGGAGAGTTGCCGCTGGTAGAAAGGCCTATCAGAATATCACCTTTCGTTCCCAAGGCTGCTGTCTGCCGTTCGAAGACGCGTTCGAAGCCATAATCATTGCTGACTGCGGTCAGGATGGAAGTGTCGGTTGTCATGGCGATGGCGGGCAGGCCTTCCCGTTCGGTCACGAAACGTCCGACGAGTTCGGCAGCGATATGCTGGGCATCGGCTGCACTGCCACCGTTACCGCAAAGCAAGACTTTGTGCCCTTGTCGAAGGGCTTGTACTATCAGATTGCCGACAGTTTCAATGTCGCAAGCATTTGCCGGTTGTTCAGGATATTTTCTTTGAGCCTGATACCTTCTTGGATGGACTGGGTGATATAATCTTGCATAATTTTCTAATCTCGTTGGTACAAAGATACGACATTTCAGAAATGAAGCTTGCTTTTGACGAAATTTTTAAATTGTCTTTGCTTTCTCCATTTCAGTCTGCTGAGAGAGTGAAGAATATGCATTCTTCAATATCGAATCCTCTTTGCTCGGCATATAGAGGTATTATTTTCATGAAGTCATCGGCGGGAATACCCAGTTGGCTGAAGGCATTCATGGACATTCTGATACCGGGCACTTTACCGAGCTTCAGGCGGTTGATGTCAATGAGGGCGAAGTGATATTTGCCGTTTGTCTTCCGGTAAAATATATTCTTGGGATTATAGTCCAGAGGCAAGACCTTGTTCAGATGTAATTGGAGAGTGAAGTCTACGAGTCATGTCTTAGCCGTTTTTTCTCTTCTTCCTCCATTTCCGTACCGAGCATATCCGTTACAAGCGGGTAGGGGAGGTATTCGGAAATAAAGTATCCGGTGTGGAAGAAACCATTCTTTTTGATTTCTATATAAGCTACCGGAGGGGCGGTCTCTATTCCCCGTTGCAGAAAAAGTTCTGCATATTCAAAGGCGCGCTGCGCTTTGCTTTTGCGAAACCAAGTGTAAATGAGGCAGTTTATGAGGGCAGGCCTTTTGTATTTCTTGATTACGAAGTCCTTGTCTCCGAACCGCACTCTTTCGACTGTGTTTCTTCGGTTACAATAAACCTCTTCCCGTTCATATTCTTCCGATGGGATGGCTCGGATATAACTCTCGTAGGCGGCATAATGCGGATGAATATGTACCTTCATTGTTTTTATTTACATTTTACTTCTTTTGAACGGTGCAAAGATAGTGCAAACCGAAAGCAGAACAAAATGAACTTGTTCATTTTTTATTTTGAGGTGCCGCCTATCTTCGCTTTTGAGCAAAGATAATCAAAATGTATCATCTGGTCGGAAATATCGTATGCTTTTTTGGCGAACTCGGCTTCCGCCGGGGTGGGCTCTTCACCTACCACCTCCATTTGGGGGCTGATGGCGAACCCTTTCTTGCATGGGTCGAGGATACTTTGGCCCAATCCGCTCCAGTAGTAATCATCCAGTTGGAGCAGGTTCAGCAGGGTGGGGTACATGTCGATTTGTCCCATCACTTTATCATAACGCATGCCTACCGGAGAATTTACTATGATGAAAGGGGTGAATGTCTTGTCGGATACGATGCCCTTGCCACCGGGTGCGTTGCACAGTTCTTCACGGTAGGTAGCCAGTCCTTCGTGGTCACCGGTGATGACGATAAGGGTCTCGTCGTATTGTGGTAGTGTTTTCAGGTACTCCACGAATTTTCCTATCGCCTTGTCCGTATAGCGTGCGGTGGTCATGTAGTCATTCATTTTCTGCGGAATGGCCGGAGAGAAATGAATCTCTTTCAATTCTTCTGGCAATTTGAAGGGAGCATGGCCGGAGTAGGTCACCAGCTGCATGTAAACATTCTCCCCCTTCTTCCAGATTTCCCCCTTCTCTATTTTTTGGCGGCATTGCGCCAGGAAGGAGCCGTCTCCGGTACGTTTGTGCGTGCCAAAGGCTTCTGTCAGTTCAAAGTCATGATAAGCAATGATGGTGTCGGTCCCGAAACTGTAGCTATGACGCCTTGGTTCCAGGTCGATACTTATCAATGGTCAGGAGGTAGTTGCGCGAGTTCTTCTGCTGATGCATGGCTTTCTGCAGGGTTCCGTAGGTGTGGTCAGGATATTGGCTGCTGTATGTGCCGCTGTTGATAGGCAGCATACCGGCGCAAAGCAACAGCTGTGCATCAATGGAGCGCCCTCCTTTCACTTGCGTTAGTACGTGGGGAGCGTATAAGGTGGTGGAGTCTTGCAGCAGTTTGTTGAGATATGGAGTAATCTCTTGCCCTTCCACTTCCCTTTCGAGTACCCAGCTTTCCAGAGATTCTGCCAGGATGACGATGCAGTTGTTGCGGATTCCGATACGTCCGGCCAAAGGGTGATGTCCGGGTTTCTGGCTCAGCCACTCCTTTATCTCTTGCTGTATCTGTGGGTGGCTCCTGCTTCTGGTTGATGAGGTCATAGCATAGGCTTCCGAAGACGGTATACATGGAAGTGGTGCTTGCACACAGATAGGCTTTCTGGCGGACGGTGTTGTATGCTTCCTTGAATCCTCCTTTGGCCAGGGTGGTGATGGCAAACAGCAGGATACCGATTCCCAAAGCCCCTCCGTAATACTTGTATGATGTTCTTCCGGCGGTATTTCTTTTGTAATGCCAATAAAGGGGGAATAATTTTTATCAGTCATTAAATAAAAAATGAATTTAAAAAAGAAGTTAGGGGTTTGCGCAAGATGTCAACATCATTTGACAATGAGTATTTAAAAAGGGGCATTATATTATTTATAAAAAAGATTTGTTTGAACAAGATGTTCAAATTTACATTAAAAGAAATTTAAT
>ENA-OQDF01000301-OQDF01000301.1-human-gut-metagenome-genome-assembly--contig:-NODE-301-length-20129-cov-1.984702_pt1 | contig 20129 bp, 23 predicted proteins | sample MGYA00242769_ERZ504597 | MGnify/ENA primary metagenome ERZ504597 (study PRJEB26092, sample SAMD00036305) | human gut metagenome | host: Homo sapiens | study: EMG produced TPA metagenomics assembly of...
TGTTCGATTACGTGGGATTATTCTCTGCCGCTATCCTCCCCCGTGAAGGCTCCGAATCTCCCATCTACAGAATATGGATGAGAAGCTGAAAGTACAATTCGGCAAGCACCCGAAATTATACTGGATCGCCATCGGCCAAGACCGACTTCTTATACAAGAACAACGTAGACTATCGCAAGAAACTAGACGATAACGGCTACAAATACGAATACTACGAGAGCGACGGCGGCCATATCTGGAAAAACTGGCGCATCTACCTCACAAAATTCGCCCCAATGTTATTCAAATAACAAAATACCCAGTTGTAGAAGACGCGGCATGTGCCGCATTCTCTATGACCTAGCTACAGTCATATAATTACAACGTATTCTTAAGGATACGCTTAATACAACATCTCTGAGATTACGGGCGATCGGGATTTGATAGGATTCGATACGTAATCTATTCCCTTCTACCAGATCGACACGATCCGCATTAATTATATACGATTTATGCGTTTGGAGAAATTGATCATCGGGTAGGGATTCCCCGATCCGCTTCAAGGTTGAATGGGTCAATACTCTACCGGAAGTAGTATAGATACTAACATAATTTTCCAACGCCTCTACAAATAAGATATCTCTTAGGTAAATCTTACGCATTTGCTTCTCGCTTTTCACGAAAAACGAGGCATCCGCATCCGGCGTATTCTCCCGAGCCAACAGGTCGTGCAACCTTATTCACGCCTTTTAAGAAACGCTCAAAGGAAATAGGCTTCAGCAAATAATCCACGACATCCAGCTCATAACCCTTTCAAGGCATATTGCTCATAAGCGGAAGTAACGATCACTTGGGAGCTGGTTTAAGGTCGCCAATAAATCCAAACCGGAAAGATAAGGCATCTCGATATCTAACAAAAGTAAATCCGGCTGCTGAGTTTTCAACAGGGTATTTAATTGGATAGCGTCCTCACATACACCGGTCAAGGAGAGAAAATCCACTCGCTCCACATACGATTGCAATCCTTTACGGGCCATCGGCTCATCATCTGTTATCACGCAGGTTATTGTCATATATCTTCTATTTCAATCATTAATTCCGCTACGAACTCAGTCTCTTCTTTCCGGGTTTCCAAACGGTGCTTATTGGGATACAACAAAGATAATCGGCGGCGTAAATTTACCAGACCGATGCCTTTACGTTGCCGTTCATCCACCGATTTACGCAACGCTTCGTCCTCCGCTGAAAGCTCGGGGATGGAGTTTCGTATAAACAAACTGATCCGGTTATTTTCCCATTTCATGATAATATCCAATTGATAATCGCCACCTACGTATTTAAAAGCGTTCTCTACCAACGGGAGGAAGAGTAACGGATAAATATTCAGTTCATTCAATTCGGGCGGAAACTCTACACGCAACCGCAGGCGTTCACTCATACGAAGCTTACGCAAAGCTATATAAGTTTTCAAATAATCAATTTCTTGTAGGATACTGACCTTCTGATTACCGCCATACAGTTGGTAACGCAAGAGTTCGGATATCATCTCTAACGTGCGACGAGGCGCCTTGTTACTTTCATCAATCTGGAAATAAACGGTATTAAGCGCATTAAACAAGAAGTGAGGATGATATTGGGATTTCAAGAACTTCAATTCCGTCTGTAATTGATCATTCTTGATCTTTTCCAGTTGGATACGCTGCTCTGCGTAATCTTTATCCAATACTTGAGCTCGCTGAACATTATAGACCATAAACGCAAACAAACACCCTATCACGTTCGCGATTATTATATCGTCCATATGGAAAGCATCACCGGTAAATATACGGGTTATTGCCAACGTAGCATTCACACCCAATATAATCAATAAGAAAGGCATTCCATACGATCTCCAAACAAATTTCCATCTATTCGGTTCTTTCGCTCTTCGGCTCTTCTCGATCTGCCATCTGAAATAAATAAAAAACAAATAAGAGACAAAAGCAAGGATCACGATTTCTAAGATACTATTCCCCAAGGACTGTGTCCAATAGTGTCCTTCTTTCGTATAATCCGTTACCCAGCGGATACAAGAATACAAAGAGACCGCAAAAATCATGGCATATACCCACTTATATATCTTTTTCATAAACCATTTGTCTAGAGGTTTCACAAATTTATTCTTTTACTTTCATCTACACTATGCTTCCGGCGAGATTCTTTCACCTCCAAACCACGATTTATACGATAGGTCAATGAAATACCGACTACCGTCCGGTTCATCCGCTCTTTTATAAAAGCGTGCTGGGTGGGAGTCATCACGCTCATTCTCGATACATTCGAATGGAAAATATCCCGTGCGAATAACTGGATCGTTCCCCGGCCTTTCCATATCTTCTTCTGGATACCGGCATTTATTTGCCATAACGGATAGATCGTAGCTTGTCCCGCCGCCATTTTCCCATTATAGAAACCGATAAGTTCAGCGCTCCAAGTCCGGGCAAAGTTAAACTGATTCGAGATCCCGATATTCGGTGTCCATCTCTTATTCACCTTTACTTGATAATTCTCCGGTAAACGATACCGGTTATAGATCAAGGATGCGCTGACGTTCACGTTCCAAAATGAGGTTAGCGGTAATTGGGAGGTACTGAGCCGGGACCTACGCTGACGCGGGAAGAGAGATTTTCCGGTGAGACATAAACGACATAGTTCCCTTGATCCAAATAGCTCTTGATAATTACATCCTTCGTATAATTGAAAGCAAGCCCCACCCGGAATAAATCGCCATGTATATAGGCCAGTTCCAGATTATCGGATAATTCCGGGCGTAATAAGGTGTTACCTTTATCATACGTATACTCATCGTGGATATATACAAACGGATTCAGGTCCCGGTAATTCGGACGGACAATCCGTTTGCCATAAGTAAGCGACAGACTATTCCCATTCCTCAAGGCATACTGAACAGAAAGCGTTGGGAATAAATGTGTATAATGATTGGTAAAGGAGGAGTCTCTTTGATAAGCGTTACCCGACTGTTCGCCCTCTATACGGGTATTCTCCAGACGAAGACCTGCCTCCAGACTTACCGAAGAGAATTTGGCGTCAAGCTGTATATAGCCTGCGTTTATATTCTCGTCATACTGAAAATCACAACTCAAGTCATGGTCCGACTGCCAAGAGTCGCCTTGTAGCCGATTATAATCAGCGTTATTATTGATAGAGACGAAAGAGGTCTTGGCGCCCGCATGGAACGTGAAGGATTTCGAGAAAGGCCACACCAGATTCGCTTGTCCGGAGTATAAATGGATTCCTCCATCATATCCCCAAACAAGGTATCTTGGCTATTCAAATATTGGTCTTCCTCGTATCGATAACGCAAGTAATCCATAGAGGCATCCAAGACCCCACCATCAGAGTTAAAGGTATGTGTTAAACTTAAAACAGCCGTAAAATTATCCTGTGAACGATTCTGATCGTTCAAGGTGCGAAGCGAACCTCCGGTTTGCGGAGATCGCTTAGGAATGGATGAGTTCATATCTCCCTCAACCTTGTTACCCGCCAGATTACCATCCGTCGAAAACCCGATCGTAGTCTTATCCGACATTTGATAATCGATCCCGAAACGATAATAGTTTGATGTATTCTTCCAAGTTCGATAGGAAGATTGCGTCATCTGCCCGGTCTCCCCTTCCGGCCGCCAACCTTCCAGATAGTTTCTCTCCACATACAGATCATCGTAATCATTCTTCCGGGAATAGGAATAAGAGAGATAGAAGTTGAGCTTATTCGTTCGCAGATTCAGGGTAGTAGAAGCGAAACCCTCTCCATATTTACCTTGGTCATAACTACCGTTTACCGAAAGGTTCATTCCCCTTCGCAATATCTTCTTCGTACGTATATCGATAATACCGGAGTTTCCACTAGCGTCGTAACGTGCCGAGGGATGCGTAATCAAATCAATCTTATCCGTAATGGAGGCAGGAGTCGATTTTAAGAGGTTGACAAGATCTTGCCCCGATAAATAGGTCGGCTTACCATCCATCAAGATATTCGCTCCGTTTTGACCATTCAAGAAAATAGTGCCATCATTTTGTATCACGACTCCCGGCAAACTGGTCAACACGTCGTAGACATTCCCTTGGCTTTGGGTGATAGAGGCATCCAGCTATAAGTCATCTTCCCCGATTTCATCTCTACCGTAGGGAGCTTAGCCATTATCACCACCTCCTGTAACTTCTGGTCCGCTATCGTATCGACCTGTCCCCAACCACAAAAAGGGGTAATTATCAATAGAACTATTATAAAAAGATTCCTGCTCATGTCGTTTTTATATCAAAATTACATCAGCAGGAATATCCAATCAAATTATTGTGACCAACGGAAGTATCCGGGGGATGAAAGGTAAAATCTCCTACTTTTGCCTTCTGAAGTGAATAACTTGCGGCTTGTCGAGTGAATAACTAACGAGTATACCCAGTGAATAACTAACGGCTTTGGAAGTGATTAGTTATTCACTTCTAAAGGCTTTTTCTAGCTGTTGATCAAGCAAAATTCTCATTTCCATAAGGTCATCCACGAAGAGACTTTTCTGTCTTTTTGAGTAGTATTAGAGCTTTTCCATGACATCTCATTTTCACAGGAATCACAAGATAAAGGAAGGGAGATAACAATAAACAGTGCTTTTCCAATGAAAAAGACCGTTTTCGATACACATTAGGCGACAAAAGCCTACACATACGGTCGCATTAAGCAACGCCAGTAGTGCCATTGGGCATTATAAGCAGTCGCAAATAGGATTGTAAGTAGTCGTGAATGAGCATTCTTACCTCCTTATAGCCCTATCGTAACACCGTTTTTCCCTCCTTTTGCTCCATCGGATATGAATTACGATGAATTATTTTCGCTAGAACAAAAGGCTATTTTTCGGCATTGCTCTATCAATGAACCGATTGCTGATTTATTTTTTCAAATTCAAGCACAAGACGTACCTTAGCCCGGAAAAATCGATTCTCCGGGACTTCCGATTACAAATTGTCAATCCTAACAAATTGTCATATCCTTCGATCGTCTTTCTCGAAATCTCTCAAAGATGATTATCAATTCAATAAAAAAAAACGTATTTTTGTCACATACAATCTATAAACAACCCAAGATATGGAAGTGACAGTCAAGAAAGTAGAAATTACCTTACCGGAGGTAGACATGGCCTTGCTCAAAGAACTGGCCAAGAAATTCGGTTGGAATATCGGCAGGAAGAAGTCCGGTATAGAGAAGGGACTGGAGGATATCAAGGCCGGAAGAACACACAAAGCGAAAAACGCAGAAGATATGTTTCAACAAATCCTTGGTTGACCCATGTACCGATTGGAATACACCACGAATTTTAAGAAAGATCTTAAAACGTGTAAGAAAAGGGGATTAGAACTTCATCTACTTCAAAGGGTTATCGATATTCTTCAAGAAACCGGTACGCTCCCCAACCAATATCGCCCCCATAAACTAAGCGGTAAATTTGAGGGCCTATGGGAATGCCATATTAAAAGCGACTGGCTCTTAATATGGCAACAAAACGATACCGAACTGGTCTTGATCATGACCGATACTGGTACGCATGCCGACTTGTATTAAGTCATCAGCGGTTATGCTTGATCAGATTCATAAACTCCTCGCGCGTCTTAGCTTGTTGGAAAAAGCCTGTGAAATCAGAGGTAGTCGTCAAGGAATTTTGTTTCTCCACGCCACGCATCTGCATACACATATGCTGCGCCTCGATCACGACCATCACGCCCAACGGTCCAAGGTCCTCTGGATGCAATCCTTGATCTGCATCGTCATACGCTCCTGTATCTGGAGGCGGCGGGCGAAGATATCCACTACCCTAGGGATCTTGCTTAAGCCCGTAATATATTTCTTGGGGATATAAGCCACGTGGGCCTTGCCAAAGAAAGGCAACATATGATGCTCACAAAGGGAGAAGAAATCGATATCTTTCACGATAACCATCTGTTTGTAATCCTCTTCCTGAAACATGGCGGAACGGAGTACCGCCTCCGGATCCTCATGGTATCCCTTGGTTAAAAACTGCATCGCTTTCGCTACACGTTCCGGCGTTTTTAAGCAGACCCTCACGCTCCACGTCCTCACCCAGCAAACCCAATACTTCCTTATAATGCCGGCCAAAGCTTCCCGGGCACATAGCGTCTCTTCGTTTACTTCTGACATCATCTTTAATTTAGGGGAATTTTTATCTCTTCTCGTACGATATACATTTCCTTTCCGTATTTCGGGAAAGCGCCCATCAACAGGCGCATCATATGATAAGCTCCTCATGTGAGCGGAAATCCCCTACACGCAATTTCCAGAACGGGGCGTTGTAAGTGACATAGGTCGGGACCTCGGGAAAAAGCTCCTTGATCTCCTTCTCCTTACGAAAAGCCTCGTCTTTCGAGACCCGTTGGTTGTTACCGGAAAATACCTGCGTACGATACCCTTGTACCTTCAAGAAGGTAAGGCTATCGGTCGTCTCCACGTTCGCTCCACGCATACGCTCGCCCACCATCTCGCCAATAGCGGCGGATTGATTGATAACGACCTCGCCTTTTCCCAAACCGGATCTCCGCAATGCGTCGAATATGGTCGAACGCTCACCTTCCAACGCCGTCTGAGCGAATAAAGATGAAGTACCGGCCATCAAAAAGGCAAATAGCAATAAGATACAAGGAATTCTTTTCATCGATATACTATTAAAAGGGTATCTTTCCCCTCTGAAGAGGGAAAAGATGCCTTCTTATTATGAATTAATTAAAAAGCCTCGATAATCGGCATGAATTTGTCAACGGACAAAGAAGCGCCACCGATCAAACCACCGTCTACGTTCGGTTTAGCGAACAATTCCTTCGCGTTACCGGCGTTGCAGCTACCACCGTAAAGGATCGTGCAGTTATCAGCTACCTCATTGCCATATTTAGCGGCCAAAGTAGCGCGGATGTGAGCGTGGATCTCCTCAGCTTGCTCAGCGGAAGCAGTCTTACCCGTGCCGATAGCCCATACCGGCTCGTAAGCAAGATGATCTTACCGAAATCCTCAGCGGAAAGGTCGAACAAAGAACCAGCGATCTGAGCGTCTACTACCTCGAAGTGCTTACCGGCTTCTCTCTCTTCCAAAACCTCACCGATGCAGAAGATCGGAGTCAAACCGTTAGCCAAAGCCAACTCAACCTTCGTCTTCAAGATTTCCGGAGTCTCATGATAATAAGCACGTCTCTCAGAGTGGCCTAAGATCACATATTTCGCACCAGTAGAAGCTACCATAGCGGCAGAAACCTCACCTGTATAAGCACCTTTTTCCTTGTCAGCGCAGTTCTCAGCGGCAACACCGATCTTGTTTGTATCGATAGCGGCAGCAACGCTTGCCAAGTGAGTGAACGGAGTACCGATGATCACATCGCAATTCGGAGTCTTACCCTTCAAAGCCTCGTCCAAACCTTTAGCCAAAGCAAGACCTTCAGCAAGAGTAGTGTTCATTTTCCAGTTTCCTGCAACAATATTCTTTCTCATAACTTAATAATTTAAATATGTAATACAAATAAATCTCTATTCAGATTCTTTTCCTTTCCGGCGACGGCGATTGCGCAAGGCATCGTATCCCCAAACCAGCAACAAAGGTACGGTAAAACTTAATAGGTTGGTTATTAGCCGGGCATCTTCTTTCGCTTTCCAGTCGGTATTTCCTTCCAGATAGCCGTTTACGATCGTTTTCAGGTCTTCTTCCTGTGGAATATCGTTGTAATGCCACTTCATCAAGATCGTACCTTTCTTCAGCAAGACCAATCCCGGGTTGGAGCGGATGATCGTTTTCAAAAGGACATCATCGGCCATAAGAAACGGATACTCGGCACCGGTATTATCACTCCATGTAGCGATAGCCTCGGCGGAAGAACCCGTCACGCAATAAAAGCCCAAACCGTTCTCCAAGGCGTAATCGTATACATTGTTGATCTCGTCAATACGCTCATCATCCGCATTCTCCAGACGGGGGGCGATCAAAAGAAAGAGACCTTTCGGGTCGTTCAGCAACTCATCAGTCACGTCTGCGTCATTCTCATTATAAATATGAAATGTGGTAACGGGGGGAACGTATCCTTGTTTGATCAGCTTGGTCTTTGAATCCACGAAAGTCCACGTGCTATCATCGGCCGGGGCGTTCTCCAAAGAAAATTCTTTCTGTACGCCATCCCTCTCGTAAATAAAAGAATACGCATATTCATCCTCGGGCGCACCTTCCGGTATCGACATCAAGGCAGGGATATTCGCACCCAACTTATAGGGACGGAAATCCAAGATCGGCAAATGATTATAATTCCGGTAAGCGAAACCGATAGCGAAGACATATGACCACAAAGCCACGAACCAGTAGACATGGTAGGTATAGCCTTGTAAAAGCCGCTGATTATGGATGAACACGTAAATAGCGGCGGCCAAAAGTACGACATTCTTATAGAAGGTCTGCCAATTACTGATCACCAAGGCATCCCCGAAGCAACCGCAATCCGATACGGGATTGAAGATCGCCAGATACAGCGTCAGCGGCGTCATGAAAGACATCATCAGCAAGGTCAAGAAGGTCGTATACCGCCGGTACACCCCTAATAGCATACAGACACCCAGCATGAATTCCAGAGCGGACAAGTTGAAGGAGATCAATACCGTAAAAGGTTGCAGCTTATCCAGCCCAAAGGAAGTCAGATAGTCGCCAATCTTAATGGCTCCTCCCATGGGATCGACAGCCTTCACCGTCCCGGAGAAGATAAAGACTACTCCCAGTAACAGGCGGCAGACCTCTGCGATCACTTTCTTTACGGTTTCCTTATATTCCATGTAGCTCACTCCTCACCAAACTCCAGCTTGATCAAACCGAAGAGGGCATAATTAATCATATCCATGTAGTTGGCGTCCACTCCCTCAGAAACGAGCGTCTTGCCTCCATGACTCTCGATTTGCTTAGTCCGATAAATCTTCATCAAAATAAGATCCGTATACGAGCTGATACGCATGCTGCGCCACGCCTCATCATAATCATGATTCTTGGCGTACATCAGTTCCTTCGTCTCCGCAATGTATTTATCGTATAATTCCAAGGCTTTCTCTATCGTGATATCGGTCGTATCCGCAAATCCCAACGCCAATTGGACCAAGCCGATCACACCATAATTAACGATAGCGATAAACTCCGGACGGATTCCCTCGTCCACCATGCTCGTCCCCTTGATCTCCAAGCTACGGATACGGTTCGCCTTGATAAATATCTGATCGGTAACCGACTGGGGCGCATGATCCTCCACGACGGCCCGTAATCTTTCAACTTCTTCTCGAACAACTCCCGGCACAGGGAGATCACTTGCTCGAATTGTTCCTTTGTATTTGGCATACTATCCTAGATTATACCCGCGAATATAGGAAAAAAGACGTAGATGTTCTCGAAAATTCAAGACAACAAAAGCTAATAAGATAAATGAAAAGAGGTTACAACAAAAAGGAGCCACTTTATAAGCGGCTCCTTTTCGTTTCCTTACATCTTATATATCGTTATGAACAGCGTAATGAGCGTCCTAAACGCAACACGGTAGTCTTTGTGATACCGTTCAATTCGCAGAGTTTACTAACAGAAGTACCGTATCTTTTAGCGATAGCGCAAGCGTATCACCGGATTTAATACGATGATAAACCGAAGTAGCCTCCACATCATTCATTGTATTCGTGTCTTCTCCTAAAGAAGCGGTAGCGGAAGAACTTGCCTGTACCGTGATTTTCTTAGAAGATGCGGAAGCAGTCGATTTCTTTTGAGTTTGAGCTTTTGGAGTCGCTTTAGCCGCGGTTTCCACACCGGCACTACAACGAATGGACTGGCCGATACGTAACATAGAAGTAGATTTCAATCCATTTAAACGACAAAGCTCATTCACTGTCGTACCATATATACGTGCGATTTTACCTAAGGTATCACCGGATTTTACACGATGGTACACCATCTGACTATTGGAAGATGTATAGATATTGCTCTTACGTCCGTTAATCTTGACGTTACGAAACACATATTGATCCTGATGAGGTATTGAGTTCTCGAAGTCAATAATATCAGCCGGGTTAATAGCCTGTCCAAGAAAACGAGTCTCAAAATGCAAATGAGATCCCGTAGAGCGTCCTGTATTTCCCCCTAAAGCGATCGGATCTCCAGCCCGTACGATATCGTTCACACCTACTAAGAATTTAGATAAATGACCATATACAGTCTCTAAACCATTCGGATGGCGAATCACAAGATAATAGCCATATCCCCTACGCTCGAAATTCTTGATACGCACCTTGCCGTCAAACGCCGCACGGATCGTATCTCCAATTTGCACTTCAAGTCTATCCCCTTATGCATCCGTCTACGGCGAGGACCATACTTGAAGTGACCCTTGTCATAGAGTCCATAGGCAAGACAAAAGTAGAACAATCGATTACGCAAGAATCCGGCATATCTACCTTTTTACCCCGGAAAGGATTCACCCATTCATTTGTCCATTCGCCATATAATTCATCGGCAGGGAACATCAAGTTCTCTCTCGCCTCCAACTCCGCTTTTTCATTAATCTCCGCAAGCTCCTTCAAAGCCATATCTTTCTTAAAGCCAACACGGTCAGCCATTAACTCAGATACACGCTTGTCCATAAGTTTGTGGGTTGGATGATTGGGAGTCTCCGGAGTTTCCGGTTTCACCGGGTTCTCCGCATTAGCAGTCGATACCATCACAGCGGCACAACAAATGAATAGAAATGTCCTTATACTCATTTTTGATAACTTTCATTCTTATAATTCAGGATAAAACGGCAATACCCGACATCTCTGCCTGATTGTCAACTTGTCAAAGTTCGGAAATTTGAATAAGCCGACAAAATTGATTAACGAAAAATTTCTGCAATGACTTTGAATAAAAGCAAAACAAGCGAATAAACAAGCTAAATATCAAAGACTTACAGAACAATATGTTTCACAACATATTAGCTAATCATTCCCCAATTTATCTTCCTTGTGAACAGAGTTTTGAGCCTTTCGCTCAATATCCGGTGCTGTTCGGACAATAATTCGGGGTCTTCGTCAAGAACTCCTTGAGCGATATCCCGCGCATACTGAAGTATTTGTCCATCGGCCGCCAAGTCCGCTATTTTAAGGTCTATCCCCTCGCCACTTTGTCGGGTACCTTCCAAATCTCCATGTCCCCGGAGACGGAGATCCGCCTCAGCGATCTCAAAGCCATTCGTACTGTTCACCATAATCTCCAATCGCTTACGAGTATCATTACTTAGTTTATAGGATGAGACCAAGATACAATAGGATTGTTCAGCACCACGTCCTACCCGGCCACGAAGCTGATGAAGTTGAGAGAGGCCGAAACGTTCAGCACTCTCGATCACCATGACGGATGCGTTCGGCACGTTCACGCCAACCTCTATAACCGTAGTAGCCATCAAGATTTGCGCCTCGCCGGAGATAAACTTCTGCATCTCGGTATCCTTATCCGCCGCTTTCATACGGCCATGTACCATACATACCTTATATTCAGGGAAAACCTCCTTGAACGTCTCAAAACCGGCCTCCAAGTCTTTATAATCCAGTTTCTCATTTCCTTCAATCAACGGATATACCACATAAACCTGACGCCCCTTTTGTATCTCTTTCCGAAGGAACTCATACAATTGCGCCTTTTTATTATCATAGCGATGAAGCGTTTGTATCGGTTTACGTCCCGGAGGTAACTCATCGATCACCGATACATCCAGATCCCCATACAAAGTCATCGCCAAAGTACGGGGAATCGGGGTAGCCGTCATCACCAGCACATGCGGCACGATAGCGTTCTTCATCCAAAGGCGTGAGCGTTGCTCCACACCAAAACGGTGCTGCTCATCGATAATCGCTAATCCCAACGAAGAGAAAACCACCGTCTCCTCAATCAACGCATGCGTCCCGATCACGATCTGGATCTCACCGCTGGCAATAGCCGGTAATATCTTATCCCGCTCCTTCTTCTTGGTAGATCCAGTCAAAGAGCGACCTTCACGTCCATATCTTTCAGGAATCCCATGATCGTCGCATAATGCTGGGTCGCCAAGATCTCGGTAGGAGCCATCATACAAGCTTGGCAATGATTATCTATCGCCAATAGCATAGACAATAAGCCTACCAAAGTCTTGCCACTCCCCACATCACCTTGCAGCAGGCGATTCATTTGCCGCCCGCTACCCATATCGATCCGGATCTCACGGACTACCCGCTTCTGGGCGTCGTCAACTCAAAAGGAAGATACTCTTTATAGAACGTATTGAAATAATGGCCGACCGTCGGGAATATGATCCCTTTTAGCTTCAGTTTCCGAACACTAGCAGTACGTAATATATTTAATTGTATGAAGAAAAGCTCGTCAAACTTCAAACGTAACTGGGCATCACGCAACTTAGCGGCAGATTCCGGGAAATGGATATTCCGCATCGCCTCTGTCATAGACATCATATGGATCCGTTTCAATACGTCGGGGGAAAGCGTCTCCGGAAGTTCCCAGTTCAGCCAGCTTAACAACGTATATTGCAGGTTCTGGATCGCCCGGGAATTCAAGAAAGATTTCTTCATTTTCTCCGAGGTATTATAGAAAGGAGTCAAGCCATTCGCCACTTGATCAGCTTGCTCCATTGAGTCGATATCCGGATGCGGTATGTTATAGGTATGCCCGAACTCCGTAGGCTTTCCGAAAACTATATACTCAGTATTGGGACGATACTTATCCGTCACATAATTCAAGCCCTTGAACCAGACCAAATCGATCGTGCCCGTACCATCCGAGAACTTACCAACCAGCCGTTTACTCCGCCCCTCGCCTAGCGTATCGAAATAGAGAATCTGCCTTTCAACTGGATATAAGGCATATTCCCGCTGATCTCAGCTACTTTATAAAACCGGCTGCGATCTATATATTTATAAGGAAAATAAAAGAGCAAGTCCTCATACGACGATATCCCCGCTTCCTTTTGCAGGATATCCGCCTTCTTGGGTCCTACTCCCGGCAAGTACGTAATCGATCGCTTATCAAGGTCCAGCATAACGTCTATGAGTTTTTAGGGTTTACCGGGCAAACATCGCTTCCGCTATTAACAAATCAAAGGGCGTGGTAATCTTGATATTCTCACGATCACCGGGAACCGTATCAATCGCATGCCCCATCGCCTCCACCACGGAAGCGTCGTCCGTAAATAAAGACGAATAAGGTTGCTCATAGGCTTTTGTCAATAATTCCAGAAGGAAGACTTGCGGGGTTTGTACAGCCATATAGCGGGAACGGTCCACCGGATGGCTCCCTTTTTCATCTGTCTCACGCAGGGAATCAATCATCGGAACAACCGGGATAACGGCTCCCGTGACAGCCGCTTTATCAAAGCAGGCCTCAACAACCTCCGGAGAGACGAAAGGACGAACGCCATCGTGCACAGCGACCAAACTCAGACCGCTATCCTCCTCCCCCTTCCGACGCATCTCCGCCAAAGCCAATCCAACCCATTCTTAACCGAGAAGAAGCGAGTATCTCCCCCTTTCACGATCGCATGCGGGACCTTGCAGCCGATTTCCTTGCAAAGCATATTCCAATACGGCTGATGATCCTCCGGAAGCACAAGGATTATACGTGCGGAAGCATCCCAACGATGAAAAGCCTCTAAGGTATGCATCAAAAGAGGTTTCCCCCGCATAGGAATAAACTGCTTCGGCAGATCTCCACCCATACGAAGCCCTTACCCCCGGCAACGATCAAGACGTACTTATCCATCAATCCAATTCCTCCAAAACTTTTTTAACTTCCTCATCACTTATACAGCTTCTCCTTGCAGAGCTTGATCAGACGGGTAGCTTCTTTTACCTTCTCGGACAGGATATCGACATCTAAGTCTCCATTCTCGATCTCAGCCACGATCTTACGAAGTTTCTCGATCGCCTCGTTATATGTTTCTTCTTTTTCGCCATATTAATTATGTATTTATCGGACGGTTATAAAACCACCCTCTATGGTTTGATAATACTTTTTATTTCACCATCGATGAAGCGAGTCGTCAGTTCTTCGCCGGCTCGCAAATCAGAGGCATGTTTGATAATCTTGCCATCTTTCAAGGCTAAGCTATAGCCTCGCTTTAAGATATAATCAGGAGAAGCCATCTTGATAAACTGTTCCGTAAGCTGGATAAAACGCACATCCTCGGAGAGTTTAGAGGTAATACCGTTTCGCAAGCGAAGTTCCGTATTCTCAAGCACCGACTGGCGGCGTGATAACAAGCCCGATGCCATCGCAGGTAAACCACTCGCGATTGTTTGCAGTCCCGAACGATTCCGCTCGATCCGGCTTGTCACGATAGAGGGGAAACGGGTAGCGACCAATTGCAAATAGTTTTTCTGGCGGGATAGAATATCCATAGCCAATAAACTCACGTCTTGACACAAATTCTCCAACTCCTCACCTACGCTATCCATTCGAGAAATAAGGAACTCAGCGACAGCGGTCGGTGTCTTCATCCGGGTATGCGCCACCAAATCTACGACCGTATCATCCCGTTCGTGCCCGATACCGTGATAATCGGTAAAGGGAATTGAGCGCAATTCGCCGCCAACAGATAAGAATCGAAGCTATTCAAGTCCGAGGTAGCCCCACCCCCACGGATAATCACGACCACATCAAAAAGATCTTGATGTTGATAAATCCGGTCTAAAGCCGCTATTACAGAAGCCTCCGTCCGTTCTCCTTGCATCAAGGCGGGGAATAATTTGGTATAGAACGGATAACCTCCTTTATTCCGTGTCAACTGATTCATAAAATCCTCGTAGCCGGCAGCCGTCGGAGAAGTAATGATAGCGATTCTCCTAGGAAGTAGCGGAAAAGGCAATTCCTTATTCAGCGTAAAGACCCCTTCCTCCTGCAATTGGCGGATAATCTCCATACGCTTACGCACCATATCCCCCAACGTATAAGCCGGATCGATATCAAGCACCGTAAGGCTCAATCCATATAACTCATGGAACTCAACAGACACCTTCACCAACACTTCAAGCCGGAAGCGAACATCTGACCGGTCTCCATCTCGAAATAAGGTTTCAACATACGAAATGTCTTCGCCCAGATAGACCCTCGTACCTTGGCCACCAATTGCCCGGTCTGCGCATTCTTCTCCACAAACTCCAGATAACAATGTCCGGAAGAAGTATTCACCCGCACATCGCTCATCTCCGCACGCACCCAGCAAGTCTCCGGGAAAGCCCTCGACAACGCACCCCGTATGCGGTATTCAGCTCTAACAAAGATAGAGCCTCTTTCTCACCCGATAAGTTATTTAGATTCGGCCGCATATTTACGCTCCTGTTTATAAGCTTTGTACACATCCGGGATGCCATATCCCAACTCAGCGTCCGGTTGCTCAAACTTACTGCCGAAACGCTGCAAAAGAGAGATTATATCCTTATTCGTCAGACTGGGAAACGCTTGCCATAGACAAACACCCAACCCCGCTAAGATCGGCGTAGCGAAAGAGGTACCGTTCGCGTAACGGATATTCCCCGTAGGATCTATCACGCAACAGCCCGTACCCAAGGCAACCACATCCGGCTTCACCCGGTAATCCGCTGTAAAGCCGACAGAACTGAAATTACTTTTCTTCTTACGATCCGTGATAGCGCCCACTGTCAATATATCCGGGGCATCCGCTGGAAAGGTTATCTTTCCCCAGCTACCGCCCCCCTCGTTGCCGGCGCTACTAAACAACAAGATCCCTTTTGATGAAGCCATCTTAGCGGCACGACTGATCAAGGAAGTCCTCCCGTCCAATTGATCTTGATGATAGTTCAGGGCCTCTACATCAAAAGAGAAATACCCCAACGAAGAAGAGACCACATCCACTCCCACGCTATCGGCAAATTCCATAGCTGCCGTCCAATAATCCTCCTCGATGGGAAACTCCGAACGGCTATCCTCGCTCTTTATCAGCCAATATTCGGCTTGGGGAGCCGTACCGACCATCAAGCCCGGCGCATCAGCGGCCAAGCAAGATAAGACCTTCGTCCCATGATCATCCCCGATGAAAACACTTCGACCGGGGAAAACCACGTTATGCGTTCCTAATAACCGCAAGGAATCAAATACGCTGATCCGATCCACGTTCATGAAACCGGCATCGACCACGGCCACACGCATACCCTCACCCTTAAAGCCTGCCTCATGCAATTTGATACCGTTCAGCATCTTGATCTGCTCCTCGGCATAACCGTAAGGCGATTTCTCAGGTTTATCTATTGGCATAAACCGTGTCGTATCTTTCTCCTCCCTAGGAATATCGATTTCCTCGTCACCTTTCCAGACCCATTTCACGGAATCCACGATCGGGAGGCGCGAGAGACGCTCAGCGACCAAGCTATCCGGACTGGACACCACGACCGTAGAGAACCATTTACTCTCCAGCACCGGTTTTCCTCCATTGGCGGACAAGGTATCCAGATAAGCTTGAGCGATCGGCAAATCCGATTCCGACACCGATATACCTTGCCGGTTCCGTCGCTCGACAGACTCCTTGGAAAGATATTCCTCCGGGTTATCCAGCGTATAACCGGAATCCCCTTTATCTTTCAAATACACCCGAAAACGAAAACTTCCCCGGCATGTACTCCCAAAGAAAACAAACTGAATACGAAAACGAATATTCCTATATATTTACTCATAGAACCTCACACAATTACGAATTACAAAGATAGATGATACCGCCGAATAAACAAAAAGCCCGGCACTGGAATAGGCCGGGCTCATGTATAATTCTTCGTCTTATTCATTGATATTACAAATAGGGATCTCACGTTTAACACTTTGGCGTAAAGAAATCAAGGTCTCTGTAGCCGTAACACCCGGTATCTCCTGAATCTTAGAGTTCAAAAGTTCCATCAAGTGCTCGTTATCACGGGCATACAGCTTGATCAGCATCGTATACGGACCCGTAGTGAAATGGCATTCTACCACTTCGGGTATTTTCTCGAATTCCGGGACAACATCCTTGTACATAGATCCACGCTCCAATTTCACGCCGATATAGGTACATGTATTATACCCCAATATTTTAGGATTGATGTGATACCCTGAGCCAACGATCACATTCATATCAATCATGCGTTGAACCCGTTGATGAATAGCTGCACGAGATACACCGCACTCCTCGGCAACATCTTTAAAAGGAATCCTAGCATTCTTTGAAATAATGTTCAATATCTGCCGGTCCAGTTTGTCTATCTTCTCCATTTTAAATTCGCTTTATTATATGCATTCAGATTTAATGTATCAAAAGTATATAATAAATTTGAATCATATATCATTCTGAAAGAAAAAAGTAATCAATAAATAATAAAAGCGGGCAAAAAATGCTTTTTAGCATAATTTGCCCGCCTATTATCTTACAAACGTTCCGTTTCTATTTCTTCGCTACTTATTCTTTTACGATGTCAAGCAACTCAACCTCGAACTTCAATACGCTGTTCGGTTTGATATCTTGTCCTGCGCACGTTCGCCATAAGCCAACTCAGCCGGGATCCAGAAGATATATTTAGAACCGACCGGCATGATCTGCAAGCCCTCAGTCCAGCCCTTGATTACTTGGCCAACACCGAACTCAGCCGGCTCGCCACGATCCACGGAGCTATCAAACTTAGTACCGTCCAATAGAGTTCCGGTATAATGAACTTTTACCTTATCGGTAGCGGTTGGCTTCGCGCCTGTACCTTCTTTCTCTACCTTATATTGCAAGCCGCTCTCAGTCGTGATAACGCCTTCTTTTGTCTTATTCTCCGCCAAGAACTTATCACCCTCTTCTTTTGTCTTCTTAGCCTCGCGAGCCTGAGCCTCTACGAAGTAAGTCTGCAAATATTGTTGAGCCTGTTGCGGATTCATCTTCATCGCAGAAGAATCCCCTTTGATAGCTTGGATAAAACCAGCGATCAAATCATCTACGTTAGCCTCGCCACCCGGCAAAGTCTTTAAGTTTTCCTTATAACCGGCACCTGTGCTGATACCAATAGCGTAGCTTGCGCTATCGATGGAAGTCTTCAAGCTCGCGCTTTTGTGAGAATCACCGCAAGAGGTGAAAGATGCGCCCATTGCTACAATCACTGTAGCGACTAATACACTTAACTTTTTCATTTTTCTTTAACTCTTATATATTATTTTTCGATATCTAATAACTCAACGTCGAAGATCAATGTACTATTCGGCTCGATAGCCTCACCTGCCCCACGCTCGCCATAAGCAAGGTTAGACGGGATAAACAATCTCCATTTAGAACCGACCGGCATCAACTGCAAGGCCTCTACCCATCCCGGGATTACCTGTGAAACACCGAATACGGCAGGCTCGCCTCTCTGTACGGAGCTATCAAACACCTGACCGTTGATTAACGTACCGTGATAGTGGCATTTTACCTTATCGTTCGCCGTAGGTTTAGCGCCTGTACCATTCTTCAGCACCTCGTATTGCAAACCGCTAGGCAACTCTACCACACCAGCCTTATGCTTATTGATAGTAAGGAACTCCTCACCGGCTTTCTTATTGATTTCCAGTTTCTCTTGTTGAAGCTTCATGAAGTAATCATTGATCACTTGTTTTGCCTCATCATAACTAAGAGCAGGTTTTGCCTCTGTTAAGACGTCATTCAATCCCTGTACAAAATCTTCCACTTGAAGATCCTTGATGCCTGAGTTCTGGAAATTATTTCCGATACTTAAGCCAAGCGCATAACTTACTTTATCCATTCTTTTTTCTTGTTCAACTAATTATAAGCCACAAAAGTAATGCTTTTAATCGTATAACAGCATTTTGTAAGAACTTTTTATTTCATTCAAATCTTTTTAGAACAAACAAAAGACATACATCCTCAGTCTTTTCCCTATTCCCCATATAATACGACATTGGTTATCCATGCAAAAACATTGGCTATCAATTTGGAAGCATCATTATTTATCTCTCCTGAAGTATTATTTATCCGGTTATCTTTTGTACCTCCAGTCCCAGATGAAGAATTCCCCAAATCCGTATCTCCTATATAAACGATCCGTCTCGAATAGTCTACTCCTAATACGATACCACCAGCCTTCCCAGTCAAGAGTGGCGTGATTCCTTTTGCCGACTCAGTGTTCAAAAGTATCTCACCATGATAGGCATCGTAGTTACGAAATGAGAAACTCGAAGAGACCGGAGTATAAGATCCACTTGTAAAAGGTCCAGTAGAAGTGAAGAAACTATTATCCGCACTTGATGGAGCTACGGTAAACTCACCATTATTGACAGTCAAAAATTTTATATTGCTATTTCCTCCTAAAAATTCATCGATCAGATATTTACTTACATCCGCAGCGTCATAAGAAGCGATTAGCACACGATTCTTTTTTGCATTCAACCAATTATGTACTTTCTTCGCATCTTCATTTCCAAAATAACCATTGCTCATATAATGGACATATACGACATCAAAAGCAGCAAAAAGGGCATCTGTCAATCTATTATTACTAACGTTGGACCGTATCAGATTATACCCTCCACAGACGACATTCCCGTTCGGACCGAAATTACTTTGATTATCCAATATGCCTCTTAAACCGTCTGCACGTGCGTCGGGAGGTACCGAAGCAACAATATTAGTACCTAAACTGCCTAAGCCGACATTAAATGTCAACAAATTAATTACCGTATTGGCTGCTACGCTATATTTTTGCTTGATCGCCACCAAGATTTTCCACCGATGAGCAGTAATGACAAAGTTCTGGACCGGCCCAGCATCGCCAGACATATTATTCTGTAAGGCCGTTACAACTAACTGGCTGCCGTCCAGATTCTTTTCTACGGTAAAATAATCATTTGACAATGATTGCCCCTCACTTCCAATCGGCATACCATTCTCATCCGCCCACTGTAATGTGTAGTCGGACAAGTCGGTAAACACCTCTATAGTAGCTTTAGAACCAGCCTTATTCTTCAATATGATTTCACGGGAGGAAACTCCGAAATGATGCTCTCCGTCAAAAGACATATCGATCGTATTATCATCCATTGTCGCACTTCTGCCACAA
>ENA-OQDF01000302-OQDF01000302.1-human-gut-metagenome-genome-assembly--contig:-NODE-302-length-20128-cov-9.050897_pt1 | contig 20128 bp, 22 predicted proteins | sample MGYA00242769_ERZ504597 | MGnify/ENA primary metagenome ERZ504597 (study PRJEB26092, sample SAMD00036305) | human gut metagenome | host: Homo sapiens | study: EMG produced TPA metagenomics assembly of...
CGGCGGAATCGCGTCTGCCGGCTGCGAAGCGAGCTGTTCTGCAGGGCGTTCCTCGTGCTGTGCCGCAGACTGTTCCTCGGGTTGCTCCGCAGACTGCGGTGCGAGCTGCGATGCAGGGGTTTCCGCCACCGTGGAATCGACGGAAAAATCATCCGAAATCCGTGCTTGTCCGGCATCAGGCTGCACCGGAACGGAGACCAACGGATTGCCGCAGTTCGTGCAGAACTTCGACTCCGGAGCGTTCTTCGAACCGCATTGCGTACAGAACATGGCTTCTCCCCTGCTTCAGTTTCTTCTCTGAAATCGATTATAGGGAGCCGGCGCGGTAGGCCGAAAGACTACCGGAACAGGCTCACGCCTCGACGGGCCATGCAGTAGGCGTTACCCAGCCACGTATGACGGGAATTCGGCCACACCGCGCCCAATCGCGGAGCATTCTGGCTCATCCAGATACTCGGTACGCGGCCGTCAGCGGAACGCGAGCCCAGCAGGTTGAAACCGTTCTTTTCCAGCAGCCATTCCGGATGCTGTGTGGCGATCGCAAGCCCTTCTTCCAAAGTCAACGGCAATCGCTCGTCGGAATCGATCAGCTTGCGTGCCACGTCCGGTTCGCGGTTGATATAGCAGGTGCCGGTGTGCGGCTCGACCACCAGATAGAACGGCCCCTCCGGCGGCTCGAAACCATCCTGCGGCAGGAAGCTGGCGATATCGCGCGGCGGCATGGTGGTGAACCCCGCCATGCGGTTGATGGAGGTTCGGGCGATCAGCGATTCAGGAGACACCAGCTCGCGCGTAGGTACCAGAAGGATCTGCGTGCCCAATCCAGCTTCATCGCCGCAATCCTCCAACGTACGGATAAGCGGGCGCGCAAGCGAGCGGAACGCGGCTGCCGACATATCGGCCACATCCGGGTAGCCCAACGCCACGATACGATCCAGCTGCTTCTGCGCTTCTTCTGATGCCTTCGACATGTCTACCAGTGTACGCGAGCGCGATTACCGACCAGCATACGGATAGCGCGGCGGACATGACGGCATGTTTTCGTAAGATTGAACAACGCGTGTGGCCGCCCACGACGTCGTTTGGGGCCGGCTGGTCGACCTCAAGCGTAAGCAAAATCAAACTTGCAAAACTTGGAAAACCGTTCCAGCATAAGCGAAAGGTTGTTATGTCCGAAAAGATTAAGGTTGGCATTCTCGGAGCTACGGGCATGGTCGGACAGCGCTTCGTGACGCTGCTCGAAAACCATCCGTGGTTCGAACTGGTCACCCTTGCCGCGTCCGCGCACAGCGCCGGCAAGACTTACGAGGAAGCCATCGGCAGCCGCTGGAAGATGGAAACCCCGATGCCGGAGTTCGTCAAGAACATGGTCGTCAAGAACGTGGCCGACGTCGAAGACGTGGTCAAGGACGTCGACTTCGTGTTCTCCGCGGTGAACATGCCGAAGGACGAGATCCGCGCCATCGAAGAGGAATACGCGAAGACCGAAACCCCGGTCGTGTCCAACAACAGCGCCCACCGCTGGACTCCGGACGTGCCGATGGTGGTGCCGGAGATCAATCCGGAGCACTATGAGGTCATCGAGCATCAGAAGAAGCGCCTGGGCACCACGCACGGTTTCATTGCCGTCAAGCCGAACTGCTCCATCCAGGCCTATACTCCGGCTTTGGCCGCGTGGAAGGAATTCGAGCCGCACGAGGTCATCGTGAGCACGTACCAGGCCATTTCCGGCGCGGGCAAGACGTTCAAGGATTGGCCGGAAATGGTGGGCAACATCATTCCGTTCATCTCCGGCGAGGAAGCGAAGTCCGAGAAGGAGCCGCTGAAGGTCTTCGGCCATGTGGACGAGGCCAAGGGCGAGATTGTGCCGTTCGACGGTCCGCTGCGCATCACCTCGCAGTGCATCCGCGTGCCCGTGCTCAACGGCCACACCGCCACCGTGTTCATCAACTTCGGTAAGAACCCGACCAAGGACGAGCTGATCGACCGTCTGGTCAACTACACCAGCAAGGCCGCCGAGCTTGGCCTGCCGCACGCTCCGAAGCATTTCATCCAGTACCTGACCGAGGATGACCGTCCGCAGGTGCTCAAGGATGTGGATTACGAGGGTGGTATGGGTGTTTCCATCGGCCGTCTGCGTGAGGATTCCATTTTCGATTGGAAGTTCGTGGGATTGGCGCACAATACCCTGCGTGGCGCCGCCGGTGGCGCGCTGGAAAGCGCAGAAATGCTTAAGGCGTTGGGTTACATCACCAAGAAGTGATGCGACGTTTATGCGGCTTGGGTAGCTAAACCGTAAGCCGCATAAACGAGCCATAGCCAAGCAAAAGGCCGACTCTTCGGAGCCAGCCTTTTGCTTGTTCGGGGACTGCTTGGCACGGTATGCAACGTACGGCGTGAATCGTAAAAAGCAAACGAAAAGGGCACGGTCGCAAAACCATGCCCTTTAAAAATACCGGGAAACTGAAGCCAGCACTATCAGCGGCCGGTGCCGCCGTACACCACGGCTTCCACCTGGTCGGCGTCCAGACCGTAGGCGGTGTGCAGCGCCTTGACGGCGTCGTTGAGCTGCTCGAGCGGTACAAGCGCGGCGATGCGGATTTCGGACGTGGAGATCATCAGCACGTTCACGCCCTTGTCGCTCAGCGCGTTGAAGAACTTCGCGGCCAGACCGGAATGGGTCTTCATGCCCACGCCGACCACGGCCACCTTGCCGACGTTCGGGTCGACGTCGAAGGACTGGAAGCCCAGCTCGCCCTGCTTCTCCTGCAGCACTTCCTGGACCTTGGCCGCAGCGGTGCCCGGCACGGTGAAGGAGATGTCGGCGGTGCCGGTGGAGGCGGAGGCCTGCACGATCATGTCCACGTTCACGCCGGCCTCGGCCAGCATGGGTGACACCTTCGCCGCCATGCCCGGCTCGTTCGGCACGCGGCGCACGGTGGCCAGCGACTCGGTGCTGTCGTGCGCGACGCCGGAGATGATCGGCACTTCCGGCCCCAGGTCGGGGAACAGGTCGCCCATGGACTGGTTGTTGTTTTCGCTCATGTTCTTACCTTTGTTTGTAAAGTCTTATTTTCGTTTTCGCGTTGTCTTGCAATTATTTGCGATTGCCTGCGATTACGCTGCCCGGCTGCCGTTCAGATGTTCGGCAGGGTGCGCGGATCGACGCCTTCCGGCACGATCAGCGTGCCGCGACGGTGGGAGAAGGAGCTGCGCACGTGCAACGGCATGCCGAATCGCTGCGCATATTCCACGCAACGCAATGCCAGCACCTTGGAACCGCAGGACGACATTTCCAGCATCGATTCGTAGTCGATGACGGGAATGCGACGGGCGGTCGGCACGATACGCGGATCGGCGGTGAACACGCCATCGACGTCGGTGTAGATTTCGCAGATGTCGGCATCCAGCGCCACGGCGAGCGCGACGGCGGAAGTATCGGAACCGCCACGGCCGAGCGTGGTTGCGTCGCCGCCTTCGTTCACGCCTTGGAAACCGGCCACAATCGCCACGGAACCCTTATCCAATGCACGACGCACGCGATCGGGCTTCACGGCCTTGATATGCGCGGTGCCGAACTGCGCGTCGGTCATGAAACCAGCCTGGGAACCGGTGAACGAGTATGCATGAGAGCCGGCCGCATGAATTGCCATAGCGAGCAAACTCATCGAAATACGCTCGCCTGCGGTCATCAGCATGTCCATCTCGCGCGCCGGCGGGTTGGAATCGATGCTGAGCGCCTGATCGATCAGGTCGTCGGTGGTGTCTCCCATGGCGGAGACACGACGGCCACGTCATTGCCGGCGTTCTTCGTTTCGATGATGCGTCGGGCCACGCGCTTGATCGATTCTGGATCGGCTACGGAAGAGCCACCGAACTTCTGCACGATGAGAGCCACAACTTATCCAATCTTCTTCAACGTATCACCTGCCTGATTCGGCAAGTGAAGCCTATTATAGGAAACATCCATTTTGTCAAGTCCAACCGCGCCCAACATGCGGAACACGTTGCTGGACAGCGGTTGAGTATGAGCTGGGCGCGGGACCGACGGCTCGCGGAGGCCATGCCAGCGGAGCTCATACGGCGCGACGGCCGGCGAGCGCACGGCCCAGGGTGATCTCGTCGGCGTATTCGAGGTCGCCGCCCACCGGCAGACCGCTGGCAAGGCGCGTCACCTTGATGTCGGTCTGGCTCAGCAGCTGCGAAAGGAAGCTGGCGGTGGCCTCGCCTTCCACGTTCGGGTTGAGCGCGAGGATCACCTCCTTGACTTCGCTGTCCTTAAGCCGTTCGATGAGTTTGGCGATGTTGAGGTCGCTTGGCTGCACGTTGCCATCGGGTTGATGACGCCGCCAAGCACGTGGTACATGCCTCGGTATTCGCGGGTGCGTTCGATGCTCATCACGTCCTTCGGCTCTTCGACCACGCAGATCACGCTGTGGTCGCGGCGTGGGTCGGCGCATACCGGGCATGGGCTGGTTTCGCACACGTTGCCGCAGATATCGCAGAACCGTACTTTTCCTTGACTTCCGTGATGGCGTCGATCAGTGCCTGCGATTCCTCATCGGGCGCGTTGAGCAGGTAGAAGGCGATGCGTTGCGCGCCTTTCGGCCCGATGCCGGGCAGGTTGGCGAACGCGTCGATGAGTCGTTGGATGGCGCCGTCATAGGCCAAAGCCATGGTTCATACCTTTCGTTGACTGGTTGCCGCAGCCACGTTCCGGACAACTGACGTCTGATGGCCAGCGCCCGGTACTCGCCGTACGATAAGCGACATGCGACGTGCGGTGGCCGGTGTCAGTCGTCAAGTGTTTTCTTCACCTGCATGTTGCGCGGATTATGCGGATCGTCCGAGCTGAATTCCTCGACTTCTTCACTTCGAATACCCTGTTCAGATCGTTCATGTCCAAAGCGTTCGATGCGCCGATCGATTCGTCGCTCATGGAGTATTCGTCGTCTTCCGGGGCGACTTCAGGCTCCGGCGGTCCCGCCTGCACCGGCATGGGGGCTCCCCATGGGTCATCCGCGAATCCTGCCGGCGATGACGCCGGCTGCTGGGCCTGTTGCGATTGCATTTCGCGGGCGCTTTGCCGTGCGCTATGTCGTTCGCTGTGCTGTTCCGGCTGGTTTTGCCGCGGCTGCTCCGGCCCATTCGGTTGGCCTTGCTCCTGATCGTCCGTCTGCGGCGTGGGCAGTGGCGTGGCCCACGGATCGACGTCATCGCTCACATCCGGCACGTCCACATGTTTTACGTGGTGTTCCGGCGGCTGTACGTCGTTGGCGTTGCCTTCGGCGATGGGCGTCTGCGGAATTGGGGTGTTCCACGGATCGTCGTCTTCCGGCTCCTTGGCAACCTCCTTGCCGAGGTTCGCGGTCAGCAATGTGGCGGCCTTCAGCTGTTCCTGTACCAGCTGCGCGTTGATCTTGCTCTGCTCTTCCGGGCTGAGCTTGCTCCACGGCACCGCGGTGGAACCGTCGGCAAGCTTCTTGGCCGGCGCGAGAGTGACATCGGGGCCGAACACCTTATGCACTTCGCCGCGCACGATCTGCACCACATTGGTGGTGCCGTCGACCGCTTCCTTGGCCACGGCCTTGGCGAACGCGTATTTGCTCAACGACTTGTCGAATTTAATCCACAGTCGGCCTTTGGCCCCGTCCAGCAGCACGCGGGGCACTTTCTCGCGGTCCACGTAGCGACGGACATCCTCAGGCAGGCCGGCAACGATCGCGTCCCACTTCTGGTCGGGAGTGCGATCGTCCGTTGCCGCAGGCTGGGGCACGGACTGAGCCACGGACTGGGTGGGAGCGGATGGTTCGGCATTGGATAGTTTGGATGGCGCAGACTGCGTTTCAACCGGCTTGGACTCGGCTGAAGCGGCCGGCTCGCTGCCTTCCGACAGAGGTCCACCCATCGCCTGCTGGACTTCCGCCAATACGGAGGCCGCTCCGGACACGACGGCATCGGCTGGATTCGTGGGAGCCGCGGACGGTTCCACGGTATGCCTTCCACGTGCCGATTGCGCGGCGTACCTACGGGAACCGGACGGACGTTGCGATTCAGACGCTGCGGCACCGCCCGCATGCCCAGCTTCCGGCATGCCGGACGATGGTGCGGCGGCTTGCGCGACCACGCCCGTCTCACGACCGGCAAGCAGGCGGGCGGCAAGCAGTTCCAGGCGCATGCGCGGCGAAATCGCACCGGTCATGTTGGCCAGCGTGGCGTTGATCGTATCCGCCATCTGCGTAAGCGCGGCCAATCCCAGCGAAGCCGCCTGGCGATGCAGATCGTCCATGTTCTCGGTCGCGGTGTCGTCAGACAGCACGCTTTCCGCACGCTCACCGCCCAAGGTGAGCACCAACAGGTCGCGCACGCGCGCCAGCAGGTCCTCAACGAAACGTCGGGGGTCGAATCCGCCGACCACGACCTTTTGAATGACGCCATACAGCGCCTCGCCGTTCTTGTCGGCGACGGCGTCGATTGCCTCGCCGATAAGCGCGTCCGGCGTGAAACCAAGCAGCGCGACAGCGGAATCGTAAGGAATCTTGCCGTCGACGGCACCGACCATCAGCTGGTCGAGCACGGACAGCGTGTCACGTACGGATCCGCCGCCGGCACGCATGGCCAAGCGCAGCACACCCGCTTCGGCCTCGATATGCTCGTCGGCGCAGATCTGCTCAAGATACGGGCCCATGACCTCCTGTGGCACCAGACGGAACGGATAGTGGTGGGTGCGGGAGCGAATGGTGCCGATCACCTTGTCCGGTTCGGTGGTGGCGAAGATGAACATGACATGCTCCGGCGGCTCCTCCACGATTTTCAGGAGCGCGTTGAAGCCCTGCGGCGTGACCATGTGGGCCTCGTCGAGGATGAAGATTTTATAGCGATCGCGGGCCGGGGCGAATCCGGCACGTTCACGCAGTTCACGGGCATCGTCCACACCGTTATGGGAGGCGGCGTCGATTTCCACCACGTCGATGGAGCCGGGGCCGCCGGTGGCAAGGTCACGGCAGCTGGCGCATTCGCCGCACGGATGCGAGGTCGGACCTTTGGCGCAGTTGACGCAACGGGCCAGAATACGCGCGGAACTCGTTTTACCGCAGCCGCGCGGTCCGGAGAACAGATAGGCGTGCGTGAGCTTGTTCTCGTCAAGCGCACGCATCAGCGGAACCGTGACCTGATCCTGTCCGATCACGCCATCGAACGTGTCGGGACGATACCTTCTATACAGTGCCAGTGCCATCGCAAATTCCTTCCGCCGTAGTGTTCTAGAGTATCGATGAATTACGACACGTTCGCCAATCGGGAAGCGCCGAAGCCGACCATCTCCGCAAGTCCATCGCGTGTCTGTCTGATCTACAACCGGCGCAGCCGGTACTCTGGAAATCAGACATGAACCGTGTGATCGGCGTGCCGTCGGTCACGAACGCTGACTGTTGCGCGCCTAAAACCCGTGCGTCACCACCATGCCGCACAAGGCGTTGCCACGCGATTGGGAGGAGAGAGCCATGACCGGGAAACCGGAAGCGTCCACCAGCACCATTGGAGACGCGCGTCGCTTGCAGATCGTGCAGGCGGCACGTGAGATCTGCTTGGAAAAAGGGTTTTCGAAGATCACGATCAGCGATATCGCCGAACGGGTCGGCATGACCAGATCGCTTTTCTACCACTATTTCCAAGACAAAGACCAGGTTGCGGGTGCCGTGCTCGACGATGTCATCAGCGAAGTCATCGCCCGCCTGGAAGAGTGGAACGAGCATCGCGAGGCCGGCAACATCTCGAAGGCGCTTGACGATGTGGTGCGGCTGACCCGTTCGCTCATCGCCGATGAGGCCCGTTCAGCCAACGTCTCATCGAGGATGGCAACGCTGCACTGTATCTGAGGTTCATCGACCGGGCCGCGGACCGCATTTCCGAATACCTGTGCGGTTCCACGGTACGTGAATTCGAGGAAAAGCACGGCATGCCGATCCGCAACGAGCATGAGACCTTCTACACGCTGATCGTCGGCTTGATCTCGCTGATCAGACTGCATCCTGACATTGACGATGACATTGTCAGGCAGGTGGCGGCACAGACGCTGCATTTGGACGAATATCTGTGACGGTGCTCCCACACGCATCATTTCCGCCGGCAAGCAACATATAACGGCCGTTCAGTGTCCGGAGGGGCATCGAGCGGCACCGGCTGGCTGACGGAACGACGTCAGGCGAGGAATCTACCGGTAAGAGGGTCACGACCGTCACGTTTGATGGTTTCCAACACCCGTTCCTCGCTGTCGGCCGCCTGCGCTTCCGCCACGGCCGGCGGCACCAGCACACGCAGCGCACTGTCCTTGGCTAAGACCTTCACCGGCAAATGGCCCACGTATTCGCCATCGGCCATCAACACCGGAGGCTCATCCCCTTCGGTGGCGCGGGTGATTTCAATGTCGCGCACCCGCTTCCATCCGAAAGCATGGCTGCCCAGCAGTCGGCCGTGGTAGGCGCGTGCCACCGCGTCCACACACTCCCGGAAATTCGGCACATGGTCAAGCCACACCAGATCAAGCAGTCCGTCCGCGAACCGTGAATACGGGGACACCTCGATGCCGCCGCCGATATGGCGGGAATTGGCCACGGTGAGCAGTGGCGAGATGATATCCCGCTCCTCCACCGAACCGTCGGCCAGCGTGGCCTTGATGTGGTATCCGTAGCTTTTCATGTGAGTCAACTCCACGATGACCGCGGCGAAATACCGCAGCGAGCCATTCGGCAGATGCGAATGATTGGCGCGGTCGTTGATGCTTGCGTCCAAACCGCACGACAGCATGCCCGCATAATAGCGGTCGATCGGCGAGCGCGACTGTGAAACATCGGTTCCGTCGGTCGAATCGATGGCATGACCGTCAGGCAACGAAGTCACCAAGCCCATGTCCACGTCGATATGCGTGCCGCGCACAATCGCACCGACAATGCCTTCAACGGCGGTTTCGACGCGATTGACCGGCAAATCCAGTCCGCGTGCGAAATCATTGCCGGAGCCGATGGCCACGATGCCGAGTGGTTTGCCGGAGCAGCCGACTGCGTTGGCGCCTAACGCGACCATGCCGTCGCCTCCGACCGCGACCAGATAATCGTATTCGTCGCCGCGGCGGCGGGCGTTGGCCAGGGAATCGTCGAAGCTTGTGCCGGTCACATCGATTACGTCGAAGCCATGCTTGCGTCCGGCTCCGCGCAGCAGATCAATGACATGACCGCCCACTTGGGCGCCCTTGCCTTTGTTCGATGTCGGATTGCAGACCACGGCAACGGTCGTATTCGCATGTGACGTCTTGCTCATACTTGTACGATAACCATGTTTCACGTCAAGCGCCAGATTGCCCATTACCTTCAGCTGAACATTCCGTGCCGTCATGCAACGACTGTCCGGCAATCTCCTAATCACAGGCAATAGGCCCCGCACGTGACTGCCGGACGACCACGGTGCGAACGGCACCTGCGTGGCCGCCTGCACGGCGACCACCGCATCCTCGCCTTCAATGGCACAGGATTCGAGCCGGGTTCCATTGCCCGACGTTGTACGCGATGCGGCCGCGCACGGGTCGGCGGCACCGTCACGCAGCGACTGCGCGGCGGCCACCGACGCCAGGTCGGCCGTATTCTGCGCGCGATGCACGCACAGCAGCAGATTGCCTGCCATGGCGACCGCACCGAGCATGGCCGCGACGATTGCGATCAGCGCGACTCCCGATATGGTTCCGGCACCTTCGTCCGCGCCTTTCAACACATGCGACACACGTCGCACATACTGTTTCACGTCATGTTTCACGGAAGTCGTTCCTTTCTTGCCGCGCATTGGAAGCCTTTCAAAAACCGTTACGGACAGCACGCTGCCATGAACATCGCAATCAGAAATACCGAGTTGCCTTGCCCACGACGCTGGCGGGCAGCACGCCGGTCGGATCCGCCGCAACCGGGCAACGCACCACAACGGTGACGCTGTTCGCATTGGCGGCGAACGACACCGTGGAACCGCCACCGGCAATGGTTTGCGCCGCGGCGCGGGCTTTCGCTTCGCCGCCGGCGTCAATCGCCATGGCCCTCGCACCGGCGGCCGCAGCGTCCTGACAGTTCATGGACACTATGGAGGCACGCCCCAAACACAGCACCAGAATCGCCACCGCGGCCACGCAGGGAAGCACCACCGCGAATTCGGCGGTGACGGTTCCGCAATCGGCGTCACGGGCATGGCGTCTCCACCATCGCGCAAGCATGGTTACCCCACGCTCAACGCTTTCTTGATGAGGCCGGTCAGCAGCGTTTTCACGACATCCGATTTCACGATGGCGATCAGAACCGCGGCGAATGCCGTGGCCGCCACCAGCACCACCGCGTATTCGGCGGTGACCGCGCCCTTCTCCGGCTCGGCGGTCAGCAGGCGCATGCGCGCGTCCAATAGGCAGACCGCCTTATTGGCACGTTCCTTGGCCGCACATAACTTCTGGCCGACGCGACCCATCAGACCCGGCGAACCATCGACATTGATTGACATTGCGTCGTTCATGACGCTCCTTTCATTCGGCTAATCCCGGCCGATTGACCGGGTACGCTCAGTGTCAGGTATTGGCATCGGCGATGGCATGGTTTTCGTGGGTTGTGGTCGAAGAACGTGGGTTATCCACACCCTCGGCGTGTCATCCACACTTATCCACAAGCGATTAGGGCATGACGGAACGGACCGCGCATCATCCGTCATTCCGACCGCGGTCCGATTCGAGCAAATTTGAGCCAATTCGCACCAACCCGCACTACCCCATGGCGAATCGGCCGCTACAGAAACGACATCACCGCCGGAATCACGCCAATGGCGACAAAGGCCGGCAGCATGCACAGGCCGGTCGGTAGCAACAACCGAATCGACAGTTTCGCCGCCGACTGTTCAATCCGCGACCGTTCATCCCAATCCAGCTGCTCGATTGCGGTTGCCAACCGATTCACTGGCGAGGAGCCGCTCGACCATGATGAGGAGAATGCGTCACGGACCACGGCGCAATCATCATCGTCAGGCCATGCCTCATTCCATGGCATGCCACTATTCAGCCGTTCTCCAGCCGAGCGCAATCCACCGCCGAACTCGCCTTCCACAATGTTTCCGACCGCAATCAGCGCGCGTGGAATGGACGCTCCTTGACGTATCGCCACGCTCAACATTTCCAATATCAAGGGCAATGGCAGATCGCATGACCGCACAGCGCCAGAATCGGGCGGATTTCTGGCCGGCGACCATTCATACAGCCATGTCGCGCCAGCGGCGCCCACCGCTGCCAGCATCGGCCATGCCAAGCTCATCGCACATGCTCCTGCCGCATCAGCCTGCGAATCCAATACCAGCCGACGGCATAACAGCAGCCGGCGAAGCCGAGGCACATCCATCCTTTCACGTCTTCCACAAGGAATCGCAAGGGATGGGCTCCCATGCATTCCCCCAGCATCACCGTCAACAGAGGCAATGCCATCAGCAGCTTCACCGTGGCCTGCGGCATGGCAAAAGCGTTGGCACGCAAGTCGTCGAGCAGCCGTCGCCGCTTCAACGACGCCGCGACGGCCTCCAGGCATCGGCTCATCTCGCAGCCCAACTGCAGACTCAACGTGCAGGCCGCATGAAGTTCCGCACCAAGCTGATCCACATGCTTGTGTTGTTCCTGAAGCGAGCAGCGGCTTCGTACGGCCATGTCAATACGGAAACGGGTCAGTTCAGGCACTGCGAAAGGAGCGCCCTGTAATTCCTCGAACGCTTGGACCAAGGTGGCTCCGCTGCGTACGGACGCCCGCAGCGCGGCCACGCATGCGGCAGCGCCGATGGTCGGCATCCGTGGCGATGCATCCCGGTTTTCCCCATCGTTCCGGACTGTTCTGCCATGCCCGTCGGATTCATCATCACAAGTTCCATCTCCATCGGCCCCGCCGCTATCGTCAGCCGAACGAAGCCCGAAGCGAACCAGCACACGCTGTAATCGCCGCAATCCCGCCCATTCCGCGTTCCGATTCAGCCACAGCCAGACGGCCATCGACGCCAGCCATGCGGCGCAATATTCCCAACCACACGCATCACGCATCATGCGCTCCATCGGCTCATGAATCCATCCCAACGTTGGCCGGCACGGACCGTACGGCATCCCAGGCGGCCAGCAGACGCCCATGCAATCGCCCTTCCACCGCTTCCAATCTGCCGACCTGCGCAATGCGCCGTCTGCCGGCGATACGTTCCACATGAAGCACCACGTCGAACGCATCCTCGGCGAGCGCCGCCGTGGCGCGTGGCTCCAATCCGGCCAGCAAACCCAATGAGACCAATCGCGCCGGAACCGCCTCCACTTGATTGGCGTGCAATGTGGTCATGCCGCTCGATGCCCGGAATTCAAGGCTCTGAGCAGATCCACGACTTCACCGCCACGGCATTCGCCGACCACCACGCGGTCCGGTCTCATGCGCAGCGTCGCGCAGATCAGTTCGGAAAGGCCTATGCCGCCGGCACCTTCCGTGTTGGCTTCGCGTGTGACCAGAGACACGTGGTTGGCATGTTGGATCATGCCCAATTCGCGCACTTCCTCGACGGTGACGATGCGCTCGTTCGGCGGGCATCGCATCAGCATGGCTTTGAGCATCGTGGTTTTGCCGGCACCAGTGCCGCCTGTCACCAGCACGCTTGCCTTGCGGGACACCAGTCCGGCCAGCAGGGGCAGCCATTCGGCTGGAAACATGCCGTTGCGCGCCAACGATTCCAGATCGGGCGAGACCGCATCGGGCAATCGTATGCTGATGGCCGCGCCTTGCGGCACCAGTGGTGCGATGACGGCGTGCACGCGCAGACCGTCCACGGTGGAGGCGTCGGCGATCGGGCAGGCGTCGTCAAGCCGTCGGCCAAGTTGCGAGCATAATCGCACTGCGAATTCACGAATCGACTGCGCTGACGGAAAGCATCGGCGCAGCAGACATACTTCCTGCATGCCTTGGCCGCAATCCGCCCAAACCGTGCCGTCGCAGGTCACCGCGATGTCCGTGACGCCCGGCTGCGAGGCGATGGCGCTAAGGGGTCCGAGTTCCATGCTTCACCCGCTTGCCTTCCAACGATTCCTGCAGTTCATCCGTGAGCGCGGCCAAGGCTTTGACGGTTTGGCGGTTCGGCCTGCGCAGGCCCAGGCCGTCCAGCAGTTCGCCGCACAGCTTGGCGTCCGGTTTGACAACCGCCGCGAGGGAATGACCAAGATAGTTTTCCGTCTCTTCCAGCGTGGTCACGCCACGTCCACGTGCCACGCCGCGCGGTTCAACGCCGACGATATGGCCATGTTTCTGCCGTTCCGCCGTTCCACGCGATTGCATGGCCACTTTGGCTCGGGCCAGTCCGAGCACCGTCATTTCGACCACGGTGATGTGTGTGGCCTGGGCCAGTTCCGGAACGTCATCGAGTCCACGCCATTGCCCGGCGTCCACGATCACCGCGTCCTTCACCTGCGCGAGCGCGCGGATGCATGCCTGGACCTCCCAGGATTGCGGGTTTTCGCTTCGCCAGGGATTGCAGGCCAGCAGCGGCACGCCATCCCACACGGGCAGTTCTCGCAGCAGCGCTTTGCCGTCCACTTTGCCGAGCGGGGCGCTGATGTCTCCGAAGCGTGAACCGTCTTCATCTTCCACACCGAGCAGCACGTCAAGACCGCCACCGTTGAGATCTGCGTCTACCAGCACGCTTTTGCATCCACGTTCCGTTAGTTCGCGGGCCAGCAGCGCCGCCAACGTGCTGGCACCGACTCCGGCGACGGCGGATCCGACCACCACGACGTTGCGTGGAGCAGGTTCCGGTTGCGCTTCAACGGGTTTCATCCGTGTGGACGACGATTCCAACGGCGAACCCATGAAACCGCCCGCCACGGCAGGCCCGGCCCATCGTGCCGACGTTCGCGCGTCCATGGCGTTCTGCGGCGTATAGAACCGTTGCGGCGAGACCGTTTCCCGCCGAACGGTTTGCTGGGATCGAGTCGGCTGCCGCACTCTGGCCGCTGGCTGCGACCGGATTTTCGGCGAACACGTCACGCGTGCGTCACGGCCTCCGTATGACGGCAATGGGACCGGAGGGACCTGTAATGAAGAAATTGCATCGCTCATACCGCCGATTGAAAACGAAACCGCACATGGATTCAAGCCGAAACGGCACCTGTGGTCGGAGAATGTGGGTTATCCACACCCTCGGCGTGTCATCCACACTTATCCACATCGCAACGCGATTCGGCACATCGCAAGACATTACGCAACGCAGCACGGCGCAGCGCAACAAAAAAGGAAGACCCGCCGAAGCGGGCCTTCCTGCAAGAATCTTCGGAGCAGAATCGCTGCACAACAACATCGTCGTAACGGTAAGTCTATCCAATGCCCGTTCAACGTAACAACCTATCTCGGTCATACACACCTTGTGGGGCTCTGCTCTTCAGTTGTTCTTGTACTTCGTAATTATGCTCGCCATTGCGGCAAGTGCAAACCGAAACGGGACGATGTTCCGTATTTATCGCAACTGTTGCTTTCCGATCGCAAGAATCGCAAAAATGCTCCATGCTGTGCGAATCGCAACGCTTGCCTGTTCATTCACGTTCATTTTCCCCGAAAAAACGGCGTGTCGGAAGCATATTTCACCAACTCGGCGAACGAATGTTAACTCCTGCTTAATTTTCCTGAGTTTTGCAAGACATTCCAAGCACTTGAGGATAAAGTAGATAACTATGGCACAGATTTTTGACGCACCCTCAAAGGCGATCCTGCGCAGCCAGATAGCTGAGCATATCGCTGAGACCGATAAGAACGATAAGCGCGAGCTTCAGGCAGGCGAGGAACCGCTGCCGAACGACCGTTTCTTCGACCGTGAGCTGAGCTGGCTGAAGTTCAACAAGCGCGTCCTCGAGCTTGCACAGGATGAGGACCTGCCGGTCATCGAACGCGCGAGCTTCGCCGCGATCTTCGCGAACAACCTCGACGAGTTCTTCATGGTCCGCGTGGCCGGCTTGAAGCGCCGCATCGACACCGGCATCGCCGTGACGGCCGCTTCCGGACTGAGCCCGAGGCAGCAGCTGCGCGCCATCAGCGAGCAGGCCCACCGCCTGCAGGACGAGCACGCGCACTACATCATCGACCACATCCTCCCCGACCTGGCGAAGGAACAGATCGTGCTGCTGAGCTGGGACAAGCTCACCGCGGCCGAGCAGGAGCGCCTGTCGCGCTACTACCGCCAGCAGGTGTTCCCGGTTCTGACGCCGCTTGCCGTGGATCCGGCCCACCCGTTCCCGTACATTTCCGGCGGTTCCCTCAACCTCGCCGTGCTGGTGGAGAATCCGGCATCCGGCAAATCCCACTTCGCCCGCGTGAAGGTTCCTGGCAACCTGAACCGACTCGTGCCGGTCGACGATCTGACCGAAGACGAGAGCACCAACGTGCGCTATGGCTTCATCACCATGGAGAACCTGATCATCGCCCACTTGGAATCCCTGTTCCCGGGCATGATCATCAAGGAGGCCCGCTCCTTCCGCGTCACCCGTAACGAGGACATCGACGTGGAAGAGGATGATGCAGAGAACCTGCTCAACGCCATGGAGAAGGAACTGCTGCGCCGTCGTTTCGGACCGCCGATTCGTTTGGAGATCTCCGACGAGACCAGCCCGTTCCTGTCTCAGCTGCTCGCCGACCAGCTGCGCGTGAGCGCCGACGAGGTCTACCGCCTGCCGGCGCCGCTTGACGCGACCGTGCTGTTCGAGCTCGGCGGCATCGACCGTCCGGATCTCAAGTACCGTCCGTTCATTCCGACCACCAATCGTCAGATCGCCGAAGTCGAATCGTCCCGTGCGCAGGACATTTTCGCCGCCATCCGCGAGCGCGACATCCTGCTGCACCACCCGTACGATTCCTTCTCGACGTCCGTGCAGGCGTTCCTGGCGCAGGCCGCGGCCGATCCGAAGGTGCTGGCCATCAAGCAGACGCTGTACCGTACGTCCAGCAATTCGCCGATCATCGACGCGCTGATCGACGCCGCGCATGCCGGCAAGCAGGTGCTGGCGCTGGTCGAGATCAAGGCGCGTTTCGACGAGGACGCCAACATCGCGTGGGCCCGCAAGCTGGAACGCGCGGGCGTGCACGTGGTGTACGGATCGTCGGCCTGAAGACCCACTGCAAGCTGAGCCTTGTGGTGCGTCAGGAAGCCGACGGCCTGCGTCGTTACTGCCACGTGGGCACCGGTAATTACAATCCGAAGACCGCACGTATCTACACCGACCTGGGCTTGCTGACCTGCGATCCGGTGGTCGGTCAGGATATGACCCGCCTGTTCAACCAGCTGTCCGGCTACGCGCCGAAGTCGAGCTTCCACCGTCTGCTGGTGGCGCCGCGCACCGTGCGTTCCGGCTTGATTCAGCGCATCCGCCGCGAGGAGGACGCCGCACGCGCCGGCAAGGAAGCGTGGATCAAGATCAAGGTCAATTCCATCGTCGACGAGAAGACCATCGACGCGCTGTACCGTGCAAGCCAGGCCGGCGTGAAGATCGACATCGTGGAACGTGGCATCTGCGCGCTCAAGCCGGGCGTTCCGGGACTTTCCGAGAACATCCGCGTGCGTTCGATCCTGGGCCGTTTCCTTGAGCACAGCCGTATTTACGCGTTCGCCAACTCCGATGGCCCGCAGATCGGCGAAGGCCCCGCAGCCGGCCCAGAAGTGTGGATTGGTTCCGCCGATCTGATGCACCGCAACCTCGACCGTCGAGTCGAAGCGCTGGTCCGCATCGTGGCTCCGGAGCAGATCGACGAGCTCATCAAGTACGTCGATCTGCAGATGGCCGATTCCACCGCGTCTTGGCATATGCAGGCCGATGGCACCTATGTGCGCCATTGCAAGGATGAGGAAGGCCGACCGCTGGTCGACAGCCAGGAATACCTCATCAAGAAACACACGCGTCGACCGGTAAGGCACTGATCGATCGAGGCGAATGGCCGGTTCCGCACCTTGCGGGCCCGGCCATTTTCTGTATGTTCGGACGTCACGCGCCGCCGCCAGCCCGGCCCAGCTAGAATAGGACAATATGAGCGAAAAGATGAGACGCATCGTGGAAGCCGCCGGCGGCATCGTATGGCGATGGAAGGCGGGCAGCGATATCGCGAACGATCCTGCGATCGCCAGTAGCAAATCTGCGCAGGAACAGCTCGACAGCATTGAAGTATGTATCGTGCACCGTCCGAAGTATGACGATTGGAGCTGGCCGAAAGGCAAGCTCGAGCAGAACGAGACGCATCGGCATACGGCGGTGCGTGAAATCGGCGAAGAGACGGGGTCGCCGGTCAAACTCGGACCGTATCTGTGCGAAGTCGAATACCCGTTGTCCGAAGAGGGCAAGAAGACCCGGCATTCGCACGATTGCACGGCCGACACCAAGCACACGTTGTATTGGATGGCGCAGCCGATTTCCGCCGACGACGCCGAACATCTGCTGGACGCGTTCGGCCCGGTGCACCGCGCGGACGTGGGCGAGATCAACGATATCGTCTGGGTTTCCGTGCGTGAGGCGCGCAAAATACTGTCTCATTCGACCGATAAGGACACGTTGGCAGTGTTCGTGGACCGCGTGCAGGAGGGTGCCGCGACCGCGCAGAATCTGCTGATCGTACGCCATGCGAAGGCTGAATCGCGCAAGTCGTGGAAGGGCACCGACGCGAACCGTCCAATCACGCCGAAAGGCGCGGCGATGGCGTTTGCCTCAACCGCGAGCTCGCCTGTTTCAACCCGACGCGACTGGCCACCTCGCCGTGGCTGCGCTGCAGGAGACGTTGCAGGTGCTGAGCTGGCAGACCGAACGGCCGATGGAACACATCAACGCGTTGACGGAGGACGCGTTCGCCGAGCATCCGGCGGTCTCATGGCTGGCGTTCCGCGAGCAGATCACGCAGACGCTCAACAGCCGCGAAACCACGGCCATCTGCATGCACCGGCCGGTCATCGGCGGCATGTACGACCATTTGCGCGGCCTGTGCGCGCGTAAGCAGCTTGCCAAGCAGCTCATCGCAAAATCGCCATACATGCCTACCGGCACCGCCATGTCGCTGTTCATCATCGACACACCGCAAGGCCCCAGCATCATCGACATTCAGAAGGTCTCCCCCATTGTCTACTAACATGCACTACGGTTCCGGTTCAGTCGTTCCCAGCCGTTCCGCCGGTTTCACGAACACCGGTTCGCCACGTCCGGCACGCCCCGGCCAGCTCGACCAGATGATGGCCGACAATATCGCCGGCGGCGCCGATCCGGCGGAAATCAACGAAATGTGCCATGCGTCGGCCGCGGCGCTGCTTGACCGCGTGCACCACACGCAGGACGCCGAACTGGTGGAACGCGTGCTGACGCTGGTGGACCGCGAAGGCGTGGACGTGATCGCCGAACTGTGGAGCCATGCCGACCCCGACTCGCTGCCGGGCATTCTGTGGCGACTGTATCTGCTGCGTACGTGGATGCGGAAGAACCGCGAATCGATCGCGCGACTGTGGCGCGTCGGCGAGCCCGTCGCCACCACCGCTTCCGCGATTGCCGGCGTGGACCAGGCACCGACGGAAGACGACATCGCACGTACCGCCGATTCGATTTTGGCCGGGGCGTTTACAGGCGATTTCGCCGTGGCACTTGAGCGGGCCGCCGCCTTCACCGACGTGGTTGCGTTGGGATTGCGTATCGAAGCGCGCAAACTGGCTTCGCTGGGCGGTTCCAGCGAGGCCGGATCATCTGATGTTTCCGACGGTTCCGCTGCGTCTGCTGCGGCCGGCAGCCACCCGTCGGCCGTTGAGAAGCGGGCGCGCGCGAAGGCTGCGAAACTGATGCACACAGCCGGCAACCTGTTCGCCACGGCCAAGGATTTCCGCCACGGGGCGAATCTGTGGCGGCGCGGACGATTGGAATAGGCCGTTCCACTGTCGTTTTCCACTACTGCTTTCCACCGCCGCTTTCCGTAATTTCCCCCGTTTCATACCCCACGCGACACGGCGCTGCGAAGCGTCGAGCGCGACTGTACAATAGGAATTCGCGCCGGGCCATGCATAGCCCCGGGCTCCATTTTTTGCCGCTGCGAGCGGCCTTTGCGCCGACAGGCGCTTTCGTGGTTCGGCGCTTTTCTCCTCTTTTGATGTTTTCCTGATTTTTCTCTGGCTTTCTTGCGATTTTCGATTGCCATCCAATCGGCGCTCATCTGGGTTTCATTTGACCGACCTACCGGCACGTTGCCGAACAGCCGATACATGGACTACGCTTAGAAACCATGGATATTCATGTTTTGAACCACCCGCTGGTGGACCACAAGCTCACCGTTCTTCGCGACAAGAACACTCCGTCCTCCACGTTCCGCGAGCTCGTTTCCGAACTCGTGATGCTCGAGGCCTACGAAGCCACCCGCGACATCGAAGTCGTGGACAAGCCCATCGAAACCCCGGTGGCTCCGATGATCGGCAAGCACATCGCCGCCCCGGCTCCGATTATCGTGCCGGTGCTGCGCGCAGGTCTGGGCATGCTCGACGGCATGACCAAGATGATTCCGTCCGCTGAAGTCGGTTTCCTCGGCATGAAGCGCGACGAGGAGAACCCGACCCAGCAGATCACGTACGCGAACCGTCTGCCGGAGGATCTCACCGGCCGTCAGTGCTTCCTGATCGACCCGATGCTCGCCACCGGCGGCACGCTCGTTGCGGCCACCCACTATCTGGCCGAGCGCGGTGCGAAGGACATCACCGCAGTGTGCATTCTGGGCGCTCCGGAAGGTCTGAAGTTCGTTGAGGAAAACCTCGACCCGTCCATCAAGTTCAAGCTGGTGCTGTGCGCCGTCGATGAGAAGCTCAACGACAAGTGCTACATCGTGCCGGGCTTGGGCGACGCCGGCGACCGTCTGTACGGCGTGATCGACTGAGCTGCCAATCGGAATAAATCAATCGAATAAAATCAGCCTGCTACCGCACATCATGCGATGGCAGGCCGAAACCATATAAACCGGCTGTCGCCTGTCGATCATAGTCCGTCGACTAGCGCCCGGCCGCTGTCGCTCGCCGGGCAACTATCAGTCGGCTACTGTTCGTCGGGCACGAACGCTTCGAA
>ENA-OQDF01000303-OQDF01000303.1-human-gut-metagenome-genome-assembly--contig:-NODE-303-length-20123-cov-3.916833_pt1 | contig 20123 bp, 28 predicted proteins | sample MGYA00242769_ERZ504597 | MGnify/ENA primary metagenome ERZ504597 (study PRJEB26092, sample SAMD00036305) | human gut metagenome | host: Homo sapiens | study: EMG produced TPA metagenomics assembly of...
ATCATCACCAACAGAAATAAGTTCATCCTCGGGCCTTCGGGCAGCGGAAAATCCTTTTTCACCAACACCTTGTCCGCCAATACTATGAACAGGGAGCGCATATCCTGCTGGTGGACACTGGAAACAGCTACCAGGGGCTGTGCAGGATGATCCATGACCGTACTAACGGGAAGGACGGGATTTACATCACGTATGAAGAGGACAATCCGATATCCTTCAACCCGTTCTACACCGAATCCGGAAAATTCGATGTGGAGAAGCGTGACAGTATCAACACGCTGATACTGACCTTGTGGAAACGGGAAGACGAGTCGCCGAAACGTTCGGAGGAGGTCGCTCTTTCCGGAGCAGTGAACGCCTATATCCGAAAGATTTCGGAGAACCGGAACATCAGACCGGACTTCAACGGTTTCTATGAGTTTGTCGCCGATGACTACAGAAGAATGATTGAAGAGAAAAAGGTGCGTGAGAAGGATTTTGACATTGACGGTTTTTTGAACGTTCTGGAACCGTTCTACCGAGGCGGAGACTATGATTCCTGCTGAACTCCGACAAGGAACTGGACCTGACAGGCAAACGGTTCATCGTATTCGAACTGGACAATATCAGCAGCAACAAAGTGCTTCTTCCGGTGGTGACACTGATCATTATGGAAACTTTCATCGCCAAGATGCGCAGGCTCAAAGGTATCCGTAAGATGATATTGATAGAGGAATGCTGGAAAGCCCTGATGTCCGCCAATATGAGCGAATACATCAAGTACCTTTTTAAGACCGTCAGAAAATATTTCGGCGAGGCTGTGGTGGTGACACAGGAGGTGGACGACATCATCAGCTCCCCGATTGTGAAAGAGGCCATCATCAACAACTCTGACTGCAAGATACTGCTTGACCAGCGGAAATACATAAACAAGTTCGAGCACATCCAGCGGCTGCTCGGTCTGACCGAGAAAGAGAAAGGGCAGATTCTTTCCATCAACAGGCGAACCATCGGGCGCTTCTACCGGGAAGTATGGATAGGGCTTGGAGGAACCTGCTCGGCAGTATATGCCACGGAAGTGAGCGAGGAAGAATACTTCACGTTCACGACCGAGGAGTCGGAGAAACTGGAAGTACAACGGATTGCCGGAGGGCCGGAGGGCAGTCTGGAAGGAGCCATCCGCCGTTTGGCGGAGAAAAAGCGAGAGGAACAGAAACAGGTATCAAACCCGAAATGAAAACGATTATGAGAAACAGACCCCTTATGAGGCTGGCGGTATGTCTGATAAGCATGGCCGCCATGATATTGCAGAGCTGTTCGGAAAGCGGTATCGACCGCGACAAGATCTGCGGAACGTGGACCAGCGTGGAAGGCAGACCTGACGTGCTGGTATACAAGGAAGGAGAATGCTATAAGGTGACGGTGTTTTCCCGTAGCGGGAGAACCCGAAAGCTGAAGCCGCAGACTTACCTGCTGGTGGAAGAAAACGGAAACCTGTTTGTCAATACGGGCTACCGTGTCGATGTGTCCTACAATGAGGCAGCCGACGTGCTGACATTCTCACCGGGCGGAGACTATGTAAGGAAGGAGGAACGGGCATGAAGGCAAGAACGCTTCTGATCGGAACGGCATTTGTACTGGGCGTTACCGGAGCACGCGCCAATGGGTGGTGACAGATCCCGCAATCTGGCCCAAAGCATCATAAACATGTCGGACAATATCGCCCATACCTCAAAGACGGCAGTCAATACGGCAGAAAGCTTTGCCGAGACAGTAAAGATCTATGAGCAGGCCAAGAAATATTACGACCAGCTGAAATCGGTCAACAACCTGATACAGGATGCCCGCAAGGTGCGTGACATCATCCTGATGGTGGGCGACGTGTCCGACATCTATGTAACCAACTTCGGCAAGATGATGAACGATGAAAACTTCTCACCGCGCGAACTGGACGCCATCGCCTTCGGTTACACCCGCCTGCTGGAAGAGAGCAACGGCGTGTTGCAGGACCTGAAACAGGTTATCAATGTCAGTACCCTGTCCATGACCGACAAGGACCGCATGGACGTGGTGGACAACTGCTATTACGAGATGCGCCGTTACCGCAACCTTGTGAGCTATTATACGAACAAGAACATAGCCGTAAGCTACCTCAGGGCCAGAAAGAAGAACGACCTGGAACGTGTGATGCGGCTCTATGGGAATGAAACCTCCAAATACTGGTAGCCATGATGCCGTTGTCGATAGATTTTTCCAACCTGCACACCATACTGGCAACCCTGTATGACGAGATGCTTCCCCTTTGCGAGGACATGATGGACGTGGGCAAGGGACTTGCCGGACTGGGTGCGTTGTTCTACGTTGCCGTCCGTGTATGGCAGTCGATGGCACGTGCCGAACCGATAGATGTCTATCCCCTGCTGCGTCCCTTTGCCATAGGCATCTGCATCCTGCTCTTTCCCACGCTGGTGCTCGGCACGCTGAACAATATTCTCAGCCCCATTGTGCAGGGCACACACAAGATGCTCGAAGGGCAGACGATGGATATGGAACAGTACCGGATCCAAAAGGAGGAACTGGAAAAGGAGGCCATGCTCCGCAATCCCGAAACAGCATATCTGGTAAGTGACGAGGAGTTTGACCGTCAGCTGGATGAACTGGGCTGGTCAACCATAGATACCGCCTCCCGGCTGGGCATGTATGTGGAAGTCGGGATGTATAATCTGGAAAAGAAAATCCGGGACGCATTCCGCAGCCTGCTGGAGCTGATATTCGCAGCGGCATCGCTGCTGATAGACACAGTGAGGACTTTTTTCCTAGTCGTACTCTCGATACTGGGACCGGTAGCGTTCGCCTTCAGTGTATGGGACGGATTCCAGTCCACGCTCGGACAGTGGTTCACGAGATATATTTCCGTTTACCTGTGGCTTCCGGTCAGCGACCTGTTCAGCACCCTGCTTGCCAAGCTTCAGGTACTGATGCTTCAGAATGACATTCAGGAACTGCAGAACAATCCGGACTACTCGATAGACAACTCGAACAGTGTCTATATCATCTTTATGCTGATCGGGATTATCGGATACTTCACCGTGCCTACGGTAGCAGGCTGGATAGTGCAGGCAGGCGGTGCCGGAAACTTCAGCCGTAACCTGAACCGTACAGCCACCAAGACAGGCGGCCTTGCAGCCGGAGCAGGCGGTGCCGTATTGGGGAATATCGGAGGCAGGCTGAGGGGCAAATAAACCTGCGGAGCCTCCTTCCCATGGGTCGGGCAACCCAAGATGACGGGTCCGGTGACTTGTCGGAACGGGATGTCCCGTCATACCGGAAATATTTATTCATTCAAACCAGACATCAAAAAAATGGAATTCAAGTCATTGACAAACATTGAGAGCAGCTTCAAGCGCATCCGCCTGATGTTGGCGGTCTTTGCCTGCTGCTGTGCGCTCGTTACCGGATATGCGCTGTGGAGCTCATACCGCTTTGCCGAGAAGCAACGCGAGAAAATCTATGTGCTTGACGGGGGCAAATCGCTGATGATGGCCCTTTCGCAGGACCTCTCACAGAACAGGCCTGCCGAGGCGCGGGAACATGTAAGGCGCTTTCACGAACTGTTTTTCTCGCTCTCACCCCAGAAGGATGCCATCGAGCACAATATCAACCGTGCCCTGCAACTGGCAGACAAGAGTGCCTATCACTACTATGTGGATTTTGCCGAAAGAGGGTATTACAACCGCCTGATTTCAGGCAACATCAACCAGGTGGTGCATGTGGACAGCGTGGTGTGCGACTTTGCCGCCTACCCTTACAAGGTGCGGACATACGCCCGGCAGCTGATTATCCGTGAAAGCAACGTGACCGAGCGCAGCCTCGTAACTTCCTGCTCGCTTCAAAACACAGGACGTTCGGATGACAATCCCAACGGATTCATTATCGAGCAGTTTACCGTGCTGGAGAATAAGGACATAAGAAGTGCGGAACGATGAGGGGAAAACGCGGATTCTTCGGCCATGCGGACAGCCGGGTACGGCTGTTCTGCCGGCGGCTGACAGGAAAGCAGCGCATCCTTCTGGCAGGCACGGCCTCGTTCCTGCTTGCTGCCTCCTGCCTGTACTCGATTCTCTCCTGTGTATCCCGTTTCGGGGAGCCGGGCCAAAGACCGGCAATGGGACATATCCGTTCCGTCGTGTTCCGGCCGGAAAGAACAAGAAACATTCATTCAAACATCCATAAACATGAAAATGGACTTTCAGAAAATCAGGGAACGGCTCGGAGTGTCAAATGACAAGCCGCTGACTCCCGAAGAGAAGCGCCGGCGCGCAAAGTATATTGTCTATCCGTTTTTCTGCCTGCTGTGCATGGGGTTCCTCCTGCTGGTATTCAGCCCGTCGGAAAAGGAGAAGGCGGAAATGGAAAAAGGCAGGGGTTTCAACGTGGAGATGCCTTCACCGGAAGATTCGGAAATGGAGGGCAACAAGGTAAGCGCCTACGAGCAGGAAGCACTGGCAAAAAAGGAAAAATGGCGCAGGGGAACCTTCCAGGAGATGTCCGAACTGCTCAACAAGGACGGTCAGGATACTGCCGGTCTTACCGCAGGAAAAGCAAACATGGAACTTCCGCCGGAACCGGAAAAGGGGAAAGCCCCCGGCTCCATCCGTTCCTCTGCAGAAGCCTACCGGAATATGAACCGTTCGCTGGGCACTGTATATACCCGGAATGAAAATCAGCCAGATGCCGATCTGCTCCGCCGTATTGAGGATCTGGAAAAAGAAAGGAAGCCGGCGGAAGAACAGGCGGAAGGCCAGACCCTGGAAGAAAAGATGGCTCTGTTGGAAAAGTCCTACGAGCTGGCTGCCCGCTACAACGGGAAAGAGCAGGATGCTTCCTCTACGGCCAATGCCCCAAACAGCCGGAAAGAACGGACGGCTGTCCGGCCTGTAAAACGGGTACAGAACCGGATGGTGTCATCACTCGCCCAGCCTGCAGGCAATGAAGACATTGCTTCCGGATATGTCGGCGAGAGAAATACCGGCTTCCACACCCCGGTAGGCAAAATGCCATCTTCCGGCAGGAACACCATCGCCGCCTGTGTGCATGGCACGCAGACCGTATCTGACGGACAGGCACTTCGTATCCGCCTGCTTGAGCCGATGGCAGTGGACGATCTCCTTATCCCAAAAGGTACGGTACTGGTCGGCGGCACACGTGTCGAGGGGGAACGGATGGGAATCCTGATCGAGACAGTGGAGTACAGGGGCACGCTGTTCCCGGTGGAACTCGAAGTGTATGACGCTGACGGGCAGCAGGGAATCCTTGTACCGAACTCGATGGAGTATGATGCCGCACGTGAGATTGCCGCCGGCATGGGCACCTCTATAGGAAGCAGCATCAATATCTCAACGGATGCCGGAGCGCAGATTGCCTCGGATGTGGGCAAGGGGGTGATACGGGGTGTGTCACAATATGTGGGCAAGAAGATGCGCACGGTGAAAATCACCTTGAAGGCCGGGCACCGGCTGTTGCTGCATTCTCCTGAAAAATGAAGGAGGAAAGGAAATCAACCATTTATTCACCAATCAACCAAGAAACACACATGAAGAAGATTCTGATGATGCTTGCCCTGATTGCGGGCACAGTGGCTGCATACGCGCAGCAGAGCAGCGGGGATTATTATGAAGGACTGAGCCGCAAGATCGGATTCAGCCGGATGATTCCCCCGCACGGTCTGGAAATCACATATGACAAGACCGTACATATTATTTTTCCCTCTCCCGTGAGATATGTGGACCTGGGTTCGCCCAATCTGATAGCGGGCAAGGCGGACGGTGCGGAAAATGTGATCCGTGTGAAGGCAACCCGGAAACATTTCCGGAGCGAGACAAACATGAGCGTAATTACCGAAGACGGCAACTTCTATACATTCAATGTCAAGTATGCCGACGAGCCTTTGCTGCTGAATGTGGAAATGTGCGACTTCATCCATGACGGAGAGGCCGTGAACCGTCCGAACAATGCGATGGAAATCTACTTGCAGGAACTCGCCGGGGAGTCTCCCCGTCTGGTACGGCTGATCATGAAATCCGTGTATGAACAGAACAAACGCAAGGTCAAGCACATCGGCTGCAAACGGTTCGGAGTGCAATATCTGCTTAAAGGACTTTATGCGCACGGCGAACTGATCTATTTCCATACCGAAGTGAAGAACGCCACGAACGTGCCTTTCGATGTGGACTTCGTGACCTTCAAGATCGTGGACAAGAAAATCATGAAACGTACCGCCATGCAGGAACAGGTCATCTATCCGCTTCGTGCCTTCAACTATGTGACCCGTGTGGACGGGAAGAAGAACGAGCGGACGGTGTTTGCCCTGCCCAGGTTCACCATTCCCGACGACAAGAAGCTGATAGTGGAAATGTATGAGAAGCAAGGCGGCCGGCATCAGTCCTTTGATGTGGAGAATGAGGATCTGGTACGCGCAGAAACCGTCAATGAACTGAAAGTCAGATGAACGCCATGAAAAGAAACTTCCTCTTTATTATCCTCCTGCTTGCCCTCTTTACGGGGCAGGCAGAAGCCCAACGCCGCCTGCCGGGAATGAAAGCCGTCCGCTTCACCACTGAAATGGCCGACGGATTTTACAGCCGGGCAAACCGTCACGATGCAGGCTATGCCTTCTCGCTGGCTGTATCCACCTGTACCGGGAACGGAAACCAGTGGATGTTTGGCGGTGAGATGCTGAAACGTAACATCCCTTACCGGAGTACGCATATACCCTTGTCGCAATATACGGGGGAAGGCGGTTATTACCATACGTTCTTTTCCACCCCCGGCAAGTTCTTCTTCCTGAACCTCGGCGCTTCCGCCTGTTGGGCTATGAGACCGTGAACGAAGGAGACCGGCTGCTGGATGACGGAGCCGTTTTGCAGCAATGCGAGTCTTTCATTTATGGCGGCGCGGTAACGCTGGAAGCGGAAGGATACCTGTCCGACAGGGTTGTTCTGCTGGTACGTCTGCGTGAGCGTTTCGTGTGGGGCAGTGCCTCGGGAATCTGCCACTTCCAGTATGGAATCGGAGTAAAATACATTTTCTAACCTTAAAAGAATACATACCCATGAAAAGAAAAATCCTTGATTTTATGCTGACAGCCTGCTGTATGGCATTCTCCTTTCTTGGTCTTGTCGCTTGTGACAATGAGCTGGATATCAGACAGGAATACCCGTTTACGGTAGAAACCATGCCGGTAGCGGATGAGATTACCGATGAGGAAACTGTGGAAATCCGGCTGGAAATCAAGCCGGAAGGGAACTTTGCCGGAACCGTCTATACGCTAAGGTATTTCCAACCGGACGGCAAGGGCAGTCTGAAGATGGAGGACGGAACGGTACTGAAGCCCAATGACCGTTATCTGCTGAACGAATGGAAATTCCGTCTTTACTATACTTCGCAAAGCGGCAAGGAATCCCAGACCATAGACCTCTATCTTGAAGATAATTGGGGGAATCTGCAACAATTGACATATGATTTTAATGGAAAGGATACGGATGAAGAAAATAACAAGGAGGCTGCATGAAAAGAATACCGGCTGTTATGATCTTTCTGTTACTTGTCTTGTACGGCAAGGCGGAAATCCCCCGTCTGACAAAGATAAGGCGGTAGCCTGCATCAAGCGATGGGAAGGCTGGCACCGGGGGAAAATGCCTTACATCGGTTACGGACACCGCCTGCTTCCCCATGAAACGCTGACCGAGAACCTGAGTGAGGCACAGGCAGACTCACTTTTGAGATGCGACCTTGAACGGTGTTTGAAGGTATTCCGAAAATATGGGAAAGATTCGCTCCTTTTAAGTCTGTTAGGCTTTAATGTAGGCTGTTACCGTCTGATCGGAAACGGCAAGATACCTAAAAGCAAACTGATTCAGAAACTGGACAGCGGCAACCGGGATATTTACAAGGAATATGTATCGTTCCGCTGTTATCGGGGGAAAGTCATTCCAAGCATAGAGAGAAGAAGAAAAGAGGAGTTTGAACTGTTCTATATTCCGTAGATTGCTTGCTGATAAAGGTTTGGTTGTTACGAGACAACCGAACCTTTTTTATTTGTCCGGCATGTTACATTCTGAACAGGTGTTGTATTTTAATGTAACCGAAAGACATAAAATGTGTTATTGAGCATATGGTGCATAAAAAATGCTCTTTGAACATTGTCTTTCTTGATTTTTTGCTAAGTTTGAGATGTAATGTCAAATGCATAAAACAAGTCGTCATGAATTCAGAAATAATATTGGAAATAAATGGCTACAAATGCAATCTACTAAAGTATAAATACTGTTTTTCCCGTAATATAGACCGTGAAGGAAGACCTGTAACAGGAGTGTTAGGAGGAAACATATATATAGAAATGGAATCTAATGGCAGCAATTGTATTTTGGATATGATGCTTGTTGATACGGACCGGCAGCGTCCCGCTTTCTTTTCTCATGCAGAACCTTTTCCGGTTTGGGGGAAGATACTGCATAGCATAGACGATATGATGTTTCGTGAACTTGCTTTTGATGAAGCGTATCTTTATTATCATGAGGAGAGTATGAGTGCGGAGGGAAACGCTCCTATGATTACTCGTTTCCTCATATCTCCTACACGGTTGGATATTAACAGAACTATTCGGCTAGATAGGCGGATAAATACTACAGACGGATTCTGGTGGGAGGAATATAAAGAGGATGAATTTGTTAAAACTGTTAGAATATGTGATAACACCCCACTCATTATTGATGCTTTTTGGATTGATAAATCAGGAAATAAATGTAGAGAATTTCCTATTGGTCAGTCTGTGAAACTACATATACAGCTTGCAGAGTTTACAGCAGGAGATTATTTAAAATTTGATTTTAAAGATGAAGCAGGTGAAGGAGTACACTACGCTTCTGTTTCCGGAACTGTAGATAAAGATGGTTTTGTAATTATAGAAAACTTTGAATTAAAGAAAAAATAACTATTATGGTACGTATTAAGATAACTTCTAAACAAACTAATGGTAGTGCTATAATCAATGCAGAGAAGAAAATTATAGTCTTTTTCATAGGTGGTGCAGGGGATAAAAATAGTTACTATGGTTATGGTCCTACGAAATTAGTAAAAAATAGTATTTTACATGTTTTTAAAGGAAGAATAGCAGCATATAGTTTAATATCACCCCATATCGAATATTTAGGCTATGAAGAGATAAGGGGCGAGGATGATATAAAAAAGAATGTGATAGATAAAATAGCAAGTAAAGATATTCCTATTTATATAGTAGGTCATAGTTTAGGGGGATGGAATTCTGCTCATTTATGTAAACATCTTGTTAATAATGGGTATAACATTAGGATGCTTGTTACATTAGATCCTGTGGGAGAAGGGGTAATTGTATATGTAGGTTCTGATATTTATAAAGAACCGGAAGCAAATCCAGGTGCTAAAATTTGGATTAATATCTCATGTAATCCAATTTATGAAGACCAATCAGATAAAGTTGCTGATTTTGGAGAACGTTGGTTTCCCAAGAACGGATCAACGATATATTATGAAAGTAAATGTTCTCATGCAGAAGTCCTTAGGATGTTTATGGAGAATATATTACAAGATAAGTCAGCATTAGATTTATTAATAGAGGACATTGTTAAATAAATGATATGGCATTTTATATCTTATATTTAGCCTTTTGATTGTTAGTATTACTTCTATTTGTATTATTGGGTATGTAGTCAAAACAAGAAAATATCATTTCTTATGGATTATTGTTGCTTTGATAGTTTTATTGTATTCAGCAAATGGACTTTACAACTATTATCGAACATGTCAAATACCAAGTATTACCCTACTTTCATTTAGGCAAGTTAATGCCGATGAGATTCATAGCATAATACCATATAACAAAAATTATCCAGTATATGTATTGGAATTTAATTCAGACAAAAAATTGGAAGATTTTTCTCGTGCTCCAAAAATAGCTTTTTTATCTCCTTTTATAGAAAGAAAAGACTATCAGTCTATTTTAGAAATAGGAAAAGATTCTGTTTTTGAGAGTATTTATATATATCCAAGTAAAAAACTAATAGATATGATTATATTGCTTTATTCCAAAATGATAATGAATCCATAGAGAGGCTACAACATTATAATACACTTTATTTTAGGCTGTTTTTTCTTGGTTATTTAGCCCCTATTTATGGTACACTATCTGTTCCTGTTCCAATGTTTGATACACACAGCCGAGATTCAGACCGATTGTTTTTAGACAAATATATAATCCAATAATTGCTTAATACCGAGTGAATTGTATATATTTAATAACAATAAATAGTATTATATACACCAATAATATTGTAGAGGATTTGTATGGTGATTAATTGGGTAAACTTTTTGGAATATGGAGGTGATTAGAAAGATTAGCAATCAAAATGTATAGAAAACACTTAAAATTATTTGATATTTGCGAATATTTTATCAGATTCATTTAAAATAATACACCATAATTTTAATTATATCCATCTATGAGCCAATACAATAATATTTTTATAAGCAGAGAAGATTTTCTGGATTATAAAACAAAAGGAATTCCGTATACCGGATTTGTAATAGGAGAAGGGTATGCTTTTGTACAATATCAGGATTATTACGAGGATACAGATAGAACAGTCATAGATATGAATGACAATATATTGCCATACCAAATATACATACCTAATATTGTTCAAATCCAATGCATTGATACCTCAAAAGGAAATGATAAAAAAAAAGCCTCAGAGGGCTATTTAGCAAAAATGGATGTGCAAGATATGTAGTGTGTGAAGGAGATACCTTAGCATATATTGCAGAAATGTTTGATGTTACCGTTGAAGAATTAAAAAGATGGAATGACCTGTCAAGTGAGTATTCTATATCCACAGGACAAAGGTTATTAATAATTGACATAACGGAAAGAAGGATTATAGATATACCAAGACAGGTTTACCATGGTGAAATAAAAGAATTGAGAGGATTGGCAGCTTTTGAGATGGATATAAACTCTCCTTCTTCAAACATTCTAGGAGAAGGGCTAAGGTTATTCACAAAATTCTTTTATGATGGGGTTAATGCCCCTGTAATTTGGATTACAGGACATACACTTGGCGGTTTTTCTCAAACACCACAAGAAAGGGCACAAGCATTCATGGACTTTGCGCCCACAGCATTCATTGGAGGAGCACTAAGAATTTTAGGACCTTGCAGTAAAATAAATAGTGGTCTTAATGGTTATAATGCTTATGTCAAATCTTCAATGTATAAACAAAATCTTTATAAGCCAAAAGGACAAGGATGGCAAAAAGAGGCTGGAAAAATGTTTCAACAGGCTAAACAACGTTTCAAAATGAGTGAAGAAGGTGTGTCATTTATTGACATGATAGAAACTTTCAACTTTTGGAATGATACCTCGGAAGAACATTTTAATTGGTATAAAACTTCAACAGATACATTAAATAACAAAAACAATAAGTAATAATGAGTGCGCCTGGTATATATTATCACGTTGGGAAATTCTTAGTTTGGATTTGGCATAATCATACACAGAAAAAAAAGATAAAATATGAAGATATTATATTTCAATATCCAATAAAACTATTCTGGATAGTTGGCATTATTGCAGGAATATTATTTATCATAATAGGATATGCGTTATTCAGACTGACAAAAGACCTCTAAGAGCAACGGAAAACTATAAATGGCAGTTTATTTCTAAAACGAACCATAGAATGAATATTCAAAAGACAATAATAATGATTGATATTGTAGGACTGGAAGTATAGGTAAATATGTTATTGGGCTATGGAGTAAATATGTAAAACGAAAACATATACCTTATATGGACCTTGAGTTTCATTATCCCAACTATCTCTTTATAGCATTGGGGAGTATTATAGCTGCCATTATATTGGGAATAGCAATTGCCTATTTTTCAATTAAATAAGGAAATGACTCCAATTGCCATATTAGATGCATATTCCCAAAGCGGGCAGAATCAAGAACCGGGAAGTGGCTAAAACGGAAACGCCACAGGTATGATGTGATATACATCACCTTGTGACGTTTCTGTTTTTTAAGATGTATTTGTCTGCTGTTCTTACTTTTGCAGCAAGTATTCCCCTATTGAACGATACCGGTCTTTGATTGCGGCATTTTCATTGAATCCATTCAGACAATGGAGCAAGGCTTTCTCCAAAGTGGTGTATCTGCGGTTAAAACATTGCGGATTGTCCAGGCAATAGGCATTCAAGGCATATCTGTATGGGGCATATTCAGGATTATCCTCTTTTGTGATTTTCACATGCCAAGGAAAGTGTATCCGCAGAGTGAATGACCGTGTTTCCCCTTTTGTAATCCGTTCCTCTTCCTCCAGCATTTTTTTCATGAGGGACCTGTCCAGCAACGGATATCCATATTCCCTGTAATGTTTGATATGGCAGCAATACTCCGTTGCGTATTGCTTCAATTCTTCCGGTCTTATACCATAGTGTTCCCCATAGAAAAGCAGCACTTCCCTGCCTGTTACGATAATGGGCTTTCCGTCCGCTTCATGTTTAAATACCTGCCGTTCCATCTTTTCCCTGTCTGTCAGCAAGGCAAAACCGAAACATTCCGTAAGGGTGAAACTTTCCCTGCCGGGAACGGACAGCCCAATAAGCCTTTCCAATGTGTGGCAGTAAAAGAAAATACCATCATCGGCCATACCGGTGTCCGGTGAAAGCATAATTCTTACATCCTTGACCTGACCGCTGTCCCTTTGGACAATCCGGCAATTCGCGTAATGTGGCTCACAAGCATTCTCTTTCTTGAACCTGTGGTATTTCTCCAAAATTTCGTTCCGGACTTCCTCCTTGTCGGTCAGGGCAACTCCCAATCCGCAGTTTTCGCACCACCCGTAATAAAAAGCTTCGTCCGTGAAGTGGTCGAACCCTTTTGTGTTGGGGTTTACCATTGCCTCACACCTGACATTGGCCGATCCGCATCTGCTGCACACTATATTATTTTCCATTGTTCTTCTGCTTTACGGGCGACTCACGGCCGCCCTTGTCATACAATTCGGTTGTTATTCTCTTAATTTATTTTTACCCGGTTCATCAGCTGTCCCGAAATTTCATGCAGTTCCCGGCAGCGTTCCGGCTGCTGTTCCCTTGCAAAGGCGGTGATTCCCTGTGTCAGTTTCCATAGCGTGGCCCCGCCTGTAACTCCGTCGTCAGGATTGTTGTTCATCAGCAGTTTCTCGACCTCACGTCCCTCGTTTTTCAACAAGGCTCCTTTCTGCACCAGATTTTTCAGTTCCCTGTCGAAATCCACGTCTATTTCCGATGCTCCTTGAATTTCGATGGCCTTCTGCATGATGGTATCTTTGCTGTACAGTCCTTTGGTCAGGTCGGAAACAGCCGATACGGTGGTCTGCGTGTCCAGTTCGTAGGTCTTTTGGGAGAGGGACAGGGATTCCGGCAGTCGGCCTCCAAGGTGTATCTGCCGCATGACGGACTCCCTGACCATCCCGTTCAGGCACGCCCCGTTGAGCAGGAACGACCGCATATCGACCGATCCGTTGCCATAGTCGGATGTGGAGAAGCGTGCTCCTGCGAAGATGATGACCGTTCCGTTCTTACGGGTGGGTATCTCTATCGGAGTGGGCAGGATTGTCTCACACCATACTTTCGTGTCGTTCATATAGGCATCGGACACGACCGCTCCCTGTCCTCCTGCCTCACGGATGAAAGCGGTCAGGATATCCACCGAGTTCAGCGACGGTAGGAGTCCGACAATACGCCCCGGACTTCCATTCCTACCGCCCGTATCAGTACCCGTGTACGCTCGGTCCATCCCGAATGCTCGTTCAGGATGGTGGCGCACAACTGTTTCTGCCAAACATCCCCGGCGGAAAGCTCGCGCAGGTATTTGGCGGGAATGCCCATCTTCTCCGAAATCTGGCTTATGGCGTTGCCGTGCAGGTTGAAGTTCCCTTCGGGCATTGCATCTGTACCCTTCCTTCCGCTTTGAAAGAGATAACGGGGCGTTCCTTGCTACGTTGGCTTACCCCGATGGGAGCGATGAAATCCTGCGCGATCCGTCCCTCACTGAGCAGACGGTTGATGGTGTCCATGACACCGCCTTGCCTGCCTTCTATCATCCGCTGTACCTTGTTAATGACTACCTGGTTGAGGCCCTGCTGTTTCTGTACCGATGCAGTTGCCGGCATTACTGTTGTTTCCATAATACTATGTTTTTAATGTTGATGAATCAGAATTTATTCTTAGAACTTGTCTTGGTTGTTTTAGCATGTCCCATGTATGTTTCTTCTGACAAACGGATATAATCCTCTTCGCTATATTCGGTCAGCCCGAACAGTTCATAATATCCGGGGAAAGTTTTTTTTTCCGCTTCCGGTATATGCATGCTGGTTCCCTTGTGGCAGCAGATGATATGCCGGACAAAGCGGTAACACTTGCAAAGATCAGCCACGACGGTATATTCGTTGTCCGTATGAGGTTCGTAATATCCACAGGAAAGATTGATACAGGATACTTCCAGACCGTTTCTTTTCAAAGCCGCCACATCTGTATTCAGTCCCTGTGCCGGCTTGTAGCCGTACTTCCGGAAATCTATAGCTGAAATGAACTCGTTGGAGCAGAGCTTCATCCCATTGATTTGTGTTACCATATCTCCGTTCCCTTTCCGGTCACACTGAATCACGAAACGGCAATCGGAAAAGAAGGACATATCGGCATGGCTGCTGCCTATGCATCCCACCTCCTCCTGTACGAAGAAGGCACATTTCACCGTCTTGCAATCCTCCAGGCATTTCAGGCAGATCCAGATGCCGTTCTTGTCATCCGCACCGATTCCGGTCATCCGTTTACGCTTGTGATCATAGCCGACAATCATCGAGTCCGCCACAAGATGGGCTGCATAAGAGCCTGTCTTGCGCCGGTGTACCTCATCCATGTGCGCCACGACACAGGGGTAGCTTTCCCGGTTGCCTTTGACCGCATAGATGTTTCCGTACCTGTCTTGCCGGAAAGGAATCTCCATCTTTTTGAGTTCCTCTATGATGAATTTAGCCATCTTCCCCTCTCTGCCAGAGGGGGAAGAAATGCCGTAAAGAGCCATTAGTTTTTCCATGATAATAATATTTTAGGAAATGAACAATTTTTCGATTTGCAGGTATCGTCTGAATTCCGGTACGGGACGCCCTTTACGAAAGAGAAAAGACGGATATTTCTTTCCTTTATATTCCACCGATAATCCTTTCAGGACTTTCCCGAATACGGTAGATACATAGTACATATCCTGACAGTTCTTGCAGAATGCCGCATCCGGAAGATATGTATCTTCCCGCATTTGGGACATACATATTTTTTCCTGTTTGCACACCCTTCCGTGCTCCGGCAGGTGGCTATGCTCGTGTCGCCCTCCGTATTTCTCAGTTCCAGGTTACCGTCCGTCAGATGGAGGCTGTAGAACGTGTCGAGGTAAGGCACCCCTTTCTTGTGCCACCTGCAGGCGGGCACTTTCACCGTCAAAGAAACCTGTATATTATCTCCGGCCGCCCATTCCTGCCCCTCAATGGGATTCAGTACGGTGAAATCCGTCGTATGTGTATAATCATTGTATCTGCGTCGCAACAGGATACCTGCCTCCTGCGCCTGCTTGCGGATCAGTTCGACGACGAATGCGTGTGAGGAATAGATACGATCCAGCAGGGAGGCGGCAATCGGTGTGTTTATTGATTTCCACAATGTTATCTCGTTCCATACAATGGCCCGTCCGACCACATTGCTGCTGTCATCCCTTGCCACGAGTATTTTGGCTCCTGCGAAATTGGCATAGAAATCCGCTGCATTACGGGCCTTGTCTTCATATCTCATACAGGAGTTGTGCAGGCTGGATTCGCTACCGTCAGATATGGGACTATAGTTGCTTTCCAGATAAGCCTCCATAAAATCGTTCATACTGTCATGCAGTCTGATTGTGACCTTACTGTCCAGTGAGATGGCGCTGCAGAAATAGTTGATTTCATCGGGCTGGTACGGCCCCAGATTTTTGAACAGCTCGATAAACGTGGACGGTTCCAGATCTGTCCGGTTCTCCGGAAACCAGGGTGCCTGCGGATTGTTCCGGTCCGGGAAATTGGGATGGCCCAAGTCTTTGTTGCATGCCGTGAACACGATCCGGATTTTCTTGAACGTGCCGGCTTCCGTCCGTTTGCGTTTGGTGGAGAAAAAATTGTAGGACCCCCGTATGACTTCTTCCACCGGTACGTTCTTTTTTACTTCCGAAAGGATATCTTTGGCTATCACACTTCCGTTTTCCGCCGCATGGGTCAGGCGGGATTTCAATTCGTTGCTAACATTCAGTTTCATAATCATTCGGTTTATTGTTTATAAATTCTGTTGTTTATATGGCAATTGTTTCTTGCCAGGCTGCATTTGGCGCAATTTCTCTTTCCGCTTTCTGAGCAGGTCAACGGACATGTTCCTGCTTGTCCGATATTCCTCCTCACTCATCCGGCGAATGGAGGGAATGCCCGTCTGGGTCAGCGTATGGTTTACCATCCAGCCGTCCATGAAGTTTCGGGGCAGAGGCTGTCATGGTGGATGACCTCACCTATGCAGCCATGTACGAGCATGTTGCAAACGGTCATCAGACAACAGGTACGGCTGACATCCTCTGCAACCAGATAATTACCCAGGTGGCGTACATGATATGCCAGCAGCAGCCTTCCGCTTCCGCATGTCGGGTCACAGATACGTTTTCCTGCCGCTGTCTCCCCCGAATCGTACATAAGACCATCAGGTCGCAGATATCCGGCGGAGTGAAGAACTGTCCGTTCACCTGCCGACCGCTTTTGGAGGATATTGCCATGAAGAGGTCACCGAACGCATCAAACCATCCGCCGGATTGCAATTCCCGCTGCATGAGCCGTATCCATCCGGTAAGCATTTCCATAAAATGCCTGTTCTGCTGCCGTTTGTATTTCCAGTCTATAAGGGGCGGTGCGCCGGGAGAGAACCCGTGAATGACATAACGCAGGAAATCGTTGAAAACGGATATCGGATCGTAGCCGTTCGAATAGGCGAAATCACAGACCATTTTCTCAAGCGGACGTATCGCCTGCGGTGTGTTGTATGGTACCATATTACTCTGATTTTTTATAGATTGTTACTATATGTCTTTTATGGTCAGTCTGTATCCTGACGGGAGAAATGCCAAGGAAAGAGAGATGGGTGTCCGCTTTCAGCATGTTCCATTCCCATGCGGGAAGTTCCTTCCATTCCATACGGTATGCCCAGAGTATGAACAGACCGGGACGGAATCCGTTGAAAAGCTTTCCGTGCAGAATCCCGACCAGCCGTTCCAGTTCTTCCCGCGAGTAAGGTGAATGCCTCATTCCGATAGACAAAGGCATCAGCCGGTTCAATATCCGGCTGACACTCGATGAGGTATCTCGTCCATTCTTTTGTGGTGTACTTTCCGTACAGAGGATCGGGTTCCGTGTATTTCCATGCCCTGACGAATGTGTGGAAGAGGACGGCACCGTTCCTGTGCCTTCCGGTATGCCCCCACATCCGGAACTGTTTGCTGCGTATGCCATCGGGAATCAGCAATTTCGGACCGGTTGTAACCCAAGGGCCTCCTTCGGTATTGTAACCGGTACACTTTTCATTTTCATGGCAAAAAGGTGTCTGTGGGAGAAGGCAGATATGAACTTCCCGGTCATCGCCCCTTTCAATGTGTGCCTGCGGATAATAGTCACCGCCACGGGTGATATAAGTGACAACGTCTCCTGCAGTCGGTAAACCGACTCTTTCCCTGTCCTCCCGCATCCTTGAAATCAGCCGGTTCACCTTCTCCACATCACATTCCTTTATGGAGCAGGCACACCCTTCATGCCTGTTGAGCAGAGTCAGACTTTCCAGGTCATAAAAATTACCGTACTTCATATTGAGATCGTTTTTGTTGATACAATTTGACCTGACGGGCAACCATGTCGCAGAACTTCTGTCCGTTCTCCTTCTCGCTTCTGAAATAGGCAATCATGTCCCAGAGATTCCGATTGAAGTAGCCGGTCCATTTTTCGTAATAGTGACTTCCATAGACCTTTCCGAACGTTTCCTCGAAAAGTGCAGGAGTCAGCCCTTCATCCCCGTGGTGGTTGTATTGCCACAGGGAGACAAGCAGCAGCTGGTTATAATCCAGTGTTTCCATATCTGTTCTTTTTTAAGTAAAACATCGGCCTACATGGGTAGGCATTTTTATTTCTTGATGTCTTTCCAGTCTGTTTTCCGGGGATTGCGGCAAGGCTTGGCGAAAGAAAATACCGCAGCGAAGCGAGATGATTTTCTTTCAGCAACCCAGCCCCTGAAAGGGGCCGCCTTGCACAATCAGCCCGGAAAGGCTATCTTTACAGCAAGAAATGAAAAAGCAGACCTCGGATTCTCTGTTCTGAAGTCTGCTTTTCGGTCATTGTCAAGTTTCATGTTTTTCAGGTATGTATCTGCCATCCGTGGAACGGCTGTAATGTTACGGCGAACGACCTGTCAGGTATTCCATGATAGAGCAGACCTCCCACGATACCTGTCCTTCCGTCGGGATAGTGCTGTGTGAAGCCGAACGAGTACGGGGCATGGTCATAGTAGAGTGAGATTTCGCAGGGATAGTCAGGATTCCCTTCCCAACTCTTCAACCGTTCCAAGCACTTTTGAAGTGAGGTGTCACCGATGGATTCGGCATAGTGCTTTACGTTCTCGAAATGTTCTTCATTCAGGATTTTCATGACTTTTGTATTTTTATCAGTTAAACACGTCCGGCTCCGGGAGCCGGTATTTTTATTTCTCGCCTGCCTGACAGTCCCGTGGCCGTACCCGCAAGGTTTGGCGAAAGAAAATACCGCAGCGAAGCGAGGATGATTTTCTTTCAGCAACCCCGCAGGGGCCTGACCTTGTACGGGTACACAGGACACGGGACTACCTTTGCAGGGTGGGAAATAAAATATACGGTTGTTTTTTGTTGTGGGATTTTGTGTGGATTCCTTAGATAATCTTCCTGATTTTGTTCGCCATTGCCGGACAAATGCTGTATTTTTGCAATTTCTAATTTCAGGATTATGGAAAACTATGTAAAGAAAGCGGCGGATGCTTTCCTTGTGGAGCGTCCGTACGGTATGCGTGTGGATTACAGGAAGAAAGGATTCGTGCTGTTTAACCGTAACCTCAATGTGTTGGGAAATGCGGAACAGACCCGTCTGGAAGAACTGCCTCTGGAGCGGTTCAATGTGGAGGAGATTCCGTTGGAGGGTGAAGTCGTGGAGGAACACGCGGGATTTACCGATGTATTCTTCTATACCGATCTGACCAATCCCTATGCCGGATATGTACTGAATTTGCAAAAGCTTAAAGCCTATAACCGGTTGATGTTTCCGCTGGCAATGGCGCTGAACCGTGAATTGTGAGGCTGGAAGCCGGTAGCGGTAACAGCTGCATGGAGCAGACCGTTACCGCCCCGGATTTAATTATTTGCCCTCTTTTTCTGTTATGAACGCCAGATAGACGGACACGGCCTTATGGCATCCGGTAAAGTCCGGAGTCCGGCAGCCCTTGATTTTCCGGAAACTGACGGTTCCGTTCCTGTCAATGCCCCTCACATGCCTGTTGAATGTCCCTTTGGTTCTGATATGGATGTCAAAACCGTCCCTTCCGGTGATTTCAAGGAACATTTCTCCCGTGATCCGTTCCCCGTCCAGGAATTTCTGTTTCTGTTCATTGAGCAGCCGCTGATGTTGCTCTTCCTGCACTCTGCGCTCTTCCGCCTCTTTCTCCTTCTGCTCCCTGCGTTTCTGCTCCTGTATTCTTTTATATTCCTCACGGGCTTGCACCAGGGGGGTGGTGTCAAGTCCGAGAGCTTCGAACATGCGGACGGAGATCAAATTGACGAAGGCTCCTCTTTCCGCACTTGAAGCGTATCCGCAATCCAGTTTCTGCAATAGGTGGCGGCTTCCTCTCTGCAACCTTCTCCCTTGAGGAACCGGCGTGAATACTGCCCGCTGGAGAAATAAACGTTTTTCAATCCGGCAGACCACATGGAAACAG
>ENA-OQDF01000304-OQDF01000304.1-human-gut-metagenome-genome-assembly--contig:-NODE-304-length-20031-cov-2.391580_pt1 | contig 20031 bp, 26 predicted proteins | sample MGYA00242769_ERZ504597 | MGnify/ENA primary metagenome ERZ504597 (study PRJEB26092, sample SAMD00036305) | human gut metagenome | host: Homo sapiens | study: EMG produced TPA metagenomics assembly of...
GATTCATTCCTACTTTGTCTGCAATATGGTCAACTGAAATACCTTCTGCTTTGAGTAGTAAAATTCTTGCCCGAATTACTGTCTGGGCTTGAATTGTTCTTGCACGCATCTGAGTTTCAAGATATAACGTTCGTCCTCGCTAAGATTAATAGTGGATGCTTTTCTTCCCATAGTTTAATGCTCCTTTGATTTGATGAGAACAGTATACTACAGAAAAGAAATATAGTCCATTTATTTAAAAACTTTTGTACTAGTATGGATGGACGGGATTTTGAGAAGTTAGCCGAAAAGTCTGACAAAGAAAACTGCCCTGCTAAGGGGGAATCTTATCAAGCAAATAAAAAGAAGCACGAATCGTACGTGTCTATGTGGAATATCAGTCTGAATCCTCCAAAGCACTGATCAACGAGATCCGTGTGCTTGGAACTCCAAGTGGTACAGCTGTTCAGGAGACTCCTGCAGTACAGGTTGAAGATTTTAAAAACTCTGCATACAACGTAACTGTTACCGATCAGGATACGATCAATGAAGTAAAGGGAATTATTGAAAGAAGAATCGGTGCAGCTTATAAAGACTGGTTTACATTTGAACTTGCAGATGCTGCAAATGGATATGACTATTATGACCTTTCCCAGAGCAACGGAAAGATCCATATCAAGGGAAATAACGGTGTATCTCTTGCAACCGGTCTGAATTATTACCTGAAATATTACTGTAACGTCAATATTTCCCAGGTCGGCGATCAGGTCACCATGCCGAAAAGCATTATTCCGGTTGAAGGAACGGTACATAAAGAAACCAAATTCCCGGTTCGTTATTCTTATAACTACTGTACCCTCTCCTACTCTATGGCTTTCTGGGGCGAAGAGGAATGGAGAAATGAGTTAGACTGGCTTGCACTGAATGGTGTAAATGTAGTTCTTGATGCCACAGCTCAGGAAGAAGTCTGGAGACGTTTCCTTACAGAACTTGGTTATACTCATCAGGAAGCCAAAGATTTCATTGCCGGACCTGCTACTATGCATGGGCCTATATGGCAAATCTTTCCGGTTATGGCGGCCCGGTTCATGATACCTGGTTCACTGAGAGAACGGAGCTCGCAAGAAAAATCAGCTTATCATGAGAAAGCTCGGCATGCAGCCTGTCCTTCAGGGATATAGCGGAATGGTGCCGGTAGATATTACTTCCAAAGATCCTTCGGCAGAAGTGATCAAGCAGGGAACCTGGTGTTCTTTCCAGCGGCCAAGTATGCTGAGGACAGACAGTGAGTCTTTCACAAAATATGCAGCACTCTTCTATAAAGTACAGAAAGAAGTTTATGGAGATTCCGCTCATTATTATGCAACAGACCCGTTCCATGAAGGTGGAAATACCGGTGGTATGGATTCCGCTGTTATTTCGCAGAAGTCCTTGCAAGCATGATGACTGCTGATCCTCACGCAACCTGGGTGATCCAGTCCTGGCAGGGAAATCCGACAACGGCTCTGCTTCAGGGATTAGGTGACAACCGCAATCATGCTCTTGTTCTGGATCTCTATGCGGAAAAGACACCTCACTGGAATGAGACCAACCCTGGTTACTACGGTGGTGCAGAAGGCGGCGGAGAATTTCTGAATACTCCGTGGGTTTACTGTATGCTGAACAACTTCGGTGGACGTCTCGGACTCCATGGACATATTGATAATTATGTTGAAGGAATCGTAAATGCCTCTAAGCAGGCTGAACATATGGCAGGAATCGGTATCACACCGGAGGCATCTGTAAACAATCCGGTTCTCTACGATCTTTTCTTTGAAACGATCTGGGCTGATGACGGAAATAACTTACAGAAGATCAATCTTGATGAATGGTTTAAAAATTATGTAACAAGACGTTACGGTGCAGACAGTGACTCCGCTTATCAGGCAATGGAAATACTGCACGACACCGTATACAATCCTGCATACAATATGAAAGGACAGGGTGCTCCTGAGTCTGTTGTAAATGCCAGACCGGGACTGGATATCGGTGCAGCTTCTACATGGGGAAATGCTGTTGTTGATTATGATAAGAAAAAACTGGAAAAAGCAGCCGAGCTGCTCCTTGCAGACTATGATAAGCTGAAGAACAGTGCCGGCTATCAATATGACCTTGCCAATGTACTGGAACAGGTATTGTCCAATACGGCTCAGGAATATCAGAAAAAGATGGCGGCAGCTTTCCGCTCTGGTGATGCGGAAGAATTTAGTACCCTTTCCGATAAATTCCTTTCTATTATTGATATGGTAGAAAAAGTAACCGGAACACAGAAAGAATTTCTTGTCGTACATGGATCAACGGTGCAAAGAAACTGGCAGAAAATTCCGATGATTTTACAAAAGAACTTTACGAACTGAATGCCCGCAGTCTGATCACCACATGGGGAAGTTACGACCAGGCAATCAGCGGTGGACTGATCGATTATTCCAACCGTCAGTGGGCCGGTCTGACCAACGATTACTATAAAATGCGTTGGGAGAAATGGATCACTGAACGTAAAAAAGAACTTGCCGGAGAATCTTATACCAATTACTCTGCTCAGGACTGGTTTGAGATGGAATGGGCATGGGCAAGAGGTACAAATAAATATTCCGGTACTCCGAATGGTCTTGATCTTCAGGGACTCGGAACCGATGTCCTTGCTAACTACTCACTCACCAATATGCCGAAAGATCCTGCCGAGGATGATTCCAGAGATCTTCCGCTTGAAGGCATGACTGCTACAGCAGGAAGTGAACAGGCAACGACCGGAAGTGAAGGACCGGCATCCGCTGTACTGGATCAGACTACAGGTACGATCTGGCACAGCAAATGGAGCGGTGATGCTCGTGAAAATCTCTGGATCGATATCGCTCTTGGAGAGAGTAAGACGGTAACCGGACTGCGTATGCTTCCAAGATCCGGTGGTGGGAATGGAACTATCACTTCCTACCGCATCGAGATCAGTAATGATCACGGCAAGACTTATCAGGAAGTTGCCACGGTACATGGAACAGCAGTGACAGTTGGAAGATGGCAGAGTTCCATGCCATCCAGGCTACCAATGTACGCCTCTATGCGGTAGAATCTGTATCAGACACCAGCAATATTTTTGCATCAGCAGCCGAGATTCGTATCATGGGACCAGCTACTGCAATCGTTCCGGCAGAGGAAACTATAGTAAATATCGCAACTCCTTCTAAAGAAGCAGATCTGTCATCTGCACAGGCTGCAAAGGAGACTGATAAATACACCGTCTCTACAGTCTGGAAAGATGCAACCGGAACAACAGTAACGGCTATATCAAAGGATAAGAATGCGACTCATGACTATACGGCGAAGATTACTCTCACCCCTGTCACAGGATATTCCTTTGACAAAACCAGTGTACCGGATACATTGACATTGAAACTCAACGATCAAAGAACCGTTGAAGCTATTCCGGTCACAGACAGTGTCCTCAATGATGATGGAACTGTCACAATTACTTACCAGTCAGCAATATGTTCCAGGGAGGCTCATTACGAATGGATCAGTCTTCTCCTGAAAAATCTACGAACATGAGATTTGGATATGACTTTAAGTTACCGGAAGCTTCATCCGAAAAAGATGAGATTAGCTTTAAAGGCTGTACCTGGTATTATGGAGTAGCTGAGGATGACTTAAAGAATACCTTCTCTCCAGACAAAACAAACTTTATAACGAATCCTGATAAAAAAGGAGCTGAATACTACAGATCCAATATCGTATTCACAAATCTTTCATCCGGTGCTTATAAACGCTCTGTATATGCCAGAATCCTGGTAAAATATACAGTAAATGGAAAAGAACGCAGTGTGATGGGAACATTTGTAGATTCAAGATCCGTCAGCATGATCGTTGAAGGAATCCTTGCCAATACGAACGCAGATCAGACGGAAAAAGATTATGCACAGAAAATCAAAGATGCAATTTTAAAGTAATCATTTTTCTTCAATCATTAAAACAGGTGAAGCCGACGCATTTGCGTCGGCTTTATCTGACCTTATATCTTTTTTCAGGATTGACCATTTTTAACGGTTCACATTTGTTGTATAGTAGAGAGAGTTTGAAAGGAAAGAGGTCTAACTATGAATACAACAACAAATTCAAAACTGAAAAAGATCGTTCTTACCGCATTGTTCGCAGCACTTTCCTGTGTTGCAACTATGTCGATCAAGCTTCCTACACCGGGAACCGGCGGATATATTCATCCGGGTGATGCAATGGTAATCCTCTCAGGTGTCGTTCTCGGACCATGGTGGGGACTTCTTGCAGGCGGAATTGGTTCTGCAATGGCAGATCTCCTTGGCGGATATTTCGTGTATGTTCCGATCACTTTTGCGATCAAAGGACTGGTAGCTGTCTGTGCCGGACTCTTATATCAGAAGATCGGTCATACTTCCAAGTCACGTTATGCCGCTGTCATTCTCGGCGGTATAGCTGATATCATCCTCGTAGCCGGTGGCTACTGCTTCTGCGAATACTTTTTCCTGTATGGTTCAGGTGCATTCGCAAGCGTACCTGCCAACCTGATCCAGGGACTCGGCGGACTCATCATTTCAGCAGTCCTTTATCCGATCCTTATGGCTGTCCCGGATGTAAGACAGACTGCCAATGCGGTAAATGAATAAGGAAACGAACAAGACTTAAAATTCCTGACAGCAAAAAGAACCAGTCATTTGCATAAGCAAATAGCTGGTTCTTTTATATGCTCATTTCACTCCGTCCACAGTTTCGTTCATCTCAACGTCAGTGTATCGATCGGTTTCAATACGATCGCTGAGTATGCTCCCATATTCAGCATGATCTCTCCATCCTCTACAATGTACTCATCATAAGCTGTTGTATATCCTTGCTCGTAGGTATAGATCAGACGCTTCATTCGCCCACTCATCTCCATTCCTGTCAGCCAGACAGGTACTGTTACTTCTTTCAGGATACTGCTGTTATTCACAATAATAACCAACTGCTCATCCTTTTCAAACCGTCCATATGCCAGCAGATTCTTCCCTGCGGCAAGCAGCTTGATTGAACCTTTTCTGAGCGGTTTTTCCGTCTTATGGATACGGATCATCTCTTTATGAAATGCAAGCAGCTCCTGATCTTCGTGCCCCCACGGATAAGTCCTTCTGTTATCCGGGTCAGTAAACCACACAGTCCCACTTCATCTCCGTAATAAACCGTCGGTGCACTACCCACGTCATCTGCATCACAACTGCTTCACGCATGACCGCAAGGTTTACACCCTCTTCTGCTCCTTTTGTGCCATGCTGGCTTACCCGTCCGACTTTATGGTTCGTCCTTGTAAGGAACCGGGAATGATCGTGGTTGGATAATTCATTCATTGCCACCTGCAGAGACGGGGTCAGCATACTTGCCATAAAATGTCTCATTGCCCCGATAAAATTATCTGCATTGCCCCACAGATCCGTTCTACGCTCATCACTGTGCTTCTCCATACCGGTCAAAAACCAGGTCACCGGCTCCATAAATGCATCATAATTCATCACACTGTCCCACTCGTCTCCCTGAAGCCAGTCCTGTGGATCTCCATAATGCTCTGCAAGGATCAGTGCATCCGGGTTCACACTTTTGACCTCTTTACGGAAACGTTTCCAGAATAAATGATTATATTCATTGCTGAATCCGAGATCCGCTGCGACATCCAGTCTCCAGCCGTCAATATTATAAGGTGCAGACACCCATTTCTTTCCGATCCGCATAATGTAATCTTCCAGATCCGGTGACTCCTCATACGCCAGCTTCGGCAGTGTATCATGTCCCCACCAGCCATCATATGTCCCATTGTACGGCCATGCTGAATCCTGGTTATTATGGAACAAGAAAAAGCTGCGGTACGGACTTTGCGCACTCACATACGCCCCCTTCGGGTAATCCGGCTGCGGTTCATAGATTCTCTCTCTGTCCATCCATTTATTAAAAGAACCGCAATGATTAAATACCCCATCCAGGATCACTTTCATTCCCCGCTGATGCATTGCATCCACCAGCTCTGCAAATAACTGGTTGCTGGCTTCCAGATTCCGCAGGTCTCCGGTTCTCTGCTGATACTTCGTTGCATGGATATTGTCCTTTGCACCCTTCGGAAGTACTTCTCCGTCATCCACTACGATCTTTCCGTAATGAGGATCAATATAATCATAGTCCTGTATATCATACTTATGGTTCGACGGAGACACGAACAGAGGATTAAAGTAAATCACCTCGATTCCAAGATCCTGCAGATAGTCCAGCTTATCTATGACTCCCTGCAGATCTCCGCCATAAAAGTTCCTGATATCCATGGATGCCGGAGCCTGACTCCAATCCTTAATTTTTTACATGGAGCTCCGATATAAATATATTCATCATCTTCTACGTCATTTGTCGGATCTCCGTTATAGAAACGGTCTACAAAAATCTGATACATGACCGCCCCTTTTGCCCATTCCGGTGTGGAAAATCCCGGCTGGATAATAAAGGAATAGTACTCTTCTGCCCGGTAGGTCACACCATACCGGCTGAAATAGCAGATCTCTGTTCCTTTCTTGATCTCAAAATAATAGCGGAACGGCTCAGTTCCCAACTGATATTCGATCTCATAAAAATCAAATTCACCAGTCGTCTGCATTTTCCATAAAGTATAGATCTGTTCTCCTGCATGGAGCTTCACCTCATCCACATCATTGTGGGCTGTACGAAAACGCAGAACCACCTTTTCATTTATCTCCGGTTCTGCCGGAATGACATAATCGCCTGTTCCATCACAAAATAATGCTTCTCTGTTCATTCTCACCCTCCTCCGCTCCTTCGTATTCTGGATTCATAACCTATGAGAGAACCTGACACTGGCAGTTTCTCCTGCATACTCTGCTATGTCAGAAAACCCCCGGCCTCAGTTCCTTCTGACGACAGAGGGTATACAGTAAACCTTTTTCAGGCATCCGTCTCACTTTTCTCAAACAGTGCTTCAAATTCGCTTCTGGTTATCTTCTCTTTCTCAAGCAGCAGTTCTGCACACTTTTCCAATACAGGATGGTATTCCTGAATAATACTTCTTGCCTGTGCATAACACTCATCTATGATCCGCTTGACTTCTTCGTCGATCGTTCCGGCAATCTTTTCTCCGTAACCTCTTGAAGTATGACCAAAATCTCTTCCGATAAAGACTTCATCACTGTCATTGTCATAATTGATCAGTCCCAGTTTCTCAGACATACCAAACTTGGTGATCATTGATTTTGCAATCGCTGTCGCCTGCTTAATATCCTGTGATGCACCTGTTGTAATATCATCAAAAATCTCTTCTTCTGCGACACGTCCTCCAAGAGATACTGTGATCTCCTGAAGCATATGTCCCTTTGTATTGAACATATCATCTTTTTCCGGAAGCGGCATTGTATATCCGCCTGCTCCACCCGTTGGAATGATGGATACACTGTATACCGGTCCTACATCCGGCAACACATGGAACAGGATCGCATGCCCTGCTTCATGATACGCTGTGATCCTTCGTTCCTTCTCTGAAACGATCCGGCTCTTCTTCTCCGGTCCGATCCCGACTTTTACAAATGCATGACGGATATCGGACTGCTGGATGAATACCCGGTTCTCCTTTGCTGCGAGGATCGCAGCTTCATTGAGAAGGTTCTCAAGATCTGCTCCTGAAAATCCTGCCGTCGTCTGTGCGATCTGCTTCAGATCCACGTCATCCCCCAGCGGTTTATTTCTTGCATGTACTTTCAGAATCTCTTCTCTTCCGCCCACATCCGGTCTGCCGACAATCACATCACGGTCAAACCTTCCCGGACGTAAGATCGCCGGATCAAGGATGTCTTTCCGGTTCGTTGCCGCCATCACGATGATGCCTTCATTTACACCAAATCCATCCATCTCTACAAGGAGCTGGTTCAATGTCTGCTCTCTCTCATCATGGCCACCGCCCAGACCGCTGCCACGTCGTCTTGCAACAGCATCAATCTCATCAATAAACACGATACAAGGTGCATTTTTCTTCGCATCCTGGAACAGATCCCTGACACGGGATGCACCGACTCCGACGAACATCTCCACGAAATCCGAACCCGAAATGCTGAAGAACGGAACTCCCGCTTCTCCTGCTACTGCCTTTGCAAGCAGCGTCTTACCCGTTCCCGGAGGTCCCTCCAGCAGAACTCCCTTCGGGATCCTTGCTCCAAGCTGGGTATATTTTCTCGGTGCCTTCAGGAAATCAACGATCTCCTCCAGCTCTTCTTTCTCTTCTTTCAGACCTGCAACATCTGCAAATGTCACCTTGATCTCATTCTGTGTACTCATTCTTGCACGGCTCTTTCCGAAATTCATCGCTTTTGAATTTGTTCCGCCATTCTGACGGTTCATCAGCATAAACAGTAAAAAGATACCGCATAAAGTAATCAGTGACGGAAGGACTGCTGACATGATGATGGACTCTTTCGGAACATCCTCAAGACTGTATTTCACATCATTTTCCTGCAGAAATTCTTCCACCTTCCCTACGTCCGAAACATTCAGGCTTCTTACAGATGAATCATCTTTCAATGACAACGTCACCCGTCCGGTCGGCACAGCACTGTTCTGTCTGATATCTGCCGCCGTGACATTCCCCGCTTCTACTTCTTTTACAAAAGTAGAGTAGGAAATTTCCTGCTGGTGCATCTGCACCTTGTTCGCCATCCACAGGATGCCTCCTATGATAAGGATGAACAGCAGGATCGAGCCCCAGTTCACGCCTCTGTATTTCTTCTTGTTCTCCAAGGCTTATAACTCCTCCTTATTCTACACCTTCCACAACTCCGATATACGGAAGGTTTCTATATTTCTGTGCGTAGTCCAGTCCATATCCGACTACAAATTCATCCGGGATCTCAAATCCCGTATAATCCACCTTTACATCCTTCACACGACGATCCGGTTTGTCCAGAAGCGTGCAAAGATGAAGGCTTGCAGGCTTTCTTCTCTGAAGTACATCCATCAGATAATACAGCGTATTTCCTGAATCAATGATATCTTCCACGATCAGCACGTCTTTTCCCTCGATGGACTCATCCAGATCCTTTGCAATACGCACTACACCGCTGGACTTTGTTCCGTCTCCGTAGCTTCCCACGCACATAAAGTCCATGGAAACCGGTACCGTAATTCTCTTTGCCAGTTCACACATGAAAAAGACTCCGCCCTTCAGCACACAGATCAGATGAATCTGCTTTCCCTCATAATCTTTGCTGATCTGCTCTCCTAATGCTCTAATTCTTGCGTCAACTTCTTCTTCTGGAACTAATACTTTTATACTCTCTGCCATGATCCTATTCCTCCACAATCTTTATCTTAAGAATCTTTGTTGTCTGATCCCCAATCTGATATGCCGCACTCATCCGCATACCCGGGATCCATACGATCTGTTCTTCTTCTGCGATCAGAAGTATCCGGTCCCTTTTTTCCTTTGGGACTTCTCATTAATAAAATAAGACTTCAGCTTCTGCCGCTTTCCCCGGCTGTCAATCACCAGCTCATCACCGGGTCTTCTGTATCTTATACAGAGTCCGCTTTTTATTATATCATAATCAAAGCATTTCGTGTAGCTTTTTTGTGGCAACTCTTTCCCTGAAACTGCTTCTTCTCTTCCACAGATCTCACAGCAGACTTTCTGCCCCGTTCCCGGGAAATAAGTTTCCCCCGGAATCTTCAGTTCCACGCTCTGCTGCCCGGCACCTTCTTTTTCCTGAGCCTTTTTCTGATTCTTTTTCTGATCCCTGTCTTCAGATCTTCGCCGGATCTCAACTCCGGCATAGGTTCTGACCGCCCGGAGCTGATACGGAAGATCCCTGCTTTTTCCGACCTGCCTGCCAAATAACCCTCTTACTGCTTCCATATGCACTGCTTCAATATCTTTCTGTGCTTCTGCCATTTCACAGATACACCGACGGATCAGAAGAGACTGTAAAATGCCCGGAAGTTCTGCATATTCTTCCTCTTCAATCTTGAGTCCTGCCGGCTTTTCTTCCTTTTTCCCCTGCTGCTTTTCTTCCGGATTTTCCTCCGAAACATCCACCGGATGGACCATCTGTCTCCATGCCGCATCCGTCTGCAGGTTCAGATACTCCCATATTTCTTCTGCCTGTAAACTCAGACGTTGATATGCTCTACTGTCTGACGGTTGATCTCCTGTTCCATAACCGGCAGAATCTTGTGCCGGATCCGGTTGCGGGTATACGCATCTTCTTCGTTCGTCTCATCAGTACAATAGGAAATCTGCTCCTCTTCCAGCCACGCTTCAATCTCTTTCCTCGTCAGACAGAGCAGTGGACGGATCCGGTTTCCGTAAACCGGACGAATCCCGCACATTCCCTGAAGCCCGCTTCCCCTCGCCAGATTCAGAAGTACTGTCTCTGCATTATCATTTTTATGATGTGCCGTCGCAATCTTATTCGCACCGGACTCCCTGCATACAGTCTCAAAAGCATTGCTCCGTACGATACGGCCTGCTTCTTCAAGAGATTTTTTCCCATTTTTGCAATTAATTCCACATTTTCATGAAAATCCTGCAGGGAACATCAAGTTTTCTGCACAGCTCTTTCACATAAGCCTCATCCTGCTCTGCCGCCTCTGCTCTCACTGATGGTTCACATGGCAGACGATCACCTCAAACCCAAGCTTTTTCCGCAGTTCGCAAAGCACAAAAAGCAGGCATACCGAATCTGCTCCACCCGATACACCTGTCACGATGCGGTCACCCCGCCCGATCATCTGATACTGTTCAATATACTGCTCTACTTTTTTCTTTTTTTACCATCATATGTAAACTATACCGAAATCCTTTTTAATTGTAAATCCCTGCTGTTTAACTTTTCAGACTTTCCTGTCACGCTTTCCATATCCCGACTGCAAGACTGTCATATCATCCTCCGGTTCTCTTCCCGTCCAGCTCAGAACCTGCTGAAGAATATGATGTGCCAACTCCTTCGGATTGCTGATGGCAGTGCCTTTGATGATCGTCTCCAGGAGCAGATCCTGTTCTCCCACCGGCAGTGCATCCATCACACCATCCGTTACCATAATGATAAAATCTCCATCTTCCAGTTGCCGACGCACCGAATCGATTTCTATAGAATTGATCACTCCGATCGGAAGACTGGTGGAATTTAAATGTTCCACTCCGGCTTTGCTTCGGATAAATGTTGAAGATGCTCCCGCTTTGATGATCTCACATTCCCCGCTGTACAGGTCAAAGATCGTCATGTCTACCGTCGAGTAATGGATTTCCTCACGCCCCATCACCAGAGTTGTATTAATCATCTGGATTGCAGTCTTTTCCGGAAATCCCGCCTCCAGAAGTTCTTCTAAAAGCTCCACCACCAGGGTACTCTCCCTGCACGCGGTTTCACCTGAACCATCCCATCAGAAAGCACCACGCCCTTTTTTCCACCCGGCAGCTCCATCATGCAAAATTATCGCCTGAAATGCTGTTGCATCCCTTGCCGATCCGTGCAACTCCCGGAATTGTATAATATGCCGGTCCTTCCCTGCAGATAACAGTCATATAATTCTGCCCGATCATCTGGGCACTGTCATTTTCTGCGACAAACCGTCGTCCTGTTGCGGCTGATACGCACCGCACCAGTTCCCGGACAGTCATTCTCTTTTTCTGCATCGCTCTCGCAGTCACATGAACTTCGTATTTTCCTTCCCGGTTCATGAAAAACTGCGTATACAGAACCTTGACGCCACGCTTTTTCAACTGCCCGAAGATCCGCCGCTCCATCCGTTCATCTGTAAAAATACTTTCCTCCAGTTCTCTTGCACTGCTCTGAAGCATATCCGCAAAAGTATCCAGTTGGATCGCACATCCCTCTCTGCTTCTCGCAATCCGGTTGATCCAGATCATGTTCTGTCTTGCATCATGAAATCCTTCCAGCATTTCCCTGAGAAACCGCGGTGCCATGATGCAACGCTGCATCAGTTTCCGCTTGGTTTCTGTATTCAGATCATTCCCGTAATGATCCATCGCAGACAGGACTTCATATCCCATCTGATAGGTATGGATAAAATTTTCTCCCAGCACCATTCACCATTTCTCACATTTTGAGCAGACTTTCTTTCAGACGACGAAACATCATCTCGATCTCCTCATCCGAAAAGGCTTGCTTTTTTTCTTCCAGCCCAAGAAATATCTGTGAAAGCTGCTTTACAGAATCCGCAAAACGTTCAATCTGTTCCACATAGGGGCTATTATGCAATGTCTGCCCGTCGTTCATATCCTGTATTCCGCTCCTTCCTGTCAGATGATAAAAGCTCCGGGAGAACTTCTCTCCCGGAGCTATCTTTTGTATCTCTCTATGTAACTGACTCTTTTATGCCTGTCTACTTGATCGGCTTGAAAATAATCTCATTCGGATCTACCAGGTGCAGCTTATCCTCTGCTGTCTCCCTGATATACTCATCTGTCTGAACATATGCCTCATATTCTTTAATCTCTTCTGAACGGGCCTCCTCAGCTCAATCTGTGCCCGAAGCTCTGCTTCCTGTGCTTTATAGGCATTATTCCTGCTCCAGAGACTGACAGAGCCTGCTGTAACCATTCCACCTAAAAGTACGATTACCAGCGTCGTCAGGACAATGCCCCTCTTATGCCAGCGAAGACCGCTGTTCTTACGGCTTTTCTGCCGTCTGTTCCTTACGTTCTTATTCTTTGCCATCCAAGATTCACCCTGCTTATAAATGATACTCCAAACTGCTATGCTCCCTCAGATCCGAAAACTGCTTTCCCCTTCAGATTTTCGGACAACATAATTATTTTATCTATTTTTTTTAAACTTTTCAAGGCTTTTTCTCAGATTTGATAACATTTTTTTCAACAATATTTTCACACTTTTCCAAAACAACATTCCCAGCAGGATTCCGGCTATAAAATACCATCGGATACTGCCATAAGTCGTCACATAAAGCTGACGGAAAAGGTAGATACTGACTGCGACAGAATAAAGAATATCTTCCACTCCGACCAGGAAATCGTGATGCCGGATGATCCGCCTGAACCACCGCAATACATCATAACCGGCCAGAACGGTCAGACCGGAAAGTCCTGCATATAGAAAGATCATTGCCTCTGCTCCAAGTCCCGGCATCTTTCCCTCCTACCGGAACAGCCGGGACAGGAAATTTTCTCCTGCTTTCTCTGCCGGAGTGGAACTGGAATAAGCAATGCTGTCGATATTTCCCGACAGATCAACCTCTCCCTTTTCCACACTGAGCCGATTTACATGCAGATCCGTTCCCTTGACCATCAACATTCCCTGCTCTGTTTCCAGAAGAATCTCATTGAGGTCAAAGGAAAGAACATCCAGAACCCCGGTCACCATACTCGTCTTCCGATTATTCACCACAAGCTTATGTGCTTTGGCGATCCTCTGCTCTTCCATCTGCGTACCTCCCTTTTTAGTCCAACACTCTGCACATCTGATATATATGACGGGTTGTACGCTTTTATGACTGTAAATTGAGAAGACAGCTTCAGATCACAGTACACTTTCCGGTCTTCCTGATCAATGAAACCGGTTAAATATAACGGAACAGCTCTTTTGCCTCTTCTTTCTTCGTTGTCTCCTGAAGATCAAGAACTTCCACTTTCACCGCTCTCGTTCCAAACTGGATCTCAATGACATCCCCCGGCTTTACCTTTACAGATGCTTTTGCAGTCTTTCCGTTCACAAGGACTCTTCCTGCATCACATGCTTCATTTGCCACGGTTCTTCTTTTAATCAGCCTGGATACTTTTAAAAATTTGTCTAATCTCATCTTTCTGATTCCTTTTAGTGCTTTTTCATTGTATAACTTCCATTGCTTGCCCGGAATGCATGAATGATATACCTCGCCCCACATACAAAGGACAGAACATATCCGATCGCCAGATCTGTATAATAATCACCTGCAAGACCTGTCTGATCCAGAATCTCTCCCAGATACTGGTAACTGTCAAAAAATGTGAATCCCTGATCTTTCAATGCATCATATGCATCCCAGCTCCATGCGATCCGGTTTCCAAAATAGATCATCACAACCATGATCACCGAGGAAATGACCACTCCCTTTTTATCAAGATGGCCGCCAAGCATCTCATATCCTTTCATCGCACAGATTCCGATCGCTGCTCCTGCGATTCCTGCAATATAGCCCAGCTTATAGATCAGGATCCACAGAATGCATCCGATCAGAGAACCAAGTACCGCACCCACGATCCCTTCTGCTACGCGACTCTTCTTCGCCTGGACTTCCTGCTGGTTCTGCTGCAGATTCTGACCGATCTGCCCTGCACAATTTTCACATACCAGATGATGCATTCCATTGATCTCATAATCTGAAACCGGTACATTCTCTGACTTGCAGTACTCGCATCCGCTGGAATATCTTCCCATCGTCAGGTACTGGATCACCGGCATCACTGCCTCATTGATCGCTGCCGGACACTTTGAACCAAATGCAGACATCTTCACATTCATCAGAAGTGCTGTCGGACTGATCTTCGCATCCAGAACACCTTTTACCTTCGTCTTATGTTCTGCAAGAAAAGCAGCCAGCTTCTGATTATTCACATCGTCATCAGAATGGGCATTCATACAGATCTGATAGAATCCATTCATCTGGTTCACCATGATCTCATATCCTCTGTAACTTCCGCAGAGGCATTTTCCCTTATCTGTCAGTTTCCCCTCTAAGATCTGCACCCGTACTTTTCCTTAAACATAACCTTTCTCCCTTCGTATCTCAATAATATTTGCTGCGTCAGTTGCCGGTGTCCTGTGCCTGTATAGCCACAGGCTCCGGCTCATTGCCCGCAGAAACAAAAAACAGACAGGCACTGCAACCATTTCCTTGCAAAAACCTGTCTGATCCGATTCATTTCATCCGCTCTTTCTGCAGAAGATTAGTTGATTGCATCCTTTAATGCTTTACCGGCTTTGAACTTCGGAGCTTTACATGCTGCGATCGTCATTGTCTCACCTGTCTGAGGATTTCTTCCCTCTCTTGCTGCTCTCTCGCTTACTTCAAATGTTCCGAATCCAACGAGCTGTACTTTATCTCCTGCCTTAAGCTGTTCAGCAACTACATCAACAAAAGCCTTCAGTGCTTTTTCTGAATCTTTCTTGGAAATCTCTGCTTTCTCTGCTACTGCTGCAATAAATTCTGTCTTGTTCATGGATTATTTCCTCCTTCATTGTACTTAAATACAATTTCATACTTATTTTTTCAAAGGCTCCATGTCCACTCGTCCGTCCACATGGATGCACCCTTATGTACTGTTATAACGGTTCAGTCCTTATTTGTCAAGGAATTTCCGTTTATTCCACCTTTTTCAAATTACAGGTGTATCCCGAAAATAGTTTTCAGAAAATTCGTCTTTTCTTCTTCCTGATTCACCGCAAGTTCCAGCTTCTCCACACTTTTTTCAGGCAGCCATGCCTTATTCGACCTGCAATAACTGCTGGCAGTCTTCCAGAACTTCTCAGGATAGGCAAGCTGAAGCCCCAGATACTCCCATTCTCCCGGCTCCAGCCGGCGTTGTCTTTCATACGCCCGGATGATCCCAACCCCCAGTTTCTGTTTCCAACGATATTTTTCCATTGCTTTTCTCAGAAAATAATACAGATCCTGCACCTGGATTCCAATCCGCATATGTTCAAATTGGTGATCGCAGTATCTCCCGGCAGGATCAGAATATTATGATAATTATAATCTCCATGCATCATCCGGTTTTCCGCAACGTTTTTTCATAAATCTGCATACAGCCTGACTGTTCCATCGCTGCGGTGATCGCACAGGCCTTCTCATACATCGCTTCAAAATGCTTCAGATACAACGCTTCAAACTCATTTTTTACGACCCTTTTTCTGATAAACGAACGGACTTTTTTCATTTCCCGGTTATGCCGCAGCATTTCATCCAGCGGACTGCGTGCAGCAGGCGGGCAGACCTGAAACTCCTCTTCCGGGAATTGTTGCTGTGGCACAGGCTCTTTTTCCTTCTTTTCTGATACTGCTCCATTTCCCGATACCGCTGCATTTTCTGACACTGCTCCACTTCCGATACCGCTGCATTTTCTGACACTGCTCCACTTCCGATACCGCTGCATCTTCTGATCGCACTGCATACTTGCAACGCAGCGTTTCCAGCTCCCCTGCTGTCGGTTCCTGCCATTTCAGATGCGTATGCAGAATCCCGAGTTTCTCAGCGGCAAGCAGGAGTTCCTGTTCCTTTTTCATATCACATTCCCGCCCGGAGTACCACTTTTTCATCATATAACGGGTCCCGTCCCTGGCAGCAACGATCAGCTTTCCATCCCTTGAAAAAAACCGGTGCATCTACTTTTAATTTTCCCGTCTTCTCAAGCCGGTTCAATGTCAGATAAAGCAATGCCGCTCTTTTTTCAGAAGCAAGGGTTTCTTTCATCAAGAATACTTCTGTATCTGCATTGCCAATGCAAAAAAACGCACCCCTTGTCCGACGGGTGCTTTTAATCTCTATCTCGTACTGTTCCCGCACTTCCTGTTCATACTCTCTCATGACATCCCCCTGTTCCCGTGTGCGGACGCTCTTTTAACGCCCGCACCTCTATTCAAGTTCTTTCTAATCTATGAACAGGTTCTTCCATGTATGCCTGAAAGCTGCGATTAACTTAGAGGTTCAATTTATTTTTTACATATGCACAAAGGATTTCCTTATCGTTTCTTGCAGGATCATCCAGTACATATTCCAGTAATTCACTGAGCATACTGCCCAGCTCACGCCCCGGCTTCATTCCGAGATCCATCAGTTCACGACCTCCGACCGCAAGCTGTCTGAGCGTCACACACTCCTGCTTCTTTATGATCTCCTGATACAGCCGACGCATTTCTACGATATTTTCAATCTTTTCCCTTTTCTGATACGGACTCTGTGCCTTTACATCCGCAAGACGCGCTGCCAGATAATACGGGAACAGCTCCACACCGATCCGGTTCATGGCTCTCCGCACATTCTTTGGTGTTGCCTCCACCCGGTAATCATGATAGCAGACCAGCTTCGTAACCGTTCGGATCGTCTCATTGTCAAACTTCAATCTGTGCATGATACTTCTTGCCAGTTCCTCACTGACCAGTGCATGTCCACGGAAATGATCCCGACCATTCTCATCGGTGGTCTTCATCATCGGTTTTCCCATATCATGAAACAGCATCGTAAGCCGGAGAATCTTGTCACGTTTCACATTTTTCAATGCCCGCAGTGTATGCTCTGCCACATCATATTTATGATGCGGTGTATTCTGTGCCACACCTTCCATTGCATCCCACTCCGGCAGAATCACCTTCGTCAGTCCCAGTTCGTATGCATCACGGATTCGCTCCGGGTGAGGTGATACCAAAGTTTCACCAGCTCCGCCTGAATCCTTTCCGCACTGATATTCTGCAGATTCGGAGCAAGTTTGCGGATGGCATCCGCTGTAGCCGACTCGATCGGGAAATTCAACTGTGCCGAAAAACGTACCGCACGAAGAATCCTCAGTGCGTCTTCCGAAAAACGCTCCTCAGGATCTCCCACACACCGGATCAGATGATGGTTCAGATCCTGCATTCCGCCAAATACATCCACCAGACGCACCTGGTCATTATACGCCATGGCATTGATCGTAAAATCTCTTCTCCTCAGATCCTCTTCCAGCCGGTTGGTAAACTGTACCTCCTTTGGATGTCTGCTGTCCTCATATGCACCATCGATCCTGTAGGTCGTCACCTCAAAGCTGTCCTTACCGAAAAGAACCGTAACCGTTCCATGCTCGATCCCTGTATCAATCGTCCTGCGGAACAGCTTTTTTATCTCTTCCGGCTTTGCCGAAGTCGTAATATCCCAGTCCTGTGGCCGTCTTGCAAGGATCGAATCTCTCACGCAGCCCCTACCGCAAATGCCTCATACCCATGAAGCTGCAGATTATTGATTATAAATAAAACTTTTTTGGCAGTTCTATTTTCATGTATCTATCTTCCTTCCTGAAAACGTCAGCATCTTCTCAAAAATTCCATTTCTCTTCTCTGACAGCTTAATATTATAACTTGTCTTTCCTGCTGACTCAACCATTTTAGTACAGATTGCAGTCTTTATCATCATAAAATGCAAAGGTTTCATCCAGGATCACCGGAAGTTCTTCCTCCTGAAGCATTTCGGCTGCCGCCATCCTCAGGGCAAATAAATCTGCTCCACCGTTCCTCTGCTCAGCCGGTATGCCGGAATCCGCCTCGTTCCGTCCCATACAGAAATTTCCAGTCTGTCACTGATATTGACTCCCGGATATTTTCCCTCCGTAATTTCGGAAAAAATCTCAGACACTCTCCGGTTCAGTCCTGCTGCTGTCCGCTCTCCAAGATGCTCTGCCGCCTTTTTCATCGTCTCTTCTGCCAGTTCCAGTGCCTCTCTCCTCTCATAGAGTCTTTCCTCTGCTTCATCCGGCTGCAGTTCTCTTTGCTGCTCCTTCAAATTCTCGTACCGGAGCTTCTTTTCTTTCCACTCTTCCCTGATCTGTTCCTGCTGCCACTGAAGCTTCTGTTCCTCAGGATCGTTCTGCTCCCGCCAGACTTTCTCACCATTCTGCTCCGGCTGTCCGGTCTGAACCTTCTCTTTTTCCTGCACTGTGCGGGTTCCGCTGGATTTTTCTGTTTCTTTTATTATTTTTTTCTGTCCTGCCTGCTTACGGATTCCCACAACAAACAGCACACAGCCCGCGATCACTAAAAGTACTGCCAGCAGTACAAACGCGGAAGACCGCTCCAAAGTACGTCAACTCCGGATTTATCTCTTAAAAATATCCCCCACAAAAGCCCTGCCAGTCCGGCAATGATTCCTAAAAAGCCACCAATGATCATTCCACGGCTGTTCTCTTCCGGTTGTTCAGAAGCAGATTCCGTTTCACCCGGATGCAAATCCGTTTCTTTTGAATCATTTTCCTTCTGTCTTTGTTGCAGCAGACGGATTCTCTGCTGATTTTCTTCATACTGTGCCTGAAACTTCTCATATCTTTTTCCAGATAGGTACATTCCTGCTCCATGGAAAGATACTTTTTCTCTCTGTTCTCTTGCAAATCTGCACTGTTGCTCTACTGCTTTTTTCCGTTCTCTCAGATCTGAAATCGCACCGCTTAAATCCAGTTCCCCGCCACCGGTCTCATAATAATTTGCCGCATAATTTTTCAGACTTTCCGCCAGTTCCTGTCCAGGTCTGCTCTGAAACTGTCCGATCGAAACCGTATTGTCATACATCCCCGGAGTAATCCCTCCCAGCAGCATATCCAGATCCCCATGCTCTACCGAAAGCATTTCTCCATCATCTTCACAAACCAGTGAAACCTGCTTTAAGATCCGGTCAAAACTCCGTTCCAGCCGGAAATTCCTGTTACCACAGCGAAACCGCATTACTCCGGCATAATAATTCGGATTTTCCCACGGCTGGTACTTACTGAAATCATCCTTTGCCGCAGCTTTTCCTCTTCCCCGCTCCATTCCGAACAGCATCGCCCTGATAAATGCCTGCAATGTAGATTTTCCATACTCATTTTCTCCGTAAATGACCTGAACACCATCCTTGATATAGAAATGCTGCTCTGAAAATCTGCCAAAATTTTTGATATATAATTCCGTTATCTTCATTTTCCGTCACCCCTTATTCTTAAGGAGTACTTCAACTCCCTCATACAATGCCTGATATTCTCTGCTGTCCTTTTCGCAGTCTTTAAACCGACGGATATACTCTCCCAGCAGATTTCCTTCATTTTCCTGCAACAATTCTTCCATATCATACTGCGGAGCGGTCTCATCGATCACTTCCAGAAGATTCCCGTCCCGGTCCATTCGCTCTGTATCAAACCGCAGATCCGGATCCCGATATCCCGTAAGAATGATCTTATACATATTTCTGCTCCATAGTCCTTCACGGCCTCCAGAATCTTTTTCCGCACGCTCCCCATTGTATCTTCGT
>ENA-OQDF01000305-OQDF01000305.1-human-gut-metagenome-genome-assembly--contig:-NODE-305-length-19988-cov-1.874679_pt1 | contig 19988 bp, 31 predicted proteins | sample MGYA00242769_ERZ504597 | MGnify/ENA primary metagenome ERZ504597 (study PRJEB26092, sample SAMD00036305) | human gut metagenome | host: Homo sapiens | study: EMG produced TPA metagenomics assembly of...
AAAAGCTACTCCTGACAAAGTAAATACCAAAAGAATAGTGTTATTAATCTACGCATAAAATATTCTGATTAATCTTTTGAGTTCTTGTAATAAATATAAATCGGGCACAAAGGTAATATATTATTTTATAATATACATTTATTCCACTTCTAAGTTTCAGAAAAAGCATTAAAAAGCTGTCATTTTCACGTCTTTTCCTTGGGTAGAAGAAAGTGAGAAAATTGGCACTATTTTTTCATTAGTCCAATCAAAATAGCCTTTTTTCGGTATAACTATGTTGCACCAAGGCCAGCACTTCTTCCCGCACATGTTCATAATCATCAACAGATGCCTTTTCACGCTTTATCTTTTCACTGATTACAGAATCCAAAAGCCCATCCCCAGGCCCTCCTACAATGTACACTTCTCCTCCATCCCCCATGACTCCCACTTCCAGGGTGAGCATACAAGCTTCAGACAAGGTCATCAAACAATGCGCATTCATCGGATACATCTCACCCAAACGTACTATGAACATATCAGTTTCCCCTTTGTCGCGTTTCAACCTGCAATAAGATGACTGCACATACATTTCCGCCACACGCTTACTATATTCCATAGCATTCTCCGGATGACGTGCATTAGTTACAGACATCATAACCATACGGGACACTCTATACTTTACCGCCAGGTCCGCAATATTCACTGTTCCCGATATATTCGTTTGAATTGCCTCTGACACAAAATCATCCATCAGTTGTACATGTTTATAAGCAGCAGAATGAAAAACAAGTTGAGGACGTGTTCCTTCAAATATAGCCTCCATACGCGTACGGTTAGCAACATCTGCAACCAATACGCGGACCTCCAGATTCTTCCAATGATCAGACAATTCCAACTGTACATCATACAATGGGGACTCTGCCTGATCTACCAGAATCAACTGATAAGGATTCAGTGTAGCCAACTGGCGGACGATTTCCCTTCCTACAGCTCCCGCTGCTCCCGTAACCATTACTCTACGCCCCTCAATATGGGCCGCAATTTTACGCATGTCAACTTGTACCGGTTCTCCACGAAGCCAATCTTCTATTTGAATGTCCTTTATCAGTCCATCATCCATACAATCGCTTAAGGGAGGAACGGTCATTACATGAATATCATGAGAGAACAGTTTATCCAGCATTCCGGAATTTTCCAAATCCGATACCTTGCTTGGAGAGATAATGATTGTATCCACTTCTTTTTCTTTAGACGATCAAACAGCTGTTCATCATTGGGATATACCCTGCATCCCATCGTATGTTTACCTATCATATCAAGTTCGTCCGAAATAAAGCCACGCAGGCGATAATGATTATTACGACTAACTCTCAAGGATTTTGCAACATCGACTCCAGTCCCATGGAATCCATAAATAAAAACATTCACGCAATGACGTGCATCAAAAGCAATAGCTTCATAAAGCATCTTCACAGCAATGCGCATACAAACCATCAGAGAGAAAGTAAACATATATGCCATAAACAGAATGCTGTTCGGCAAAGTTTCTTCAAGCCCCAAAACAGACCAACAGAAATTCCCCAAAAACAGTACAACATAGCTTATCGTAAGGCTCCAAAACACACGATAAATATCTACAAAAGAAGAAAAACGGATGACACCTACATAAGTACGGAAAATATGAAAGAAACAGACATTACACAATACAGCCAAATGGTCAGCCATACATACAAAGAAATTTCATAAGATACGGACGAAGCTATATTGCAAAAAACATGCAGAAGTATGGAAATCACAACGATAATTACATCTACCGACAACACCACCCATTTGGACGCTATGCGTGAAGAAAGATATTTATAATATGTTCTAAAATTCATAATCAGTATCAGACTTTTGCTATAGGACCTACGACAAGATGCTTCTTTTCGTTTTATTATCCAATTTTAAGGCAATAAAGTTCAGAACATTCAAACAGAAAATTATTCTACTAAAATATTTCTAAAAAAAACAAGGATTCTTTTTGCCTTTTCAAATAAAGATGTACCTTTGCACCCCGTAAACAAAAGTTTATTGCCGCTATAGCTCAGTTGGTAGAGCAACGCATTCGTAACGCGTAGGTCGCCAGTTCAAGTCTGGCTAGCGGCTCAATATTAAAGCACTGATTATTCCAGATAATCAGTGCTTTTTCTTTTCTAAAATAAAAAACGCTCTTCTACGAGTATATTTGCATAAAACACAATGCCCTTTCAAACAGTTTAATCTATAGCCGCATGATTATCTCAAAATAGGTTTAAACAGCACCATCTGATTACATCCACAGTCTAAATGATAACTTGAAACATATAGATACACTATTAAAACATAATACACCTATATTATATATAGTAATTCCCAATATTTGTGGCAAACTTTTCAATAACCAAATTTTTCAATCTTAAATGAAGTATTGAGATGACAAAAAAACACAAGCTAAAATCAAAAGGTTACCATAGATTTCTATAATATACTATAAGAAAATGAAAAGAATCAAGTTATTTACAGCAGCTTTGCTGCTGGCGGCTATGTCCGCAGGAAACGATATGTGGGCGCTTTCCACTTCAGGAAAGAAAGACACGCATCCGGTAGAATCACCCAAATTCTTCAGTGGAAACGCAACCCACTGTCGGATTTCATTTTTGTGGCCGACCCGACATCGATGGAATACAACGGAAGGCTCTATGTATATGGAACCAATGACACCCAGCAACTGGACAGTGTGGGGAAAGATGGCAAAAACACATACCAATACATCCATTCGCTGGTTATGTTGTCTACCGATGACATGGTAAACTGGACTTATCACGGACTGATTGACGTAAAGGCCCTCTCACCATGGGGTATAGCCTCATGGGCTCCATCCATTGTATCGCGGATAGAATCGGACGGTAAAACCCACTTCTACCTCTACTACTCCAACAGCGGTGCGGGCGTAGGCGTACTAACCTCCACCTCTCCCGTAGGCCCGTGGACCGACCCGCTGGGGCGTATGCTGGTGAGCCAGTTCACCCAAGGATTAGGCCACTGCAAAGCTCCCTTCGACGGGTGCCGTGATAGATGACGAAGGTATAGGATGGTTATCATTCGGTGGAGGCGGAAAGGGGGAAGTCGGCACCGACTACATGCCTGGAGATGCCCGCATTGTCCGCTTGGGCAAAGACCTGATTAGTCTGGACAGCGAGATAGTAGAGATAAAGCTCCCTATCACTCGAAGCCAATGAGCTGAACTACTGGAACGGCACATGGATTTATACCTACAATACCGACTGGAACAAGCGCACCGAATGGCCCCACGAGGGAGTGGACAAACCCAGCATCTGCTGCATGTCGTACATGACTTCACACACGCCTCTCGACACCGACAGCTGGAAGTATGTGGACAATTATTTCAAGAATCCCGGAGACTATGGTATGGGGTTCAGCAACAATCATACCCATCTGCAAAAATACAAAGGAGACTATTACCTATTTTATCACAACATGTGCTTGCAAGAACACAAAGGCACCAATGGCGGTTTCCGCAGCCTTTGCGTCAACAAGCTGAAGGTAGACGAAAAAAAACGTGAAGCTGGAAATGGGAGAAGCCACACTGAAGGGTGTGGACCAGATAAAGCCAGTGAACCCGTTCATTCATCAGCAAGCAGAAACAACAGCCGCTACGCTAGGCATACACTTTGAGCCTACAGCCACACCCGGCAACATGCTTGCAGTGGGCAGTGAACAAAAGAAATCAGTTATATCCGTACGTGGCGTATTCTTCTCCGGCTTTCCCTCTCTATTCCGTGCCACAGCAGTAGGACACGGCACTCTGGAAGTGCACCTTGACCGCCCCGATGGTGAAGTACTGGCCTCCACCTCCTTCAATTCAGACTCTTTACAGACTGTCTCTACAAAGATAAACACAGACAAAGACGGTATTCACAACCTTTATTTCGTATTTAAAGGCAAAGAACTGAAGGTAGATGAATGGATATTTGAGAGATTTTGAAAAGCATAATCTACCGTAGCCCTCAAAAATATTCATTGCAATAATTATTTATATGATAAGCACTACGCATTCGGTCAGCACTACAGATTTTAATAAAAAATGCTCCGACTATGTAGTTTCCAATAAAAATGTATCTTGCGGAGATTTATTAAATACGATATAAACATGAAACCCTATTTAATCCCCTTCTTTGCAACTGTTGCACTGACCGCAACCGCTCAACAAAAAAACGAGATTACCAGCGTCCTCGAAATACTGGATGTAACCAATGGTAACCGGACCGTCGTCAAAGAATTTCCCTACCGGATTGAAGCCCCCAATTGGACGCCCGACGGGCAATGGCTGCTATACAACAGCGAAGGAAAGCTTTACCGCCTTTCCCCCACCTCGTCTGCCGAACCGGAACTGATAAACACCGGATTTGCCCAAAACTGCAACAACGACCACGTCCTCTCGGCCGACGGACAGCAGATAGCCATCAGCCACGGGACGAAAGAGGACTATAAATCGCGCATTTATACACTTCCCATCACGGGCGGCACTCCCCGTTTAATAACGCCTATGGCTCCCAGCTACCTCCACGGTTGGAGTCCCGACGGTAAAGAACTTGCCTATTGCGCCGAACGAAACGGCAACTATGATATTTATACCATCCCGTGGAAGGAGGTGAAGAAACCCGCCTGACCACTGCCGAGGGTCTGGATGACGGACCGGAATATTCCCCCTGCGGACAATACATCTGGTTCAACTCCGTACGCACCGGACTCATGCAAGTCTGGCGCATGAAGGCAGACGGCTCCGAACAGACCCAGATGACCTTTGACGAAACCCGCAACTCCTGGTTCCCCCACATCTCTCCTGACGGAAAATCCGTTGTATTCATCACCTACTACAAAGGTGACCTGGAACCGGGAGAGCATCTGGCAAACAAGAACGTAGAACTACGCCTAATGCCCGCAAACGGTGGAGAACCCAAAACTTTGTTAAAGATTTTCGGCGGACAAGGCACCATCAATGTCAACTCATGGGCACCGGACAGCAAACGCATAGCCTTTGTCAGCTATCGAATTAACTGATATGATTGATGATTTTCACTCCATTTTTTACTAACTTTGCCCGACTAAAGATGCAGTAAAACAAAATGGAAAAGAAAAAGAAGAAAATCATTATCGGAACATTCGTTACACTAATTCTTATTGGAGCAGCTTGTGCAGGAACAGTATACTACTATCTGTTTGCCCCGCAATTCCATCCGCAAAAGACAGTCTATATCTATATAGACCGCGACGACACCGCTGACTCCATATATAATAAGGTGAAACAACAAGGCCATCCCCGAAGCTTCACCGGCTTCCGCTGGATGGCCCAATACAAGAAATATTCCGAAAACATACACACCGGACGCTACGCTATCCGGCCAAGAGAAAACGTATATCACGTATTCAGCCGTCTGTACCGCGGATATCAAGAACCTATGAACTCACCGTCGGCAGCGTACGCACGCTGGACCGCCTGGCACGCAGCATAAGCAAACAGCTCATGATAGACTCCGCCGAAATAGCCGGACTGATGAACGACTCCGCATTCCAACAAAAACTGGGATACACCAAAGAGACCTTGCCCTGCCTCTTCATCCCCGAAACCTACCAAGTCTATTGGGACATGAGTGTGGAAGAGTTCTTCGAAAGAATGCAGAAAGAGCACCAAAGGTTCTGGAACCAGGAACGCCTAGGCAAAGCCACCGCCATCGGAATGACCCCGACGGAAATCTGCACCCTTGCCTCCATCGTCGAGGAAGAGACAAACAACAATCCTGAAAAACCGATGGTAGCAGGGTTATATATCAACCGCCTGCACGCCGGCATGCCCCTGCAAGCCGACCCTACCATCAAATTTGCCTTGCAGGCCTTCGGCTTGCGGAGAATTACGAATGGCCATCTGGCGGTAGAATCCCCCTACAACACCTACCTCAATACCGGATTGCCTCCCGGCCCCATACGCATCCCCTCACCCAGCGGCTGGATGCCGTGCTGAATTATACGAAACACAACTACCTCTACATGTGTGCCAAAGAGGACTTCTCGGGCACCCATAACTTTGCATCCAATTATGCCGAGCACATGAAAAATGCAAGAAGATATTGGGATGCATTAAACGAAAGAAAGATTTTCAAGTAATCTGCTGATAAAATAAAAGCAAAATCCTATATTTGCGTCAAATATTAATCCATGACTAACACTTAAATATTCAGATATGAGCAAGCAACTCTTACTTGGCGATGAAGCATTGCACAAGCTGCATTAGATGCCGGACTTTCGGGCGTATATGCCTATCCCGGCACTCCTTCTACGGAAATCACCGAATATATTCAGATGGCACCGGTTACTGCTGAAAAGAACATTCATAACCGCTGGTGCTCTAACGAAAAAACTGCGATGGAGGCTGCCCTGGGCATGTCCTTTGCAGGCAAGCGTTCACTAGTGTGCATGAAGCACGTGGGTATGAACGTGGCTGCCGACTGTTTCATCAACTCTGCCATTACCGGCGTAAAAGGTGGTCTGATAGTCATAGCTGCCGACGATCCCAGCATGCATTCCTCGCAGAACGAGCAGGACAGCCGTTTCTATGGCGACTTCTCCCTCATCCCGATGTACGAACCAAGCAACCAGCAGGAAGCATACGACATGGTATACAACGGATTCAGCTTCTCCGAACAGACCGGCGAACCCATCCTGATGCGCATGGTTACGCGCCTGGCACACTCCCGTTCCGGTGTAGAGCGCAAGGAGCAACAACCGCAGAATGAGATTTCCTTCAGCGAGACCCACGTCAGTTCATCCTCCTGCCGGGTAATGCACGCAAACGTTACAAAGCATTGCTGCAACGCCAGGACGAATTTATCAAAGCTTCTGAAAACTCCGCTTACAACAAATATACCGACGGTCCCAACAAAAAGCTGGGTATCGTGGCATGCGGCATCGGCTACAACTACCTGATGGAAAACTATCCCGAAGCTGCGAATATCCGGTACTGAAAATCGGACAATACCCGTTGCCCAAGAAACAGCTGATGCAGCTGGTAGAAGCATGTGACGAGATTCTGGTACTGGAAGACGGACAACCGTTCGTAGAAAAACAGCTGAAAGGCTATCTGGCATCGGCATCAAAGTAAAAGGCCGTTTGGACGGCACTCTTTCACAAGACGGAGAGCTGAACCCGGACAGCGTGGCACATGCCGTAGGCAAAGAGAACAAGGCTGAATTCAGCGTTCCTTCTCTGGTAGAGATGCGCCCGCCCGCTTTGTGCGAGGGTTGCGGCCATCGCGACATGTACACGGTGCTGACCCAAGTATTGAAAGAAGAATATCCCACTTATAAGGTGTTCAGCGACATTGGTTGCTACACGCTGGGAGCCAACGCTCCGTTCAACGCCATTAACTCTTGCGTGGATATGGGCGCCTCCATCACCATGGCGAAGGGTGCTTCGGATGCCGGTCTGCATCCTGCCGTAGCGTTATCGGCGACTCCACCTTCACCCCACTCGGGCATGACAGGACTGCTGGATTGCGTCAACGAAAACGCCGACGTCACCATCGTCATCTCCGACAACGAAACCACCGCCATGACCGGAGGACAAGACTCTGCCGGCACCGGACGTTGGAAGCCATCTGCGCCGCATCGGTGTAGCTCCCGAACACATCCGTGTCGTAGTTCCTTTGAAGAAGAACTACGAAGAGATGAAGCAAATCATCCGGGAAGAAATCGAATACCACGGCGTATCCGTCATCATCCCCCGCAGAGAATGTATCCAAACATTAGCACGCAAAAAAAGAAACAAGTAAAGCCATGAAAAAAGACATCATACTTTCCGGCGTAGGAGGACAAGGTATCCTCTCCATCGCACCGTAATCGGCAAAGCAGCCTCAAGGGCGGACTCTACATGAAGCAGGCAGAAGTACACGGCATGAGCCAGCGAGGCGGTGACGTGCAGTCCAACTTGCGCATCAGCGACCAACCCATCGCCTCGGACCTTATCCCCACAGGAAAATGCGACCTCATCATCTCCTTGGAACCGATGGAGGCGTTGCGCTACCTCCCCTTCCTCAGCCCTGAGGGTTGGCTGGTGACCAATGAAGCTCCCTTCATCAACATTCCCAACTATCCGGCAGAAGAAGACATCAAGGCCGAAATCAACAAGCTGCCGCATAAAATCATGCTGAACGTAAACGAGGTGGCAAAAGAAGTCGCTCTCCCCGCGTAGCGAACATCGTACTGCTGGGCGCCACCATCCCCTTTCTCGGCATTGACTATGCAAAGGTGCAAGACAGCATCCGCGAAATCTTCCAACGCAAGGGAGACGCCATTGTAGAGTTGAACCTCAAAGCGTTGGCTGCCGGCAAAGAGATTGCTGAAAAACTGATGTAAACTATAATTGACTCTAAATTTCAACATACCATGAATAACAAATACTGGGAAGAAGAGATTGAAACGATGCCCCGTGAGCAGTTGCGCGAACTACAACTGCAACGGTTAAAAAAGACTGTCAGCATTGCCGCCAACTCTCCCTACTATAAAAAAGTATTCCAAGAGCATGGCATCACTGCCGGCAGCATCCGGTCTATAGAAGACATACGTAAGATACCGTTTACCACCAAGGCTGATATGCGCGCCAATTATCCTTTTGGATTAGTAGCAGGCGATATGCGTGAGGACGGAGTACGTATCCATTCTTCCAGTGGCACTACGGGCACGCCGACGGTCATCGTACACTCCCAACACGATTTGGACTCTTGGGCAAACTTAGTGGCACGCTGCCTCTATATGGTAGGCATCCGTAAGACGGATGTTTTCCAAAACAGCTCCGGCTACGGTATGTTCACCGGAGGACTGGGCTTTCAGTATGGAGCCGAACGTCTGGGTGCACTGACTGTTCCTGCCGCTGCCGGCAACAGCAAGCGCCAGATTAAGTTCATCACCGATTTCAAGACTACTGCCTACATGCCATTCCCAGCTATGCCATCCGTCTGGCCGAAGTATTCCAGGAAGAAGGTATAGACCCTACCAGTACAAGCTTGAAAACGCTTGTTATCGGTGCCGAACCCCACACAGACGAGCAACGTAGAAAGATTGAGCGCATGCTTGGTGTCAAAGCCTACAACAGCTTCGGTATGACTGAAATGAACGGTCCCGGCGTAGCCTTCGAATGTACCGAACAAGACGGCATGCACTTCTGGGAAGATTGCTACCTGGTCGAAATCATTAATCCAGAAACCGGCGAACCCGTACCGGAAGGTGAAATCGGCGAACTGGTACTGACAACCTTAGACAGAGAAATGATGCCGCTTATCCGTTATCGCACGCGCGACCTTACCCGCATTCTGCCTGGCAAGTGCCCTTGCGGACGTACCCACATCCGTATAGACCGCATCAAAGGCCGTAGTGACGACATGTTCATCATCAAGGGAGTCAACATCTTCCCCATGCAGGTGGAAAAGGTGCTGGTACAATTCCCCGAATTGGGCAGTAATTACCTCATCACACTTGAAACGGTTAATAATCAAGATGAAATGATTGTAGAAGTTGAACTCAGCGACCTCTCTACCGATAACTATATCGAGCTGGAGAAGATTCGCAAAGCAATCACCCGTCAGTTGAAAGACGAGATTCTAGTAACCCCGAAATTGCGGTTGGTGAAGAAAGGCTCCCTACCGCAGAGCGAAGGAAAAGCCGTCAGGGTAAAAGACCTGAGGAACAACAAATAAACCGTAAAAACCTCTTTTCAAAACAGACCATCTGTTCACCCGATACAGATGGTCTGTTTTGTATAAACGTATCATCTATCTTCCCTTGATACATCATCTGTTCAGCATCACGTATCATTGTTTCACAATCACCCACATCCGCATAAAAGAAAGAGGAACGGGTTATCCAGACAGATTACCGTTCCTCTTTTATAGAAAGCCGCACCGATGATGTGATGAAACTCCGTATGACATGATTTGAGTGCTCCTCCTCTTTGTAATCCACCGACTCAAGAGTTACCCCGAAGGGCGTGGCCCGCCATTGAGAAGCGAAGCTTGTCTCGGTATTTCATAAAAATTGATGAGTTTCCCGATCCAATCAATGCGGCTATTTTTTCTATAACAAAGGTAATGAGTTTCTATGAAAGAAACAAGTAAAATCAGCAAATTGTTTCAAGCCCTTTTAATGTTTTAACCCCTCCCAAGACTATCAGAAAACAAAAAGTGCTGACTACCAAAGAGTAATCAGCACCTCGTAGTTTATCTGCTAACTGTTTTTATGCAGCCTTTGCTTTAGCAACGATAGCCTTGAAAGCTTCCGGATGGTTCATCGCTAAATCAGCCAACACCTTGCGGTTGATTTCGATACCGGCTTTGTGCAAAGCGCCCATCAGCTTAGAGTAAGACATACCTTCCAGACGAGCGGCAGCATTGATACGCTGAATCCACAAAGCACGGAAGTTTCTCTTCTTGTTCTTACGGTCACGGAACGCATAAGTCAAACCTTTCTCCCAAGTATTCTTGGCAACGGTCCAAACGTTCTTTCTTGCACCAAAGTAACCTCTGGTCAATTTCAAAATTTTCTTTCTTCTTGCTTTAGAAGCAACATGATTTACTGATCTTGGCATAGTTTTACTTGTTTTTGAATGTTAGCGCCGTTACTTCACGCAGCGGACTTAAAGCTAATGCATTCGGTTAATAACTTTAATACTTTTGTACGCTTTTCAATTACTTCATTGCTAAAAGCTCTTTCACCTGGCTTACATCTGTTGTACTTACAAGTGTAGAGTAGCACAAGTTTCTTTTCTGCTTCTTAGTTTTCTTAGTCAGGATGTGACTATGAAAAGCGTGCTTTCTTTTGATTTTACCTGTTCCGGTAAGAGTAAATCTCTTTTTAGAACCGGAGTTAGTCTTCATCTTTGGCATCTTTTTAACTTTTAATTATTAAATTATATGGCAACGCACTATACCTATGGCGTTACTCATTCTTTATTCTCCTTCGGTTTCAGCCGACGCGGCCTTTGGCGCATCTTCTGCAGGCTTGGGAGCCACGTTCTTCTTCGATGCCGCCGCTTTCTTCGGAGAGAGCTGGATTGTCATTCTCTTTCCTTCCAGAACCGGCATCTGGTCTACCTTCGCATAATCTTCCAAGTCATTGGCAAAACGGAGCAGCAGCACTTCTCCTTGCTCTTTGAACAAGATAGAACGACCTTTAAAGAATACGTAGGCTTTCACCTTATCGCCATCTTCCAAAAAGCCTTTGGCATGCTTCAACTTGAAATTATAGTCATGGTCATCAGTCTGAGGTCCAAAACGTATTTCCTTCACGTTTACCTTCACCTGCTTTGCCTTTTGCTCTTTCTGACGCTTCTTTAACTGATAAAGAAATTTAGAATAATCAATAATACGACAAACAGGGGGTTGTGCATTTGGAGAAATCTCCACGAGATCCGCTTCATGTTCTTCAGCAAGTCTTAAAGCCTGCGCTATCGGATACACTTTTGGTTCTACTTCATCGCCCACTATGCGGACTTCTTTGGCCCGGATTTGTTCGTTAATCCGATGTTGCCTTTTAAGCTGTCATTCTTCATTAAATAACGTTTACTTCCAGTTTGTTTCTTATTTACTATTCCCAAATTAATGTTTTATGTTAAGTAAAAGCGATCTTTAGAACATCTAATATATGCTATGCTTCTACAATTGGGCGCAAAGTTACCATTTATTTATCATATTCTGAACTTCTTCGTTCATTTTTTGGCAAATTCTTCAAATTTCATGGTTCCCTTATCACCTTCTCCCTGCTTGCGGACAGCAACTTCCTTGTTTTCAGCCTCCTTTTCACCTACAACCAGCATGTACGGAATACGCTTCATCTCATTGTCACGAATCTTACGACCAATCTTTTCATTGCGTTCATCCACAATGGCACGGATGTCATATCGCTTCAAGTATTGTTTCACTTCATGCGCATAGTCGTTGAACTTCTCGCTGATAGGCAGAATAGCGACCTGATCAGGAGTCAGCCACAACGGGAATTTACCAGCTGTATGCTCAATAAGCACAGCCACGAAACGTTCCATGGAGCCGAACGGAGCACGGTGAACCATTACGGGACGGTGCTTCTGATTGTCGGCACCGGTATATTCCAGTTGGAAACGTTCCGGCAGGTTGTAGTCCACCTGGATGGTACCCAGCTGCCAACGGCGACCAATGGCATCCTTCACCATGAAATCCAGTTTAGGACCATAGAAAGCAGCTTCTCCATATTCTATTTTTGCCTTCAACCCCTTTTCTTTCACAAGCTTCCGATAATGGCACGTTCTGCTTTTCCCAGTTCTCGTCACTACCGATATATTTTTCGCGGTTCACCTTGTCGCGCAAGGAAATCTGTGCCTCGAAGTTCTCGAAGTCCATAGATTCGAACACGATGGAGATAATGTCCATTACACGGAGGAACTCATCCTTCACCTGGTCCGGACGACAGAAGATGTGCGCATCATCCTGTGTAAAGCTACGTACACGTGTCAGCCCGTGCAGCTCACCACTCTGCTCGTAACGGCAAACCGTACCGAACTCTGCCAAACGCAAAGGCAGGTCTTTGTAAGAACGGGGTGAGTTCTTGTAAATCATACAGTGGTGAGGGCAGTTCATCGGTTTCAAGAAGTACTCTTCCCCTTCTTCCGGTGTATGTATGGGCTGAAAGGAGTCCTTACCATATTTTGCATAGTGTCCGGAAGTGATGTAAAGCAATTTGTTGCCGATGGGCGGACACATTACTTCCTGATAATCGTAACGGGCCTGGATGCGACGTAAGAAGTCCTGCAAGCGGATACGCAGTGCAGTACCTTTGGGCAGCCACATCGGGAGTCCCTTACCTACGGTGTCGGAGAACATGAACAAGTCCATCTCCTTACCGATTTTACGGTGATCGCGCTTCTTTGCCTCTTCCAGCAGAACAAGATACTCATCCAGCATCTTCTTCTTCGGGAAGGTGATACCATAGATACGGGTCATCATCTTACGGTCTTCTTGTCCACGCCAATAAGCACCGGCGACGGAAGTCAGCTTAATAGCTTGATAGGAGCTGTGGTCATCAAGTGAGGGCCACGGCACAAATCAGTAAATGCACCCTGCGTATAAGTTGTGATGTGACCGTCTTCCAATTCGGAAATCAGCTCGCATTTATAAGTTTCTCCACGGTCACCAAACATCTTCAAAGCATCTGCCTTGGCAATGTCTTGTCTGACAACCGCTTCTTTCTTAGCCACCAGTTCAGCCATCTTTTTCTCAATGGCCGGCAGGTCAGCTTCCTTGATAGTCGTTTCACCCGGGTCCACATCATAGTAGAAACCGTTTTCGATAGCAGGACCTATACCGAACTGGATGCCCGGATAGAGTTCCTGCAAAGCTTCGGCCAGCAGGTGGGCACTGGTATGCCAAAAGGCATGCTTACCCTGCTCATCCTCCCATTTATAAAGAACCACTTCAGCGTCTTGCATGATAGGACGCCCCAAATCATAAATTTCTCCGTTCACGCCACAAGCCAGCACGTCTTGTGCCAATCGCGAACTGATGCTTTCTGCAATCTGCAGTCCCGTTACTCCTTCGTTATATTCACGAACAGAGCCGTCTGGAAATGTTATCTTTATCATAGTTTATATGTATATTTCATTTTTCAGAACGCAAAAATAGCTAATTCTTTTTGATATTCTATTTTTTAGCAAAAAAATGTTATTCCCGTGTATCTGTAAACCTCTTTATGATATTATAGGCCGACACAATGCCCAACTCTCCGGCTTTACTCAAATCAGCAATACCTTGTTTGTTATTCCCCAGGAAGATGTGCGTCAACCCACGGTTAAAGTATGCTTCAGCAAAATCGGGGCTCAGCTCAATCGCCTTGTCATAATCCGCCAAGGCGGCACGGTAATCCTTCAGCAACGAAGACACATTGCCACGGTTATAATAGCCATAAACAAAATCAGGAGCCAATTGGATAACGTGGTCCAGGTCATTCTTCACAACTTCATAATCGATGGCCGTCACTTCAGGCTTCTTCATTTCCGTTGTACCCGAAGTGCGCCTTCACTCATTGTGGCTTCGGCCTTTTTATATTCCAGTTGCTTATAACGCACCAAAGCACGCATAAGTATGCCGGAAAGAAGTGTCGTCCAACAAGATACTCTTTGTAAAGTCATCTATGGAACTGGCAAAATCCTGAACCAGATAGAAGTCCAGACCTCTCATGAAACGTTTCTTAGCGTTCTTCTCGTCAGCCACCATATCAGACGTATGAGCGTCTATCAAAGCAAAGTGGAAGCGTACTTGTTCCTCCGTCAGCGGAGCTTCCATATTGGTGATGCGCAGTGGCTTCGGGAACAGTTTCGAATGGTTCAGTTCCTCAATATACTTATGATAATGTACGATACGCTTCACATCGCTCAGTTTCTCATAATAAGTCAAAGCATACATCGGCTCAAGCTTGATGGTCACATTCCGGTCTTGTACACGTCCACGATAATCGCTCTTATAACGCTGGTCAACTTCCGAATCGTCCGCTATTACAATTTTCCGATAATTTTCCATATTCTTGTCGGATTTCTTACGGGTCTTCCCGCCATCTCCATTGGAGTTCCCCGAAGAATTATCCGCAACATCCTTACTGTCGCCACCTTCCTTTTTGTCACCGGAAGAAACACCGTTACGCTTGTCTATCTGCATCTTCATGATTTTGAACTCATCCTGCTCGGCTCCTTTACGGTCGCCAATCTTTTTACGGGCTTCGGCACGCTGATAATAGCCGGCCATAAAGTTAGGATATTCTGCAATCACTTTGGAATAGTCACTGATAGCTCCCCGGTAATCCCCCGTCTGCGCACGTAACAAACCACGATTGAAGTGGCCATCATATTATCCGGTTCCATCTTCAACACAAAATCAAAATCCTCTATCGCCCGGTTGTCATCGCCTACCTGGGCACGCAGCAGACCGCGGTTGTAGTGCCCGAGAAAATTATTCGGATCAATATCCAAAGCCAAATCATAGTCACTCATGGCGCCTCTCAAATTATTCTGATGGAACGCGCCAAGGCACGGTTGATATAGTTACCGGCATTCTTTGCACTCAGATGGATAGACTGGTCCAAATCAGCTTCAGCCTCTTTATACTTTCCCTGCTGGAGACGTACAATGGCTCTTGCCCCCATCCGTCCGGTCATAACGGTCCATATCAATAGCTTTGTCAAAATCACGCAAAGCTTGTATCGTATCGTTCTGTTTCAGGGAGACTTCCCCGCGCATCAGATAGGCACGCGTATATTTGGGGGCAATTGTCAGAAGCGTACCCAAATCTTCCTTAGCCGCCTCATAATCTTCTTTCTGAATATGGCAAAGGGAAAGATTATGCCAAAGCACCACATTCTCCGGATCGTATTTGATAGCGGTTTTATAATCTTCAATCGCCTCGTCAAACTTGTTCTGACGGATACGTGCCAATCCTCTGATCTGGTAAGCACCTACCACAAAAGGATTTCTTTGAATCGCAGCATCACAATCACTCTCCGCTCCCTGATAGTCATCCAAATTGATTTTTGCCAGTCCACGGAAGAAATAAGGCTCATATAAATAAGGTTTCGCGTTGATTACCTGATTAAAATATTGGATAGAAAGCACGTAATCCTCAAAATACAATGCATTCCGAGCAATGGTCATCACCCGTTCCGTATTGATTTGCGCATACAACAATGTGGGTAACAGCAAAATAGCTGTCAGTATTTTTCTTATCATCTTGTTTTATAAATGCTTGTAAACGAAACAAAAGTAACGTTTTTCGTTTACTTGTCGGGATTAGCGGAACACTTTTTATATTTTTTGAGCCTTTTATACCATATTATATGGTTGACTTATTTCTTTACGGTTTTCACCTTATAAGTGCAGTGTGCCTTGCCCTTCAACATGGCATTCAGTTTTCCTTTAATCATCTGCTTGCGCAACGGAGACAAATGGTCGATGAACATCTTTCCTTCCAGATGGTCGAACTCGTGCTGCATCACGCGTGCCAGGTAGCCTTCGATAATCTCATCGTGCGGTTCCAGATTCTCGTCCAGGTACTGCACACGTATTTTGTTGCCACGCTTCACCGACTCATGAATACCGGGAAGGCTCAAGCACCCCTCGTCCATAGAAACCTCCTCACCGGACACCTCCAAAATATGGGCATTGATATACGCCTTGCGGAAATCTTTATATTCTGGCATATCTTCGGAAAGTACATCCAAATCGATTACCACCACGCGGATGGGAAGCCCAATCTGCGGTGCTGCAAGTCCTACGCCTTCGGCATGGTCCATCGTTTCAAACATATTCTCAATAAGCTCTTTCAAATTCGGATAGTCCGGGGCAATATCCTCTGCTACCTTTCTCAATACGGGCTGACCGTACACATAAATGGGTAAAATCATTTCCTTTACTACAAATTACTAATTACAAATTATTTTCTATACATTATAAAAAGGAGAAACGTTTGTTCTCCAAATAAGTTTGCAGAATAATAGTTGCACTGATTTCATCCACCAGTGCTTTATTTTGGCGGTCTTTCTTTTTCAATCCAGCCTCAAGCATCGTCCGATGAGCCAGAACAGAAGTAAAACGCTCGTCTACATATTCAACCGGCATGTCAGGCAGTTTCTTCTTCAGCGAACGGACAAAAGGTTCGATATTCTTCATGTTTTCCGAAGCCTCATTATTCATCTGCTTAGGAAGACCTACCAAGATACGCTCTACCGGCTCCTTAGCCACATAATCAAGAAGAAACTGCAACAATTGGTGTGTAGGCACAGTTGTCAGTCCATTCGCAATCATCTGCAATGTATCACTCACGGCTATTCCCGTACGTTTTCGACCGTAGTCTATGGCTATTATTCTACTCATAATGGGCTACAAAATTACGATTAAAATTTGAATTCCGCCGTTAATCTTACATATATAATACAGAAAAAAGGGATGTCTGATAGTATCAAACATCCCTCCGCTGATTTTTTCATTAATTATTTCAAATGAATTTTGTATGTCAGCCCTCCCGTGAAATATTTCATCCTCTGCATTTCGACCTGCACATGCAGATGCTTGAACAGCAGATAAGTGGCTCCCAAAGCAAAGTCCTTGGAGTCGTACTCCGCTATCACCCTCAACTGCGGATGGAAGGAGGGATTGTAGGTGACACCCAGTGCAAAGCCATTCAGTTTGTACTCCTTGCGGTTGTTGTAAAGGTAGGAAAGATGGACACCGATCTCCTCCTTACCCACAACGGGTATATGCTTGGAGGCGGCAATATAGAAACGGCTGTAATAGCCGTTACCTTCCGTGGTGCCTACCTGGCCGCCGCCGGAGGAAGTGAACGGGTCGGACGTCCCCAGCACGACAGCGGCATGTATTTCCAGAACTGCCCCTCCTTCAACACACGCAGACGGGCGGAAAAGTAGCGGTCCTGGTTCGTGAACCCGCTATACCCGTATGGTTTCAATCCCAACGCCTCCGCCTTGAAGAGCGTACACGTGTAGGCCACTTCCAGAAAGGGGAAGATGGTGACGTTCAGGAAATAGTTGTAGGTATGATAGTACCAGGTGGGCGGTGTGAGCTCCTTGTTCAGGAAGTTGCCGCCGACCATGAAAGTCTTGTCGCGCTGCATCTCAGCAGAGGGCGCATGCAACAGCCGGTTGTGCCATACGTCAACTGGGAAAAGGCCGAAAGGGAAAGGCTGCAAAACAGAACGATAAAGAATAGCTTAAACTTCATCATCACATATAAATTCAGTCGCTGATAAAAAATGGGTTGCTTTATAACGTGCATCGGACATAGTACCAAAAAAGGCGTCTGAGTCCCAGACGCCTTCATTTTTAGAGTCTATTTGTCACTTGGAGTATATTATTCCAGGATAACTACGCGGTTCAGGAAGTTCTTGCCGAACATGTTTTCAGTACCACCGAATCCTACGAGTTCAAGCTGGTCCTTGTCAACACCCTGAGCAATCAAAGCGTCGTAAACAACCTGGGCACGCTTTTCGGACAGCTTCTGGTTCCAAGAAGCGCTACCGGTAGCTTGTCAGCATAACCTGCAACTTTGTACTTCTTGTCCGGATTAGCCTTCAGAATCTTGGCAGCCAGTTCGATGTTAACCTTGCCATAGTCATCCAGACGGGCGCTGCCAATCTTGAAGAAGATGGCACGCGGACCGGCAACTTCAACTTCCTTGGTCACTTCCTTAACTTCAGGTTTAGCGTTGGCCAGTGCATTCTTGCAGTTAGCCAGGTCAGCCTGAGCCTGAGCCAGTTCACTTCTATATCTGTTGATTTCCGCATTGACTGCGTCTTCGTCAATCTTAGAAACCGGAACGAACTTCTTACCGCCGAAGATGTAGCTAACACCTGCGGTCAGCATACCTGTACCTTCAGCCTTGCGATGGCTGCTGATATTACCGAAAATGGACGGAGCGATGGCACCGCGAGCTTCTACGTCAATGGCCCACTTGGTGTTGATATTGAACTTCAAGCCCAAACCGGCAGAAGCACCTACACGTGCTCTAGCTTTTCATCTCCATCAGGAATCATTGTTCCATCGTTTTGAATCAGCACATTTGCTGACTTTGCAACAGTTACTTGAGGACCCAAGAATCCATAAACTTCAAAGAAACGGTTAGGATTAACGCCTGCGAACAATGTAGAAAGATTGATCATTGCATCAATGTTACCACCAAAGTACGTCTTATTGTGTTCCCAATATGAGTTATCCAGACACAAGTGCTGAGTAACGCCATTGAACTGGGCACGTACACCCCATGTCGGAGTAATCAACTTACCAACTGATACGCTGAAATGCGGAGCCAATTTATTGAAACCATCATTGTTGATAGCGTGGACACCACCACCTACACTCACGAAAATATTATCGCTCCATTTCGGAGTGTAGTAGTTCGTTTTTTCCTGTGCATTCAGATTTGCTGCACAAGCGCCTGCCAATAGTAAGGAGGCTATCATTAATTTACTTTTCATTTTCTCTTGAGTTTAAGATAAATAACAACTAAAACTTCTATTAATCAAGTTCACCAACACCACCACCGGCATTGCCTTCACCATGACCATGACCATGACCGTGGCTATGACCGTGACCAGGAATATCCTGATTTTCAGAGACACTCAATTTAGAAGTAGTATAATCATCAACCTTAATAGAACCCAAAGCATCAGCATCAGCCTTAGTCACAGCTTGTTTCACAACATTATACTCAGTCGTTACAATTGTATAAGTTATAGAAGCCGTTGTTCTTGAGTTAGCATAAACAGAATATTCACCATCTTTTGTTGATTCAATATGTTCCGTATAGGTATTTTCAAGCGTATTGAAGAAAGATTCAATAGCAGCACGTTCAATAAGATCGTCTGTGTTGATTTTTTTTGAACCTTCTACAACTTTGGCACCGCTCTTTTCTACATAAGTAAATGAAGGATAGAATACCAATAAAGTTCATAATTATCCCACACTTTTTCTTTTGTTTTTTCATCTGTAGATGTAGTGGGTACTGCTACAATCTTAGTCTCAGCATCTTCTTCCTGAAGAATGATAGTCGGAGTCAGAGTAGCAAATTGCCCAGCTTGCAAAGCAGGAACCTTAACTGTAACAGTTGCACTCAAACCATTATAAGAAGCTGTAACATCAACACTCTTAGCAGCCAGAGTAGGATTACCAGTAAATGTCAACTCTGCAGGTGCGATAGTGGCTTGGCCAGTTACATCTGTAGTAACACCATCCTCTATAGCAAGCACAATCGGACTAATAACAGCTTGTGCATTAGTAGGAGTTACATTAACGTTGAACTCTTCCTTCTCACAAGAAGTTAAAAGTTGTAGTCTAAAGCTAACCTACGGCCTAACGCAAATACTGCACTTATGCCGATTTAAAGAATTTAAT
>ENA-OQDF01000306-OQDF01000306.1-human-gut-metagenome-genome-assembly--contig:-NODE-306-length-19986-cov-2.464827_pt1 | contig 19986 bp, 39 predicted proteins | sample MGYA00242769_ERZ504597 | MGnify/ENA primary metagenome ERZ504597 (study PRJEB26092, sample SAMD00036305) | human gut metagenome | host: Homo sapiens | study: EMG produced TPA metagenomics assembly of...
TCACCTTTTATTTCTGGTCTAGCATTACTTTCTTTCTCCTGTTTGGCCAATGCCACACATTCATCATATGTTACTGGATAATCTTCCACTGGCTCTATCTTAAATAAATCTGCATTTGTTTCCTGAGCTATCATCTCAGCAATAATTTCTGTATTTCCTTTTTCAATATTTCCTACACTAGAATTTTCACCAGCACGTGAAAAATATACTACTAAGCTTTTTGATGCATTTTGATTAGTATCAACGCTTGCAGAATTATTTTCTTGTTCAGTAACCGTAGAATTTTTATCCATACAGCCCATTAAAGATAAGCTCACTAATATACTACATAATATCAATATTATCTTTTTCATAAAAAGACCCCTATTCTCACAAGAAATTAGTCTATCTAATAAAATTCGTGAAATTTACTTTTTCTTGTTGTGGTAATTTCAATCCCATTTCTGTAGCTAATTTTTTACATTTTAAAAAGTATGCCATATTTCTTCCTAAAATTCTCATAACTTGCATACCCTCTATATCCATTTGTACTTCTTGCGCATTCGTACCATGAACAATATTCCAATAGCGAGAAGAAATTATTGGCATTTGCATTAAAGCAAAATACTTATTAATCTGATCAAAAGTAGCTGTAGTACCTGCTCTTCTTGCTGAAATCACACCTGCTGTTGGTTTCAACAAAAAACTTTGCTTATTACTACAAAAATCTGCATAAAAACTCTATCCATAAAAGAAGCCATATTACCTGCCATAGCTCCCCAATGTACAGGAGTACCAAAGATAAAACCATCATAATTTATTGCTATATCTAAAAATTCATTTACAATATCATTAAAAATACATTTTCCTTTAGTAACACAAGACTTACAAGCTATACATCCACCTATAGGCTTATTACCAATCCAAAATATTTTTGTATCTATATCATTTTCATTTAAAGATTTCGCTACTTCATTTAATGCAGTATAAGTGCACCCTTGTTTATGTGGACTTCCATTTACTAATAATACTTTCATAAAACTCGTCTTCCTTTTATTATTTATTCTAAAGACTTTTCTTTTAACCATGCTTCCATTAAATTAGCAATATCTTTGTTATTCAAATCTGCAAACATAAAATGTGTATTACCTCTTATATTTAAATCAGGTAAATAAACAACCTCTGCATCTCCTCCATGACGATTTATGGCTTCTGCCCATAACTTAGCCATTTGTAAACGAATTCTCCAATTATCTTTATTCCATTCATCAGTAGGTTCAGTTGCTATATTATCACCATAATAAATTACAATAGGTATTTTCGTTAATTTCATAAAATCTTTTAAAGGAATAGTATTTGCTTTTAATGCACCAAATGGACTTGTTGTTTGTATTGGTTCTGGCTCTTCTCCTTCTGGAAAAACAAATCCACTCCCTGGTTCATAAGCTACAATAGCTTTTACTTTATCTGTTTTTATTGCTGTAAACCAACCTGGTTCTCCGCCTTGTGAATGTGTAATTAATATTCCATCACCAGATTTATCAAATACTTTAGCTACTGCATCACTGATAACATCTTTATCATAAGCACCTGTATCTGGTGTCATCTGTCTAAAAAACTGATTTAAACTTCTTTGTCTTTTGGGAATTGTACATCTTTATATAAATTAGGATATTTACCTAAACGAAAATTATCATACCACAATTGATCATTAGGCTGTGCTGATATATTACCTGCTACGGTTGATTGTCCAGCTTTTCCTCTACGAGGCTGGTCTATCAAATAAACACTATATCCTTTACTTAAAAATATATTTTGAAAACCATCTCTACCATCTGGTGTAGTTTCCCATGTCTTAGAAGATTGACCTGCACCATGTAAAAATACTAATGGATATTTATGTGCATTTTGAGGTTTTTGATAAAAAACATATGCATGATCACCATGTAAGTTTGCCCTTCTGGTTTTGTTGGTTTATAAAAATCTCTATTACCCTCTGCTTGTATTACTGTGCCGCCAGCAAAAAAACTACCTTGGTCTACAATAGTTACTGGTTTATCCATAGCTCCAGCGCTACTAATAAATATATTTGTAGTCATCAATGTACATATACATATTTTCCGCCAATTCATTATAACAACTTCTTTCTTTTTTTATATCTTATTGCTATACTAAAAGCATACTCTTCGGTAGTTACTACCGGTCAATACTTATAGGAGGTAGTATTATGTATACAATGAAAGAAGCTTGTAAACTTACAAATTTATCTTATGAAACCTTAAAATATTATTGTAATGAAGGTCTTGTTCCCAATATTAAACGAGATAAAAATAACTATCGCATATTTGATGAACATAATATTCGTTGGATTAACAACTTAAATTGCTTAAAACAATGTGGTATGAGCATAAAATTGATAAAAGAATATATAGCTCTATGCTTAGAAGGACAAAATACTATACCTCAACGCATGAAAATGCTAGCTAAACAAAAAGAATTTTTACTTTTAAAGTTATCTCAATTAAATGAGCATTTAGCATATATTGATTATAAAAATAAATTTTATCAAGATGTATTATCTGGAAAAATTCCTTATAAAAGTGATTTAATAAAAATCGATGATAATAATTAATATAAAAAAGGAACTTAAAACTAAGTTCCTTTTCTTTTATCTTTATTTATTTAAATCGCCATAAAAATATGCTGCTGTAGCTCCACCATCAACTAAGAAATCTGCACCTGTAATAAAGCTACCTTTTTCACTCATCAATAATTCTGCTACATTTGCCACTTCATCTGCTGTACCTGGTCGTCCTGCTGGTGCTTTGGCAAACATATTTTTATAAAAAGCACCTCTTTTGCCATTAAATTCATCTATAGCAAGTGGAGTAACTATAATCCCTGGAGAAATTGAATTTATACGAGCTTTTTTCTTACCCCATTTTACAGCTTCTGCCATAACTCTTTTTACATTACAACGTTTTGCTAATTGATAAGCATGTAAATTGTCTTTTATATTTTCTACTTGTAAAACAGGTAAAGATAATAAATCTTCACAATCAGTAGTTGCTAGTTGTTCATCAATTTCACTACCTAAAGCTTCCATGCGATGACCTGATTGACTAGAAATCGTTACGCCTGTGCCATATGGTTTGATTACTTTTCCGACTTCTTCTAATAAAACAGCTGTTCCATATAAATCTACTTTTAAAATAGTTTCTATAGAAGCTTGACTAGGTGATACACCAGCTGCATTTATAAGCATTCCTATCTGACCATATTTTTGAGCTTCCTGTATATAATTCTTAATAGATATTCTATCTGCTAAATCTACTTCTAAATAATTTACATCAAAACCTGCATTATACATAATATCTGCTATTTTTTTAGCATTATCTAAATTTTTATCACCAATTATTATTTTTTTATCAAAGCCAATACGTCTAGCGATAGCCATACCTATTTGACCTGCGCCTACTAATAATAAAACATCTTTCATCAAAAATCTTCTTTCCTTATTTATCACAAACTTTTTTTATACAAGCTAGGGTATTTAAACTTCTAGGATAACCAATATACGGCAAACATTGAGTTAAAACTTTTAATAAAAATTCTTTATCATTGCCAACATTTAAATTACCTTGAATATGTGCTGTCAATTGATTTTCACAACCGCCTTGTGCCAAGATAAAACAAAAAGTTATCATCTCTCTTTGTTTTAAATCTAAACCTTTGCGAGTGTAATAATCACCAAAACAATTTTCTGCAAGCCAACGATTTATATGTCTAGTTTCACTATCTCCGGATTTCCAAAAATCTTTCATATTTTCGCCAAAGATATCAACTTGAGCTTGTATACCTTTTTCTAATCTAGTCTGTCTTGTAGTTGTTGATTGTGCTTCAAGTGGCAAATTGATATTCAAAGATTTAAAACAATCATTTGCAATCCCTAAAAAGTCAGATACTCTACCTATTCCTAGATAAGCTACAGCTTGATAAATTATTTCTTTTATTTCTACAGGTGTAACATTCAACTTCAAACTATCTGGTAATATACTTTCAAAAGCTTTTCTGCCCTGACAACCAATCAATGTGGCAAGTATAGCCATCATGCGAGTTTTATCATCTAAATCATTTTGATTAACGACATCATCAAAAGCAAAATCAGCAAAAAACTTTGCAAAATCTGGGTCTGTTTCGCCAAATAATATAGATTTATCATTTAATAATTTATCCTGATATTTTTCTCCGTTATCCATAAAAACCACTCTTTTCTTATGTATTTTTATTATTATAAAACTTTAAGTAAACTCCAAGTCAAATGATTATCTGAAAAATTTTCTAATTAAACTTGTTTTTCTTGATTAATATCTTATAATAATAATCGACATATGTCGGAAATAAATTTTAGTGAGATGATTTTATGGCAAGACCTAGTCGCTGTCGCAAAATTTGTTTTGAACCCACTTATGATAGTTTTATTCCTGAAGGCATCTCTAATGGTGAAAAAATTATTTTGACCTTAGATGAATATGAAGTAATTCGCCTAATAGATTTAAATAAACTCACCCATGAACAAGCTTCTAAACAAATGAATATTTCTCGCACTACAGTCAGTGAAATATATGAAATGGCTCGCTATAAAATAGCCAATAGCCTTGTACATGGTCGTCCACTATTGATTTCTGGTGGCAATTATCAACTTTGCCAAGGAGAACAAAACTGTTTACAAAATTGCCCTAAACGAAAAATTCACAAACAACAAATTATAACTAAAAAAGGAGTAAATACAATGAGAATAGCTGTTACATACGATAATGGAAATATCTTCCAACATTTTGGTCATACATCACAATTTAAAGTTTATGATATTGAAAATAATCAAATCGTAAACGAACAAATCATTGATACACAAGGTCAAGGACATGGTGCTTTAGCTACATTTTTAAATAATGCTCAAGCAGATATCTTAATCTGTGGTGGTATCGGCGGTGGAGCTCAAAACGCTTTAGCTCAAGCTGGTATTAAATTATTCGGTGGCGTTATGGGAAATGCTGATGAAGCTGTAAAAGCATATCTTAATGGCACATTAAACTATAATGCTAATGTACAATGCAATCATCATGGTCACGGTCATTCTTGCGGTGGTCATGGTCATGCTTGCCATGAAGATAAACATGGTTGTTCTGGTAACTAATCAAATTATTCGCTAACAAAAAGCAGTAGATATAAATCTAACTGCTTTTTTTATATATCACTTATATTATATTTTCATCAATTAATATATATTTATAATTATATTGCTTACATATCTCTAAATTACGTTTATTTTCCTCTATCAACAATTCTTTTGTACAATAACTATCATCTAAACGCTTTTCAATGATACTTCGCTTTTTGTTTTATCATACTAAAATTATTTTTTATATATTCTTCACTCATAATTAAACAACAATATTTTATTTCTTCTAAATATCTTTGTTTAAAATACCCATTCCAATCTGCTGGAATATAACAGCCTTCAACAATTAAATTTTGTTTATTTTCAATAGCAGTTTTTATCATTTCCACAACAATTGACCATAAATATTTCGTTAATTGCTCATCATCTTCCACTGTTAAATTAGTTTGCCCACTTCTAATTAAACCCATTTTTAAATGATCTATACTTAAATAAGGATATTTATATTTTTCTAATAGTTTCTGTGCAAATAAAGTCTTTCCTGTATGACTAGCACCTGCAATTAAAATAACCATTTATACCTCTACATTTTTATTATCCATAGTTTAAACAAAATATTATCAATAATATACCTTTTGTAAATACAAGCCATTTGCTGGCGCCATCTTCCCTGCTAAAGCTCTATTTTTAGCCTCTATTATTTTGGGCACTTCATGTTTATCCACTCTACCAAGCCCAATATTTATCATCAAACCCATGATATTTCTGACCATATGATATAAAAATCCACTGCCCCAAAATTTAAAAGTATATACATTCTTTTCTTTTGTACAACTAGCTTCATAAATTCGCGAATAGGGCTTGTATCATTTCCGCCAGCAGAACGAAATGAGGAAAAATCATGTTCTCCTTCAATATATTTTAAAGCCTCTTGCATATCTTCTAAATTTAATTTTTTATTTACATGCCAATAAAATCTATTCATAAATGGGTCTGCCAATTCATTTTCAAAAACCTTATAAATATAAATCTTAGATTTACACTATGTAGTGCACTAAAATCACGGTCAGCTTCTTCTGCTTTTAATAAAACTATATCATCTGGCAACAAGCGATTTCCTGCTCGCACTACATTTTGAATAGGAATAGTTCCATCAGTAAAAAATTCACCACTTGACCTATAGCATGAACACCAGCATCTGTTCTACCTGCTGCCGCTAACTCAATACTATCGCCAAATAATTTAAATAATGCACCCTCTAATACATTTTGCACAGCTATAACTTTAGTCTGTCTTTGAAAACCATGATAATTTGTCCCATCATAACTAAGCGTAAGTTTTATATTACGTCTTCTAGCTTTCATCATTTCCTTATGTTCAGATTTCATTTTCTATCCTCGTTTAATTTTTTATTTTATCGCTTCAAAAAAGAACTAGTCTATTATATACATTTAAAATAAACTAGTTCTTTTAGATTATACATATTTAATTTTATAAAGTAAATAATACCATATGAGGAAAAACTATTTTTATAACTGTCAAAATTAACAAAATCCCTATAAAAGCAGTCATTGCTATATAATCTCTAGAGGCAAAACTCAATTGTTTCAAGCGTGTTCTACCCACTCCGCCATGATAACATCTTGCTTCCATAGCCATAGCCAAATCATCTGCTCTGCGAAAGCACTGATAAATAACGGTATCAATATTGGCATAAAAGCTTTGACCCTTTTTAAGATATTTCCTGTCATAAAATCAGCACCACGAGATTTTTGAGCTTTTATAATTTTATCTGTTTCTTCCAATAAAGTAGGAATAAAACGAAGTGCTATTGTCATCATCATAGCTAATTCATGAGCAGGCACGCCAAATCTTTTTAATGGCTTCATTAAATCTTCTAAAGCATCAGATAATACAAGTGGTGGCGTTGTAAATGTCAATAAAGATGCTCCAAACATCAATAATAACAATCTAAGACAGACAAAGCTACCATTTGCCAAACCTTCCCATGTAATACTGAGCTTCCAAACTTCAAAAATAACTTTTCCTTGTGTCGTAAATAAATGCAAAATAAAAGTAAATAAAATAATCCAGATAATCGGCTTTATGGATATAAAAAACATTTTTAAGGGAATTTTTGACATATACATCAAAGACCCAATTAACACGCACCATATAATATAGTCTAATTGGCTATCAAAAATAAAAATCCCCACGATTAAAATAAATAAACTTACGATTTTCAATCTAGCATCTAATTTATGCAATAAAGAATTTGCTGGGAAAAATTGACCAATTTTTATATCAGTTAGCATTTTATCCCTCTCTTTCTCAAAGCTACTAAAATATTATTTAAAGCTTCTTGTTTATTTAAAGCATTTATATCCACATCTAAACCATATTCTTTTATTTTTCGCAATAATTGCATCACTTCTGGCTCTAATAAGCCTGCTTGTTCAATTACATCTTTATGTGTAAAAACTTCACGTGGCTCGCCATATATCATTAATTTTCCCTGTCTCATAATAGCTACCTTATCTGCTAAAAGTGATATATCGTCCATATTATGCGATACCATAATAATCGTTATTTTTTCTTTTTGATGTAATCTTTTTACCTTTTGCAATAAATTTTGTTTAAGTCTAGGGTCAAGACCTGCTGTCGGCTCATCTAAAACTAGATATTTAGGCTTTAATGCAATTATTCCTGCAATTGCCACACGTCTCATTTGACCGCCACTCAATAAAAAGGAGATTTATCTTTATATTCCTCATAATCTAATTCTACAAAATCCATTGCTTCTTTGACTCTTTGCTTTACTTCATCTTCACTACAACCAAAATTTCTAGGGCCAAAAGCAATATCTGCAAAAATACTTTCCTCAAATAATTGTTGTTCTGGATATTGAAACACCATCCCCACACTACGTCTAGCATTTAAGGTCTTTTTATCCTTCTTTTTATTAATGTCAATTCCATCAATAAAAACTTCACCTTTAGTAGGATTTAATAAACCATTAAAATGTTGCATAAGTGTGGATTTTCCTGAACCTGTATGACCTGCAATAGCTACAAATTCACCTTCATTTATTGTTAAACTGACATTATTTAATGCTTTTTTTTCATATGGCGTATTTTCCATATAAATATGACTTATATTTTTTACCTCTATTGGCATCTTCTCACCACTTTAAAATCTATTTAATATTATTTACATATTAATTGCTGTAATTCTTTAGCTAAATTTTCATTGTCAAAAACATTAGCTAATTTCAAACCTTTTTTCTGCAAAGCATCTACAATATCTACAGCTAAAGGCACACTAAGACCTATTTTCTTTAAATTTTCCTTTTGTTTAAAAATATCTTTTGGCATACCATCTTGTATTATCTTGCCATCATTCATGACAATAATTCTATCTGCTTGCATAGCTTCTTCCATGAAATGTGTAATTATAATAATAGTTATATTATATTTTTCATGTAATTCCTTCAATGCTTTCATTACAGCATTTCTACCCTGTGGGTCAAGCATTGCTGTCGGTTCATCTAAAACTATACACTGAGTACGCATCGCTATAGCCCCAGCAATAGCAGTCAATTGTTTTTGCCCACCCGATAACAAATGCGGTGGCATCTTGCGCAAATGCTCAATATGCAAAGATTTTAAAGCAAATTCTATTCTATCTTTTATTTCTTCACGCTCAAGACCCATATTTTCAGGGCCAAAAGCGATATCATCTTCTACTACAGTAGCGATTATTTGATTGTCAGGATTTTGAAATACCATACTTACTTTTTGACGTACTTTCCAAATATCCTCACTATCATCAACTTCCATGCCATCAACAATACATTCACCTTCACTTGGCAATAATAAGCCATTGAAATGCTTTGCTAGTGTTGACTTGCCTGAACCATTAACGCCAATAATAGCTATAAATTCACCTTTATTTATCTTTAAATTAATATTATCTAACGCTATTTTTTCTGTTTTTTCTCATCATTTTCCCTAAAAATATGTGTGAGATTTTTTACTTCTATAAAACTCAATATCATCACCTATAAATCTATATAAAAAATAAGAACTGCAATCAAAATTACAGTTCTTATTATACCCATTTTAAATTGTTAACACAATCACCTTATCAAGTAAACCAAAAATCTATTAATTAAATTTTTAACTTAATTGATAAAGGCGAAGGCGGCCCATTTGACCGCCTCACATATCAATAATTCAATGAATTACTAATTCTAAATTATTTTACTAACTCTAAAAGAGCCATTGGAGCAGCGTCACCACGACGTACGCCTAATTTAAGAATACGAGTATAACCACCATTACGGTCATTATATTTAGGTGCAATTTCATCGAATAATTTTTTGCAACTTCTTTATCAACAAGTTCAGCAATAACCTGACGGCGAGCACTTAAGTCATCGCGTTTTGCAAGGGTAATGAGTTTTTCAGCAAGACCGCTGATTTCTTTAGCCTTAGCTTCAGTAGTTTCAATGCGTTCATGTTTAAAAAGGGAAACTAGCACACTACGGAATAAAGCTTTACGTGCACTGGAGTTGCGTCCTAATTTACTGTAGCCCATTAGCAGCCTGTCCTTTCCTGTTATTCTTTTTCAGCGAGTGTTAATCCTAATTCCTGTAATTTTTTCTTAACTTCTTCAAGAGATTTACGACCAAGGTTTCTAACTTTAATCATATCATCTTCACTCTTTTGCATTAAATCTGCAACAGTGTTGATTTCAGCTCTCTTCAAGCAGTTATAAGAACGTACAGATAAATCAAGATCCTCGATTGTCATTTCCATAACTTTAGAAGTATTATCTTCTTCTGGTGTATTGAAAATTCCTTCATCAGCAGGAATATCTTCTACAGAACCACCCATATTCTGGAATAGACGCAAGTGAGTAATCAAAATGCTAGCTGATTTACTTACTGCTTCTTCTGGTTTTATAGAACCATCAGTCCATACTTCTAATGTAAGTTTATCATAGTCGGTAACATTACCAACACGAGTATCTGTTACTGTGTAGTTAACTCTTTGAATAGGAGAGAAGATGGAATCGATAGGGATAATACCAATAACCTGATCTGGTTTTTTATTTTTATCAGCAGGTGTATATCCTCTTCCACGTTCAACTACCATTCCATTTTCAAAGAACCAGTTTCATCAACAGTAGCAATATGCAAATCTTTATTGAGAATCTCAATATCAGAATCAACAATAATGTCTGCTGCTGTTACTTCTTTTTCACCAGTAACATCTATACGAATGGTATGAGGTTCTTCATCATGCATTTTTAAGCATAATTCTTTTAAGTTTAAGATAATGTTTGTTACATCATCACGAACCCCAGGAATAGTAGAAAATTCATGAAGAACACCATCAATTTTGATAGATGTTATAGCCGCACCCTCTAAAGAAGACAACAAAATACGACGTAAGCTGTTGCCAAGAGTAGTACCATATCCGCGTTCCAATGGTTCACAGACAAATTTACCATAACGGTTGTCTTCACTTATTTCCACAATCTCAATCTTTGGTTTTTCGATTTCGATCATCTGAAACAACCTCCTATTCTATGCGCTATAAAACACAGACATATTATCTGGAGTACAATTCGACAATCGCCTGTTCATCAACTGGAATATCGATTTCGTCGCGGTTAGGGAATCTTGTAACAGAACCGCTAAGATTCTGGATATCAGCAGTAAGCCAAGCTGGTACGTTTAAAGCATTTTTGCTTTCTGCAATTTCTTTGAATAATGCAGTACCACGGCTTTTTTCTTTAACACCGATTACATCGCCAACTTTAATTAAAGCGGAAGGAATGTCAAGACGTTTACCATTAACAGTGATGTGACCATGGGAAACGAGCTGAGAGCCTGAGACGAGTGGATGCAAGACCTAAACGGAAAACAACGTTGTCAATTCTACGTTCGAGAAGACCAAGTAAGTTTTCACCTGTTACGCCTGGCATAGTTTTAGCTTTATCATAATAAGCTCTAAACTGTTTTTCTAATACACCATATATAAATTTAGCTTTTTGTTTTTCTTTTAACTGCATTCCGTATTCGCTTACTTTACGACCAGAACGTTTAGGCTGTCTTTTGGAGCTTTTTGCAAGACCAACTACAGCTGTTTCTAAGCCGAGAGCGCGACATCTTTTCAGAGAAGGAACTCTGTCAATAGCCATATTTCTACTTCAACCTCCTAATTATACTCTTCTACGTTTAGGTGGGCGACAACCATTATGTGGAATTGGAGTAACATCTTTAATCATGTTAACTTCAAGACCAGTTGCCTGTAAAGATCTGATTGCAGCTTCACGACCTGCACCAGGACCTTTTACATATACTTCAACCTGTTTTAAACCATGTTCCATTGCTGCTTTTGCTGCAACTTCTGCTGCCATTTGAGCTGCAAATGGAGTGCTTTTTCTAGAACCTCTGAAGCCAAGTCCACCAGCACTAGCCCAGGATAAAGCATTACCATTTTTGTCAGTGATAGTAACAATTGTATTATTGAAAGTCGAACGAATGTGTGCAACACCATATTCGACATTTTTACGATCTTTTCTCTTTGGACGAGATGTTTTATTTGCTGCCACTTATTAAACCTCCTTCTTCTTAGCCTTTTTTACCCATTACAGTCTTTTTAGGGCCTTTACGAGTACGCGCATTATTTTTTGTGTTCTGACCGCGTACAGGTAAGCCTAAACGATGGCGTCTACCGCGATAGCATCCGATTTCAACCAAACGTTTAATATTTAAAGAAATTTCACGACGAAGGTCACCTTCTACAAGATGATTTTTGTCGATATATTCACGTAACTTAGCAACTTCATCTTCAGTAAGATCACGTGCTCTAGTATCTGGATTAATACCAGTAGCAGCTAAGATATCCTGAGAAGTTTTAAGACCAATACCAAAAATATATGTTAAAGCAATTTCAACTCGTTTATCGCGTGGTAAATCTACACCGGCAATACGTGCCATACAATCAGCACCTCCTTATCCTTGTTTCTGTTTATGTTTAGGATTTTCGCAAATAACCATTACATGACCTTTGCGTTTAATAACTTTACATTTTTCACAAATAGGTTTTACTGATGGTCTAACTTTCACTGCATGTACCTCCTTCTACATTGCTATAATGCCTATCAAATTATAAAAATAGGTCTTATTTAAAACGGTAAGTGATTCGGCCTCTGGTCAAATCATAAGGCGTAAGTTCAATAGTAACCTTATCACCTGGCAGGATGCGGATAAATTCATACGAATTTTACCAGAAACATGAGCTAGTACAACGTGACCGTTTTCTAACTCTACTTTAAACATTGCGTTAGGCAAAGCTTCTAATACTTTACCTTCAACTTCAATTACATCTTGCTTAGACATGAAATTCTCCTTCAATTAAAGCTTAAGTTGGGCCGAAAACTCTTTGAGGTTTGAATTATCATGCCCATGATATGCCCAAACCTGTCAGTAATCCGTTTTTACAGCAATGCCATGCCCAACATTATTGTTATCTGCCACAGAAAAACATTCCTGTTTACTGCCCGAATATTAATTATAACATATTACAGCGTTTAAATATATCATTATCAGCGATTTTTTTCACACTTTTTTTACAACAGATATATTACCGTATTATATTATCAATTAACTGCGCAAAATTGCAACAATGTCTTGGAATACTTTATCCATTGACTGACTTCCGTCAACTTCTTTGTAAGTTCTTCTTTTTCATAATAAGAAATAAGAGGCTTTGTCTGTTCTTCATAAACAGAAAGACGATTTTTCATTGTTGCTTCGCTGTCGTCAGCTCTTTGATAAAGGTCACCGCCGCACACGTCACAAATTCCGTCTTTCTTAGATGGCTTAAATTCTACATGATAAGTAGCACCGCATTTTTTACAAATACGACGACCAACTGCTCTTCTGATTAATTCACTTGCTGGAACAGCAACGTTCAAAGCACAGTTAAGTTTTAAACCTAATTCACTTAAAATTTTATCCAAAGCCACAGCTTGTTCTACTGTACGAGGAAAACCATCCAAAATAAATCCTTTTTCGCAGTCAGCTTTAGCTAAACGTTCTTTTACAATACCAATTGTAACTTCATCTGGAACTAATTGTCCAGCATCCATGCAAGCTTTTGCTTGTTTTCCAAGTTCAGTACCTTCTTTTACTGCTGCACGAAACATATCCCCAGTAGAGATATGAGGAATTTTAAATTCTTCTACTAGCCTAGCTGCCTGTGTACCTTTACCAGCACCAGGAGGGCCCATTAAAAGGATGTGCATAAAAATCCTCCTTACTTCATAAAACCTTCATAATGGCGCATTACGACATTGATTCAATTTGTTTCATCGTATCAAGAGCAACCCCAACTACGATTAATAATGCTGTACCACCGAAATGAATTCCTTCAATATGAGTAGCACCAGCTATCATTGTTGGTAAAATTGCAATGAATGCAAGGAAAAATGCACCCGCTAATGTAATACGTGTCATAATACGGTCTAAATAATCTGCAGTTGCCTGACCTGGACGAATTCCAGGAATAAAACCACCGTATTTTTCAAATTATCAGCGAGATCCGGAATTTTAAATGTAACCGCAGTGTAAAAATACGTAAAAATAAAATCAATAATGCATATACAGCACTTTGAAAAGGTGTTCCCCATTGGAAATAATCAGCAATTGTTTTAATCCAAGGAGTTTGTACAAACTGAGCTAAAGTAGCTGGGAACATCAATACTGATGATGCAAAGATGATTGGTATAACGCCGGCCTGATTTACTTAAGCGGTATATGCGTAGATTGGCCACCGTAAGTTTTACGACCTACAACGCGTTTTGCGTAGGATACCGGAACTCTACGTTGTCCTTGCTGAATGGCAATAACAAAAACAATCATAGCAAGGGCGATTATTGCAAAGAATAACACATTAAAATAGCTTATTGTGCCTGCTTGCAAGTAATTATATATAGTACCCAAATTTTGTGGAAGTGCTGCAACGATACCTGCGAAAATGATAAGCGATATACCATTTCCCACACCATGTGCAGTTATCTGCTCACCAATCCACATGAGGAACACTGTTCCTGCTGTTAGGGTAATTGCAATAATAAGAATTGATGTAATACTAGGATTAATTATGGCCTGTTTAAGACCAATAGACATACCTATAGCTTGTAAAAATGCCAAGACAACAGTCAAATAACGGGTCGTCTTGGTTATCTTTTTATGTCCCTCTTCACCTTCTTTAGACCACTGTTCCAAAGTAGGTACTACTACGGTCAATAATTGAATAATAATTGACGCGTTGATATATGGGGTAATACTCATAGCAAAGAGAGAAAATTTACTTAAAGCACCACCGGAAAATAAATCCAACAAGCCAAACAAGTTACCGCTGTTAAATAACTGTTCAATTACTGAAGGATTTACTCCAGGCACCGGGATATGAGTCCCGAGCCTGAAGACTGCAAACATAATTAGTGTAAATACTATTTTCTGTCGCAATTCGGTGATTTTGAGGATATTGCTAAGAGCTGAAAGCACTTAGATCACCTCTACTTTTCCACCTGCTGCTGTAATTTTTTCTTCAGCAGATTTTGTGAAGCCGTTTGCTACAACAGTTAATTTCTTAGTAATTTCGCCGTTACCAAGACACGTACACCGTCACAAACGTTTTTAAGGATACCTGCTTCTACTAATGCTGCTGGATCTACTGTTGCGCCATCTTCAAAACGATTTAAAGAAGAAACGTTTACTTCAGCATATTCTTTGCAAAATATTTTGAAGCCGCGTTTTGGCAATCTACGGTATAAAGGCATCTGGCCACCTTCAAAACCTGTACGTACGCCGCCACCAGAACGAGCGTTCTGACCTTTATGACCACGTCCGGAAGTTTTACCTAAACCAGAACCTAAACCACGACCAACACGAATACGAACTTTTCTAGAGCCCGGTGCTGGTGATAATTCATGTAATTTCATAACCTGGACACCTCCTCTAAATTATTCGCCGATTTTTTCTACTGTAATAAGATGTTCTACTTTATGAATCATACCTCTAATTGTAGCTGTATCTTCATGTTCTACTGTAGAATTTAATTTACGTAATCCCAAAGCCTGAATTGTTCTTCTCTGAGTTTCAGGTCTGCCGATCAGACTTCTTGTAAGGGTAATTTTCACTTTTGCCATTGAAATATTTCCTCCTTAACCTAAAAGTTCCTGAACGGATTTTCCACGAAGTTCAGCTACGAGCTCAGCTTTTTTAAGCTGTTCTAAACCTTTAATAGTTGCACGAACCATGTTATTAGGGTTAGAAGAACCAAGGGATTTTGTTAAGATATTACCAACACCTGCAAGTTCTAAAACTGCACGAGCTGGACCACCTGCGATAACACCAGTACCTTTTGCAGCTGGTTTTAAGAGCACACGACCTGCACCGAATACACCGAGGCTTTCGTGTGGAATAGTTTTATCTACTAAAGAAACTTCTACAAGATTCTTTTTAGCATCTTCAATGCCTTTTCTGATTGCTTCAGGTACTTCGCTAGCTTTACCGAGACCTGCACCAACATGACCGTTTTTATCGCCTACTACAACAAGAGCGCTGAAAGAAAAGCGACGGCCACCTTTTACAACCTTAGCAACGCGATTAATATACACAACTTTTTCTTCTAATTCAAGTGCGTTAGCGTCAATCTTGGCCATTAATTTACCTCCTGTTCCAATATTAGAATTTTAGACCAGCTTCACGAGCTGCATCTGCTAAAGCTGCTACACGACCATGATATACATAGCCACCGCGGTCAAATACAACTTCAGTAATGCCTTTTTCAAGAGCACGTTTTGCTACAGCTGCACCTACAGCTTTAGCTGCTTCGATGTTACCGCCGTAAGCGTGAAATCTTTATCTTTGGAGCTTGCGGATACTAATGTAACACCATTAACATCATCAATAACTTGAGCATAAATGTTGCTTAAGCTACGGAATACGTTTAAACGAGGTCTTTCAGCTGTGCCAGAAATATGATTACGAACTCTTAAATGACGTTTCTGACGAGCTTTATTTTTATCCTGTTTATTAAACAAAACCAGCCTCTCCTTTCTATTTCTAACTAAAGATTATTATTTCTTAGAACCAGTTTTACCAGCTTTACGACGGATATGTTCGCCTTCGTACTTAATACCTTTTCCTTTGTAAGGTTCAGGTTCTCTGTAAGAACGAATTTTAGCTGCCATAGCGCCAACTGCTTCTTTATCGATACCAGATACAACAATCTTGTTAGGAGCAGGAGCTTCTAATTTGATTCCAACAGGAGGTTCAACAACTACTGGATGGGAAAAACCTAAAGATAAGTTAAGGTTTTTACCAGCCTGTGCAGCTCTATAACCTACACCATTAATTTCAAGATTTCTTACAAAGCCTTGTGTTACACCTACAACCATATTGTTGATAAGAGTACGAGTAAGACCATGTAAAGATCTATGCATTTTATCTTCGGATGGACGTTCTACTGTTACAACGCCTTCACCTACTGTAATTTTCATATCTTTATGACAGTCACGGCTAATTTCTCCTTTAGGACCTTTAACCGCTACGTGATTATGTTCATCAACTGTTACAGTAACCCCAGCAGATTGTAATCGGTTCTCTACCAATTCTTGACATCTGTACACCTCCTAGTCTAAAACTAATTTTACCATACGTAAGCTAAAACTTCGCCGCCAACACCTTCACGACGTGCTTGTTTATCACTCATAATACCTTTAGAAGTAGAGATGATAGCAATACCAAGACCACCAAGTACGCGAGGTAATTGATCTTTCTTAGCATAAGCACGAAGACCAGGTTTAGAAATACGTTTAATACCAGTGATTACTTGTTCACGGTTTGGACCATATTTCAAGTTAATTGTGATAACACCTTGTTTGTTATCTTCTGCGAAGGAGAAGTCTTTAATGAAACCTTCTTCTTTAAGAACTTCTGCAATAGCCTGTTTAATTTTAGAACCAGGAATTTCAACTTTATCATGAAGTACGGAGTTTGCATTACGCAAACGAGTTAACATATCTGCAATAGGATCAGTCATTCCCATAAATCGATATCCTCCTTTCTTTCAACCTTACCAACTAGCTTTTGTTACGCCAGGGATTGCGCCTTTGTAGCTTTGTTCTCTAAAACAAATACGGCACATTTCAAATTTACGCATATAACCATGTGGACGACCACAGATTTTGCATCTGTTATATTTACGAACCTTGAATTTAGGTTCTTGACTCCATTTCTGGACCATTGCCTTTCTGGCCATAGATCAGTATACCTCCTCTTAAGAATTAAGCACTAAACGGCATACCCATTAATTTAAGAAGAGCTCTAGCTTCTTCATCAGTCTTTGCCGTAGTAACAATAATAATATTCATACCATGAATTTTTTCGATTTTATCATATTCGATTTCAGGGAAAATCAATTGTTCTTTAAGACCAACTGAATAGTTTCCGCGACCATCAAAAGCTTTAGGCTTACGCCACGGAAGTCACGAACTCGAGGCAAAGCGATATTCATAAATTTATCAAGGAACTGATACATACGAGTTCCACGAAGAGTAACTTTAGCGCCAATAGGCATTCCTGCACGTAATTTCCATGCAGCAAGAGATTTTTTCGCACGAGTCAAAACAGGTTTCTGACCAGCGATAATAGTGAGGTCAGCTACAGCAGAATCTAATGCTTTAGAGTTGTGAGCAGCTTCACCAACACCCATACTAATGATAACTTTTTCAATCTTAGGAAGTTGCATTACATTTTTATAACCGAATTTTTCAGTCATAGCAGGAACAACTTCATTGATATATTTTTCTTGTAATCTATCCACCAAGATATCCTCCTTCCTCAATTATTTTGCTTGGTCTAATGCTTCACCGCATTTTTTGCATACACGAACCATTTTACCATCAATTTCTTTTTTCGCAACACGAGTTGCTTTAGAACAAGCTGGGCAAACTACCATAACTTTAGAAGCAAACATAGGAGCTTCTTTTTCAATGATACCGCCGTTTGGAGCTTTCTGATTAGGTTTAGTGTGACGTTTAATTTTGTTAACGCCTTCAACTACAACTTTATCTTTAGCAGGCATAGCCTGAAGGATTTTACCTTGTTTACCTTTATCTTTACCGGATAATACTAAAACTGTATCACCTTTTTTTACATGCAATTTAGCCTGTGACAAATCTTGGCACCTCCTGTCTATTTATTAAATTACTTCTGGTGCCAGTGAAACGATTTTCATGAAATCTTTGTCACGTAATTCTCTGGCTACCGGGCCAAAAATACGAGTTCCGCGTGGAGTTTTATCATCTTTAATAATAACAGCAGCGTTTCATCAAAGCGGATATAAGAACCGTCAACACGACGTAAACCCTTTTTAGAACGTACTACTACAGCTTTAACAACGTCACCTTTTTTAACCATTCCACCAGGTGAAGCAGATTTAACTGCAGCTACGATTATATCACCAATGTTGGCATATTTACGATAAGAACCGCCCATTACACGGATACACATAATTTCTTTTGCACCAGTGTTATCACCAACATTCAACATTGTTTGTTGCTGAATCATTGCTTTACCTCCTTCTAAAATTCTATATCAAGTAACAAATTATTTTGCTCTTTCAAGAATTTCAACGAGTCTCCAACGTTTATCTTTAGATAAAGGACGAGTTCCATAATAGAAACTGTATCTCCTACGTGAGCTTCGTTGTTTTCATCATGTGCTTTAAATTTAACAGTTTTCTTAACTGATTTTTTATAGAGTGGATGACTTTCAGTATCAACTACAGCAACAACAATAGTTTTTTCCATTTTGTCGCTTACAACTTTACCAACTTTAGTCTTGCGTTCATTTCTAATTTCGCTCATTAAAAGAACCTCCTTCCTTCTGCATATCATTTATTATCTATTAGTCTAATCTTAACTATTAAGCTTTTAATTCTTGTTCGCGTTGAATAGTTTTAATACGAGCAATAGTTTTCTTTACTTCTTTGATACGCATAGGGTTTTCAAGCTGACCTGTAGCAAGCTGGAATCTGAGGTTGAATAATTCTTCTTTAAGCGAAGCAAGTTTCTGGTTAAGTTCGCCAGCACTCATTTCACGTATTTCATTAACCTTCATTTACTTCACCCTCCCCTTGCACTTCACGCTTAACAAATTTTGTTTGATTGGGAGTTTATGGCTTGCAAGACGCATAGCTTCTTTAGCAACTTCTTCGCTAACGCCGCCCATTTCAAACATAATACGACCTGGTTTAACTACTGCTACCCAGTATTCAGGTGAACCTTTACCGCTACCCATACGAGTTTCAGCAGGTTTTGCAGTTACTGGTTTATCAGGGAAGATTTTAATCCAAACCTGACCACCACGTTTAATATAACGAGTCATCGCAATACGAGCTGCTTCGATCTGACGGTTTGTAATCCATGCAGGTTCGAGAGCTTGTAAACCGAATTCACCATGTACTACAGTATTACCTTTATGAGCTTTACCTTTCATAGTACCACGGAACTGTTTACGGTATTTTACTCTTTTAGGTATTAACATTAATCTTCGCTCCCTTCAACAGCTTCTGCTTGTGCAGCAAGTTTCTTTTCAGGAAGAACTTCACCTTTGAAGATCCATACTTTTACGCCAAGACGGCCATAAGTTGTATGTGCTTCAGCTGTACCATAATCAATATCAGCACGTAAGTATGAAGTGGAATACTACCTTCACGGTAAGATTCACTACGAGCA
>ENA-OQDF01000307-OQDF01000307.1-human-gut-metagenome-genome-assembly--contig:-NODE-307-length-19969-cov-2.455902_pt1 | contig 19969 bp, 21 predicted proteins | sample MGYA00242769_ERZ504597 | MGnify/ENA primary metagenome ERZ504597 (study PRJEB26092, sample SAMD00036305) | human gut metagenome | host: Homo sapiens | study: EMG produced TPA metagenomics assembly of...
GACGTCAGGTTGTAGGGCATTGTCCTGTGCAGGGATGCAAGAGCGAAAAGGCTTATGCCGACGAATGTGATTTGGGGCATCAGTATGATCCGTGGATCTGATCAAGCCAATTTCTTCGGTTTCTGGCACCGTACCCGAAATGCGCGAAGTAAAAATTGGTACTTCGACTTGCCGGGATTTGCTAATGTGGTGCGTGATTACGTTTCTCAGATGGAAAATGACCCCCAGATTCGTCCTGTTGTCACAAAAACTATCAAGGAATTCTTAGTTCCTCCCATCATTTACATCAAAGTAGAGCTTTATGACGCCTATAAGGCTATTGCAGATAAACTGCCCGAACATTCCTATCGTGATGCGGAAAAAGGCAAGCAGAGTTTCGAGATCGAGTTCAACTCGATCGGCGATCGTGATGTGGCTCGTACGGTTTTGACCGATGCGGGTATTCGCTTTAGAACGGGCAAGGCTTTGGTTCCTTTCCGTATTTCAGGTAACGTCGAGTGGGGTGTTCCAGTGCCTGTAATTGAAGGAGCGGAGGGTCTTACCGCATGGTGCTGGCCTGAAAGCTTATGGGCTCCTATTTCCTTTACGATGGCACGTAATGATAATCGTGGTCTTGCGCGCAGTGAATGGCGCACGTTCTGGTGCGATAAGGAATCTTGCGTGTATCAGTTTATCGGCCAAGACAATTTATATTTCTATGGAGTAGCACAACCAGCGCTCTTTGCTGCAATGCAAAACCGGGATAACCCTGTGGCAGATGCTCCCCAAGGGGAACTTCAGCAAACTAAGTTGATTGCTAATCATCACATTTTGTTTGGAGACAAAAAGGCTTCTTCATCAAGTGATATTAAGCCGCCTACTGCCGATGAGCTTTTAAATTACTACACCGCAGAACAATTGCGCGCACACTTTTGGCGCTTGCACTTGATCAGCGTTCGGTTGGTTTTAAGCCGAAGGTTTTTGAGCCTGATCCCGCAAAACGCGAAGACCCCCGTGTGGCAGATCCTGCCCTCAAAGAAGGCGCGCTTCTTACGAAGGTGTTCAACCGTTTAGCTCGAAGCTGCTTTTATGAAGCGCAAAAGAATTTCGGGGGATGTATGCCGCTCGGGTCTGTCTCGGTAGAAGTATTGAGGCGTGCTAAGAAGACGATGCTGACCTACGAAGATTGTATGTATCGCGTGGATTTGCATTCGGTTATGGCGTTAATGGATGAATTCATTCGCTATGCCAACAAATATTGGTCAAGTGGCATCAGGAATGCGGAAAACGAAGATCTGACCGCCGAGGATCGTGAGCAAGCGCGTCGTCAGGTGTTGATCGATTCGTTTTACCTGTTGCGTATTGCAACTTTGCTTATGCATCCAGTTGTTCCAAAGGGAACGGAAAAGATTTGCGATTACTTAAACTTCGAGTTCGATGACTTTTTTAGCTGGAATTACGATTTTGACAGCATGGAAGAGCTTTGTAGTGCAAACGAACTTGATGACGGCTGTCACCGTGTGTGTGAATTGCCTCCAAGAACCGATTTCTTCAAGTTTCATCCAAGTCAGAAAAAGTAGAGAGGGTTCTAGAGGTTAGAGGTGCCTAATGTGTGCCTGCGGTGGAGTAGACAGGACAGAGGCTTGCTTTCTTTATCGATGGCGATATAATGAATAGGCTTGTCTCGCCTTGGTCGGAAACCAAGGCATTAGAAGGAGAACCAATGAAAAAAGATATCCATCCCGAATACGTTGACTGTACGGTAACCTGCACTTGCGGCAACACCTTCCAGACTCGTTCAACCAAGTCCGAGATTCGCGTTGACATCTGCAATGCATGCCATCCATTCTTCACCGGTACCCAGAAACTGATCGACTCTGGCGGACGCGTACAGCGTTTTGCTAACAAGTTCGGTTCTGCTACCGAGGCTGTTGCTGCTCGCGAGGCAGAAAGAAGGCTGCTAAGGCTGCTAAGGCTGCTGAAGCAGAAGCAGCAAAGAAGGCTGAGCGTGAAGCTAAGGCTGCAGCAAAGGCTGCTCGTGCTGCTGAGTACGCAAAGAAGGCTGAGGCTGAAGCTGCAAAGGCTGCTGAAGCTGCTGAAGCAGAGGCTGCAGAAGCTGCAACCGAAGAAGCAGCAGAAGCTGTTGCAGAGGAAACTGCTGCTGAGGCACCTGCTGAAACCGCAGAAAACGCTGCAGAATAACAAAGCTTTTAGCTAAAGTTCACAATTGGGACTTTAAAGGCGTCTGCTTAGCAGACGCCTTTTTTCTTGTAGCATGGAACGTAGGAGTGAGTACATGTAGTCCGCAAGATGCTTTTTCTTAAAAAAGCAGACAAAAGATTGCAGATAGCGTATGGTGGTATAAACCGCACACATGATAGGAGAATTTCATGGTTGATACAAAGGCATTCCGTAATTTGTCTTACGGACTTTATATAATCTCGAGCAAGAAAGACGGCAAGTCAGTTGGCTGCGTGATTAATACGTTTTCTCAGGTTACTTCAACGCCAGCGCAGGTCACCGTTGCAGTTAATAAGGAAAACTACACTTCGCAAGGAATCCAAGAAACAGGTGCCTATGAAGTCGCAGTGATGAACGAGTCTGCTTCCATGGAGCTTATTGGTAAATTTGGATTCCACTCAAGTGCCGATACCGATAAATTCAGTGATTTTGAGACGGCAATATCGGAACAGGGACTTGAATATGTAGCGCAGTCGTCCTGTGCTCATTTTTCCGTAAAGGTAACCCAAGAGCTTGATCTAGGGAGCCATATTCTGTTTATAGGCGAGGTGGTTGAAGCTGAACCTATCGCAGGCGATGCTCCTATGACGTATGCTTATTATCATCAGGTTAAAGGTGGTAAACTCCTCCGAAGGCATCAAGCTATAACGGTGGAGATGAGGCAAACGCTAGCGCTGATCAGGTCGCAGAAGATAAAAAACCAAAAGTTGCTTGGCGTTGCAAGATTTGTGGCCATATTGAATACGTCGAAGAACTCCCAGAAGATTTCGTATGTCCCGTTTGTGGCGTCGGTCGTGAATTGTTTGAACGTATTGAGCTTTAGGGCTTAGTTACGTTTTCTTTTGATGAGTATTACATGGGTTTTTTTGAGTGCCATGAAGATTTCAAAAGAATGAATCATTTACAGTTCGAGCATCGATTTAATACCGTTCATTTTCTGATCCCTGCTTTTGTGCGGTGGTTTTATAGACTGAAAAAGAACTTTAAACGAAGAACTGCCATTCCTGGCGGTTCTTCGTTATGATGGCAAAGCTAAACAGAATAGGAGCCTTTCAATGGATGTTGAGCTTTTGCAATACCCAGAAAATCCCGAGCGTGCTGTCGCTACGGCTGCTCGTTTATGTTATGCGCCCGTTGGTGCAAAAGAGCTCATGGAAACCATGCCACCTGAGCGTATTCAGAGCGTTCTTTCCACCATTATGAAGTCGGGTCATTTTTCAACGCTTGAACATGTAAGTTATACGTTTGCGGTTGATGGGGTGTCACGTGCGCTGACTCATCAGTTGGTGCGTCACCGTTTGGCGAGCTTCAATCAGCAATCTCAGCGTTATGTGAAATTCACGAAGGGCGTTGAAACGGTGAAGCCCCATACCGTAGAAGATGATGAAGAAGCAAGTAAGGTCTTTGATGAAGCAATTGAGGCGGTAATTGAGGGCTATCAAAAACTTCTTGAGATGGGAATCCCTGCAGAAGACGCACGCTATTTGTTGCCTAATGCGGCGGAAACAAAAATCGTTATTACGATGAATATTCGAGAACTGCTACATTTCTTTAGTCTGCGTTGCTGCAACCGAGCTCAGTGGGAAATTCGTGAACTAGCACACAAGATGTTAGAGCTTGTAAAACCAACAGCTCCTTATATTTTTATGGATGCGGGCGCTCCTTGCGTACGAGGAAATTGTCCCGAAGGGAAAATGACCTGCGGCAATCCTTATCCTAAGGTGGTGCGCGATTAAGATTGGCGCCGTTGCGGGAAAGTGATAAACAGGCTTGCTCATCCCAGTCACAGATGACCGGTGCTTGTTCCGAGTGTTTTTCTCAAGGAAAGCATGAGGTATCTGCGGGCGATGATAAAGCTCGCGAAAAAAGCGATTTAGCGCGAGCCTTCAGTGAAGATGGACCACGTAAGACCCATATCGGAGGTCAGGCGCTCATTGAGGGCGTTATGATGCGAGGGAAAAATTGTTGGGCGATTGGCGTACGTGAACCTGATGGAGGATTGTTTTCGCAAGAATATCCTCTTTCCAAAAAAGGGAATCGCCCCACCTGGTTTTCATGGCCTTTGGTGCGAGGATGCGTGGCTCTAGTTGATTCACTGACTTTAGGTTTTAAGGCACTTGAGATTGCAGCCAATAAAGCCTCGACGATGAAGAAGAAATAGCGGAATCACCCGCGTCAAACGATCCAGAGTCACCCGCGTCACACGACTCGGAATCGCTTGCATCAAATAGCCCGAAATCATGCCTGGCAGACACGGATCATCTGCGCCAAACGATACGGTATCTTCTGAATTATCTACTTCAGATTTCGGTTCGTCCTCAAATCCTGAATCCGCATCTGTATCGGATTCGACAGACGAAGGTGTTTTAAGTAAGGCAGAAATGACGTTTGCGATGGTGCTGGGCGTTGTGCTCGCAGTCGCACTCTTTATTTTGTTGCCAGCAGGCTTATCTAATGTGATTGTTGGAGAATACGAGCAGAACCCTTTTGTGTGGAATATTGTTGATGGCGTGGTGCGAGTAGCAATATTTATTTTCTACGTATGGCTGATCGGACGAATGCCTGATATTAAACGCATGTTTTCCTACCATGGGGCAGAGCATAAAACTATCCATTGCTACGAACATGGTCTTGAACTTACGCCCGAAAATGCAAGGCAGTTTCCTTGTCTTCACGTACGCTGCGGCACTGCCTTTCTCATTATGGTGATGCTAATTGCGATTGTGGTGTATACCGTGATTCCACTGGATGGGGTAATTGCTTCACTTGGGATAACGGGCGCTGCGGCATTTGCGCTGCTTTTGGTCGTGCGTTTGGTGTTTTTACCAGTAATTGCGGGCATTTCCTATGAGATTACGGTTAAATGGGCAGGTTCTCATCCTGAAAACCCTTTGGTAAAAGTGGTACTTTGGCCTGGTATGCAAATGCAGCGCCTTACCACAAACGAACCGGACGATTCAATGCTTGAATGCGCCATTGCTGCAATGAACCTAGTAGTGGAAAACGAGACAACTGTTTCAAAGAAACTATCGTAATAGTTTATAGATTAATGAGTTATGCACGTAAATTCGTGTATGCTGTACCGTACTGCGGTTATATTTGCCGCAGATACTACAAATCCCCGCACACGTAAATTATCGAGATCGGGGTTAAACCGTGTGAGCGACTATGCCGTCTTGTTGCGTTTGTTTTGTCGTGGATCCAACTTGTTTTGGGCTTCATGAAACAGGCGCTTTTATGAGGGGAAGCGGCAAGAAAAGGAGGAACCGCGTGAAACTGGTGGTAACCGAGAAGAATGACGCGGCTCAAAAAATTGCAGATTTATTGGGTGCAACAAAACCGAAAGCCGACAAAGTTTACTCGACTCCGGTATATCGTTTTACCGTAGAAGGAGAAGAGTGGGTCACTATTGGTCTGCGTGGCCATATCTTGGAGCCCGATTTTGCTACCGCTTTGATTTATAAGAAGCGTGGTGGTTGGCGTGGCGTAAACGCTGATGGCGAAGTGATGGATGCGGATATCCCGAAGTCACTTGCACGCCCTCCATTCAAGAAAAAGAAGCCCTTTACTGAAGATGGGGTAGAGCTAAAAGCTTGGAAATGGAGCGCTTCCTTATTTGGTGTATGCCCCTATCGAAAAGCGCCCTAAGGAAAAGGACATTATCCGCTCCTTAAAAAACCTTGCAAAAAAAGCTGATTCAATCATTATCGCAACCGACTTTGATCGCGAAGGTGAACTGATTGGCTCGGATGCATTGTCTTGTATTCAGGAGGTTAATGCTACTGCACCTGTTTCGCGTGCGCGTTATTCGGCCTTTACTAAAGAAGAAATCACTCATGCCTTTAATAACTTGGTCACCCTCGATACCGACCTGGCAAGTGCTGGTGCATCACGTCAGGATATCGATCTTATTTGGGGTGCAGTTCTAACACGCTATCTTACTTTGGTTAAATTTGCAGGGTATGGAAATGTGCGTTCCTCGGGTCGCGTACAGACCCCAACACTAGCGCTCATCGTGGCGCGCGAGCGAGAGCGTCTTGCCTTTGTTCCTGAAGATTACTGGGTTATCAAAGCGGATTTTGGCGAAGATCCTGAAAAGTTTAGCGCTCCTCATGCTACTGCGCGTTTTAAATCTGAAGATGCTGCCAAGGCGGTAATGGATCATATTGAAGGTGCAACACATGCGCGTGTTGCCGAAATTACGAAGCGCAAACGAACCGTTGCGCCTCCTGTTCCCTTTAACACTACCTCTCTTATGGCGGCCGCATCAGCTGAGGGATTATCTCCTGCGCGCACTATGCGTATTGCAGAGAGTTTATACATGGATGGCTATATCAGTTACCCTCGTGTTGATAACACGGTGTATCCTTCCTCTCTCGATCTGGCAGCAACACTGAAAAACATTATGGGCAATCCTGCTTATAAGCCTATTGTGAAGAGCTCCTGAAGAAGGGAAATCTTAAAGCAACGCGCGGCAAAAAAGAAACAACCGACCATCCTCCTATTTATCCAACTGCAAGTGCTACTCCTGATGATTTGGCTCCTGCTGAATACAAGCTCTATAACTTAATTGCACGTCGTTTTATGGCAACGCTCTCAGATGCAGCGGTAGTGGAAGGCACCAAGGTAACCTTGGATGTTCAAGGTGAGCCTTTTGTTGCAAAGGGTGACGTGCTTGTAAATCCGGGATTTCGTGCAATTTATCCCTATGGACTAAAGAAAGATGAGCAGCTTCCTTCTCTTAGCGAAGGGCAAGAAGTGGTTTTCGGTGGTGCTACTTGCACAAAAAAGCAGACCGAACCACCCGCGCGGTATTCGCAGGGTAAGTTGATCCAGGAAATGGAAAAGCTTGGGTTGGGCACGAAATCTACGCGACATTCTATTATCGAGCGCTTGTATACCGTGAAATATATCCAAAATGATCCTATTGAGCCTTCTCAGCTAGGTATGGCGGTCTGTGATGCACTCGATAAATTTGCGCCTCATATTACTCATCCTGAAATGACTGCAGAGCTCGAAGAAGAAATGGATAACATTGCTCTTGGTCAAAAAACCAAGGGCGAAGTAGTTATGAATTCTCGTAACTTGCTTTCAGAGCAGCTAGCAGGATTGCTTCCTCACTCTGAAGAGGTAAAAGATGCGCTCGCTGATGCGGTTGCGGCCGATGCCTATGTGGGTCCTTGTCCTAAATGCGGTAAGGATTTGCAATTGCGCACCTCACAAAAACACGCTCTATGTTTATAGGTTGCTCTGGTTGGCCTGAGTGCGACGTAACGTATCCGCTTCCTAAGGGGAAAATTGAGGCGCTAGAGGAAAAATGTCCTGTTTGTGGCATGCCGCAAATTAAAGTGACTGCGTTCCGTTCAAAACCGCGCGTATTATGTATTGACCCAGAGTGTGAAACAAACAAAGAACCCGATGTAGTGGTGGGAGAGTGCCCTACTTGTGCTGAGCAGGGAAAGAAAGCTAAGCTCATCGCTCGTAAAAATCCTCGCACGTTAAAGCGTTTTATTCGTTGTGAAAATTATGATGAATGCGGCACAGGATATCCTCTTCCTCAATACGGTGCCCTTACGGCAACAGAAGAAGTATGTGAAAGCTGCGGTGCGCCTATGGTAATCGTGACGACAAATCGTGGTCCTTGGAAGTTGTGTCCTAACTTCAACTGTCCTGCGAAAAAGGAGACAGAAGAAAAGAAAGCGGCAGCAAAAGAGGCAAAAGCAGCAAAAACGTCAGGGAAAGCATCGAAGTCAACGAAAAAGTCAGCTAAGGCATCAAGTAAGACTACAAAATCAGCTAAAACTACCAAGAAAGCTGCTGAAAAAGCCGAGGACTCGAACGAATAACTATTCGATACGAGCTACGTCGTTTTTAAGGTATTCGCGGGTAAGCGCAAGCTTGCCCGTGTGTTTTATTCGCTCTCTTGTCTGTAGCTAGTAAAAAGTACGATAATAAAGAACAGTGCGATTGAAATTGCGCTTTATACATTTAATCAAAGAGGAGCTAATACTATGAGCAAAGTAACCATTGTAGGTGCGGGTAACGTAGGAGCAACTGCGGCACACATTATTGCTTCAAAAAATCTTGCCGATGTTGTTTTGGTAGATGTTGCAGAAGGCCTTCCCCAAGGTAAAGCACTCGATATGATGCATATGCGTTCTGTGGAGAAGTTTACCGTAAGTGTTACAGGCACCAATGATTACGCTGCTACTAAAGATTCTGATGTGGTAGTTATTACGGCAGGTATTGCTCGAAAGCCTGGTATGACTCGCGAAGATTTATTGGGGGTAAACTCCGGTATTATGTCTTCCGTTATTGAACAGGCAATGGAAGCTTCTTCGAATGCAATTTATATCTGCGTAACCAATCCGCTTGATGTTATGACCTATCTCGCTTATAAGAAGTCAGGTCTTCCTTCGAATCGCTTGATGGGTATGGGCGGCGTTTTGGATTCTTCGCGTCTTTCTTTTGCCGTTTGCGAAAAACTTGGTTGCGATCCTAATGATGTTGAAGCATGGGCGCTTGGTGCTCATGGTGAAGGAATGGTTTGCTGGCCTCGCTACACTACGGTAAAGGGAACTCCTATTACTGAGCTTTTGAATGATGAGGAAATTGAAGAAGTTACTAAGCGCTGCACGAAGGGCGGTGCTGAGGTGGTTGCCTTCCTTAAGACGGGTTCTGCCTACTATGCTCCTGGCGCTTCAATTGCGAAGATGGTTGAGGCAATTCTCACCGACTCAAAAGAAGTTATGAGTGTCTGTGCTTATATCGATGGCGAATACGGTCTCAATGACTTATACATGAACATCCCTTGCCGCCTTGGAAAGAATGGCGTTGAGAAAATTGTTGAATTCGATCTTACTGAAGAGGAAATGGCTGCACTGCACGAGTCCGCTGCAAGTGTGAAGAAGGGCTTGGAAAACCTTCCCGAATAAAAAGGATGTCTGCCTTAATGAAAGTAATTACTGCTGCCAGCGTGCATGACGCGCTGGCTTCACTTGTTCCACAACTTGCAAGTGTGCTTCCTGATGATATTTTGGCGGGTCTCATAGCGGCGCGCGAAGTTGAAACGGGCGACCGTGCGCGCATAGTGCTCGATCAGCTAGTGGAAAATGCACGCATCGCCAAGCAGGATAAAGTGCCTATTTGTCAGGATACGGGTACCGTTTGGGTTTGCTTAGAGGTGGGACCCGACGTTTTGGTTCCTGGAAATGTTCTTTCTCGAGTAAATGAAGCAGTTGCCTTCGCTTATGAGCACGCTCGCTTGCGTAAGTCGGTTGTGCGTGATGCTTTGTTTGATCGTGCTAATACAGGAGATAATACGCCGGCATTTTGCGAAATTCATACGACCGAAGAACTTGGAGTTGCGCGCCTTCATGTAATGCTTAAAGGCGGCGGATCCGATAACGCGAGTCGTGTGGTCATGCTTACGCCAAGTGCGGGAGCGCAGGGGATAATCGATACGGTTCTTCAATGCGTACGAGAAAAAGCAGCAAATGCGTGCCCTCCTTTAATCGTAGGCGTGGGGATTGGTGCTACTTTTGATAAGGTTGCTGGGCTTGCAAAGCACGCTCTTATGCGTCCTTTAGGACAAAACCATCCAAATCCACAAACAGCTCAATTTGAAGCAGAATTACTTTCCGCAATTAATGCAACTGGTATTGGTGCTGGTGCTTTGGGAGGTTGCACTACCGCTCTTGGCGTGAGGGTGGAAACGGCGCCCTGTCATATTGCCGCTCTTCCCGTTGCGGTTAATATGGGTTGTTCGGCGATGCGTCGTGCAACGATCTCTCTTGAGTGTGTGGAACTTTGTGATGAAGCGCTACCAAATACTGTACAGGGCACCATTTTGGAATTGATAGCGAAAAGGAAGAGGGGTAGCTATGACATCAGAGAATCCGGTCAGGTTAACCCTTCCCTTGGATCGTAGTGTTCTCGCGACGCTTAAGGCTGGCCAAGCTTGTACTTTGACAGGTCCGCTGTTCACCTTGCGTGATGCGGGACATCAGCGTTTGTTGGAGGAAATGGGCGAGAGCGACAAACTTCCGTATGGGCTTTTAAACCAGACGATCTTCTATGCGGGTCCCACCCCCGAAGCGGCAGGCCGCCCGTTTGGGGCGATAGGACCTACCACTGCTTCACGTATGGACTTTGCGGCACCTTTTCTTATGAATTGTGGTGTTGCTGCGACTGTAGGAAAAGGAACGCGCAGTGAAGAGGTGCGAAAAGCCTGCATGGATAATGGTGGAGTGTATTTTGTTGCCGTAGGAGGCGCTGCTGCTTATCTCGCAAAATGCGTGAAATCATGTGAGACGCTTGCCTATGACGACCTGGGCACCGAAGCACTCCGTAAAATTGAAGTTGTTGATTTTCCTGTGTTTGTAGGTATTGATGTTGCAGGAAATGACATTTATTCCCTTGATCGATAGGATTATTTGTGACCAGCACGCAAGAAAATTCAACAGGACCAGGTATTTTTATCACCTTTGAAGGTGGTGATGGTGCGGGTAAAACCACTCATATTACGTTTTTAGCCAGCTGTCTTCGTAAGATGGGATACGAGGTACTTTGCTTGCGCGAGCCTGGCGGAACGGTAATAGGTGAGTCTCTGCGTCAGATCGTTCTGAATCCCGCAAATTCAGATATGTCTGATCAAACAGAGCTGCTTATTTATGAAGCAGCGCGTGCTCAAATTGTCAAAGAGGTAATCATTCCAGCACTCGCCCGTGGTGCGGTAGTTTTGTTGGATCGATTCTACGATTCGACGATTGCGTATCAGGCATATGGACGCGAGTTACCCTTGTCCTTGTTCGGCAAGCGAATATTTTTGCCTGCCAAGGAGTGCATCCTTGCCGTACTATTTTGCTCACTACAGAATCTTCTGCGGAGGTGGGGCTTGATCGTGCCACTCATCATGGAGATGCGGATCGTCTTGAGCAGGCAGGTGCCGACTTTCACGCTCGTGTTAATGCGGCGTTTCTTAACTTAGCAGCAGAAAATCCTGCTCGTATTCGTGTGGTTTCTTCGGCGGGAGCTAAAGATGAAACGCGCGTGCAATTTTAGCGAACTAGCTGATGTATTTAACTGGGGCCCTGCTAGTGAGGTTTGGAAGCAAGGATATTTTGACCCCATTTTGAAGCGAGACACTTCTGCTAAAGTGCAGATTTCTTTAGGTGAAGAATAATAGTGAGCGATATTTTTGACGGTATATTTGGGCAACCACGGGTGCGAGAATTCCTTCGCGCCTCCATTGCTTCTGGCCGTGTGAGCCATGCCTATTTGTTTACCGGTCCTGCTGGCTCAAATAAAACCGCCGCAGCTTATGCTTTTGCTCAGGCGATATTGTGCAAAGATCACGGGTGTCGCACCTGTGATGACTGTCGTCGTATTGAGCGCAGAAAGCACCCTGATGTTCACTTTTACACCCCCGAAGGTGCCCAGGGCTATCTCATTGAACAAATTCGAGAAATAGTGTCTGGTGTTTCACTTGCACCTATCCGTGCAAAGGGCAAAGTCTACATTCTTGATCGCGTTGATCTTCTTGGGGTAAGTGCAGCAAATGCATTTTTAAAGACCCTTGAAGAACCAGTTGAGGGTGTCACGTTTATCCTGTTGGGTCGTACGCGAGAAGCGGTTTTACCTACTATTGTTTCTCGATGCCAGGTGGTGCCGTTTCGTCATATACCTGCAAGAGAGGCAGCGGGTATCCTCTCCCAGAAAACAGGAGTAACTCCTGAGCAAGCGCGCATCGCAATCGAAGCATGCAACGGTTCTATCACTCGTGCTATGACGTTTGCAAAAGTGCCGAACGAGCAGAATTCCGTGCGCGTATTATGGAAGTATTAAGCAATCTGCCTTTAAGCGATGAGCGGGATGTTCTTGAGTATGCTGCTGAACTTATCGAGCGAGCAAAGGCGCCCCTCGATAATGTGCGTACCCAACAAAGCGAAGAGTTGGCAGAATCAGCAGACTTTTTAACAAAAACAGCTCTAAAGCAAATTGAGCTCCGCCATAAAAGGGCATTAAGCATGGCAACGCGTGAATCACTCAACCAAACGACTTCCATTATTCGTTCGTGGTTGCGTGACGTGTTGATGATTGTCTCAGGAACACCTGACTTGATAGTAAATATAGATCAACGAGAAGTACTTCAGCGCGTTGCTCAAAAGGTGACGCCCGCGAGCATCATGAGCGCTTTACGTGAAGCGTACAAGACTGATGAAACGCTTAGTTATAATGTTTCTCCAGAGACATGTTTAGATGTACTTCTTTTTTCGATAAGAGAGGTTTTGAATGGTTCGGGTAACCCCCATTAAGCTTCAAGCTGGAACCAGAGTTTTATGGTTTGATCCAGCTGAATATACCGTATGTGCAGGCGATCGAGTTATTGTAAGCACCGAGCGAGGCTCGGAATTTGGCGTAGCAACGTCAGATATCATGGAAGTAAGTGATGAGCTAATTGAGCAACTCAAATCGCCTCTAAAGCCTGTTCTTCGTATTGCGGATGAAGCAGATATAGAGCGGGCAGAAGAATTGCGTCAAAAAGGCGAAGAAGCTCTTGCCACTTTTAAGGAATTAGCTGCCGAAGCAAGCGACCAGATGAGACCTGTTATGGTTGAATTTTTGTTTGATGGCGATAAGGCAGTTTTCTATTTCGAATCTGAAGAACGTATTGATTTTCGAGATCTTGTTCGCAAGCTTGCAAGCGTATTTCATGTACGGGTTGACATGCGTCAAATTGGCGTACGTGACGGCGCTCGCATGATTGGCGGCTTAGGTCATTGCGGCCAGGAGCTTTGTTGCGCACGCATGGGTGGTGAATTTTCTCCGGTGTCCATCCGCATGGCAAAGGAACAAAATCTTTCCCTTAATCCGCAAAAAATTTCTGGTTGCTGTGGCCGACTGATGTGTTGTTTGCGCTACGAGTACGAAGCGTATAAAGAAGTAAATTCACGAGCTCCTAAGGTTGGGGCGAAAATTGAAATTCCTGATGGAATTGCAAAAGTTACGGAGATCAATGTACCTCTTGAGCGTATTACGCTTCAGCTTGAAGATGGTAAAACCTTCAAAGTGCCACTCGAGGAAATGGAGGTTGCCGGGGAAGGAAAGCGTCCGAATCGCATAAACCAAGAGGTGTTTGATCGTTACGCATCAACGGATCCTTTTACGCTTTTCGAGATGACCTCTTCGTCGTCTAATCTTGAAGTCGCTTCATTTACTGCAGAGGATAAGCTTGCTGAACCGAAAGCACGTGCAGTAAAGCCAAGCCGAAGTGAAGCAACCTCTCAAGAGGATAAACATCGCAGACCTCGCCGTCGTCGCAGCGTTGAAATTTCGACTGACGGTGAAGGGGAAACGAAAAGAAATACATCGAATAATTTAAACGGCGAAAATAGCCAACGTAGCGAATCATCGCGAAAACGGGAGCGTTCTGCGCGTCGGCAAAAGATTCTCGCCGTGATCAGCGGGAAAAACGAGATAAGCAGACAGAAAAGCAATCGCGCGAACGTCAGCGCGATCAACGCGAAAACCAGCTACAGACTCAGTGGGAAAAACAACTCGATCAGAGGCGTGAGCGCAGACGTCATCCTGCTTCATCTCACAAAACGGAGCAGGGACAGGAAAATCAGGCAACTCGACAGCATCGCGAGAGGCGAAATCGCTCGAATCGTAACGAACGTAACAATCGCTTTGAGCGCAATGATCGAGCTGAACGCACTACCCCAAATGAACGCCCTTCGCAAAAGCGTCCAGGGCAAAAATCTTCAGGGGTACGAAATGCGCCAACAAAGACGCATCAGCATAATCGTCGTACTGGTCAGCCGACACAGCAAAGTCGTACGGCACCAAACGAGGCGAAGCAGGCAGCAACTCATCGCAAACCTCGTCGCCGTCAGCGCAAAACGGGAGGGGACGTTAACAATGCAAAATAAAGATTATGCGCTTTTGACCGACTTATACCAGCTCACTATGGCTCAGGGTTATTGGGCGTGTGGCAAGGTGGAAGAGCAGGGGTGCTTCCATATCTTTTTCCGCAATCCTCCTTTTGACGGGGGATTTGCAGTTGCAAGTGGCTTGGATCACATTGCTGAAGTTGTTGAAAACTTCAAGATTACCGATGAAAACATAGCGTATCTTGCATCGCTCGATGCGCCAGGTGGGGGGAAGTTATTCAATCCTGATTTCTTGGAGTATCTGCGCAATTTGAAACTGAGTGTTGATATTGATGCAGTGCGCGAAGGAACAGTGGTCTTTCCCAATGATCCTTTTGTTAGAGTAATTGGTCCAGTTTTGCAATGCCAGCTCCTTGAAACTCAATTGCTTAATTGCGTGAATTTTGAAACTTTGGCTGCCACCAAAGCGGCACGAATTTGTCATGTCGCAAAAACTCCGGTCGCAGAATTTGGTTTGCGTCGTGCGCAAGGTGAATCAGGTGGCTTACGCGCATCACGTGCCTGCATTGTGGGTGGCTGTGCTTCCACTTCTAACGTGTTGGCAGGACGTATGTTTGGTCTTCCGGTTTCAGGAACTCATGCACATGCATGGGTTATGGCTTTTGATGATGAGCTGGAAGCCTTCAGGGCGTATGCAAGAGAATTTCCTACCAACTGCGTTTTGTTGGTTGATACCTACGATGTCGAGCAGGGCTTAAAAAATGCCATTACCGTAGGTCTCGAAATGAAGGAACGCGGCGAGCATCTTACGGGTGTCCGCATAGACTCAGGAGACTTGGCTTGGCATGCTAAGTTAGCGCGCAAAATGCTTGATGAAGCGGGCCTAACCGATACGGGCGTAGTTCTCTCAAACGATTTGGATGAATTCACCATTAAGTCTATTTTAGATTCTGGTGCTCAAGTTGCCTCATGGGGAGTGGGAACCAAGATGGTTACCGCCTACGATCAACCAGCCTTAGGTGGCGTGTATAAACTTGCCGCAAAGCGGGTGGGAACTGATGGCGAATGGGAGCCGATCATGAAGGTGACCGGCCAATCATCCAAGCAGACTGTGCCTGGTGTTTTGAATATCCGTCGTTATTTCCATGATTCGGGCAAAATTGCAGGCGATATGGTTTATGACGTAAACCATGGAATTGCCCGCGAGCGTATTGTTGATCCCGCTGATGAGCTTCGCCAGAAAGATCTATCAAATAAACGCTATATCACTTTGCTTGAACCTCTCGCGCGTGATGGTGAAGTGGTCTTGAAACAAGAATATCGTGATGCCTTAGTTGCACGCGATTTCTGTCGCGAGCAGTTAGGACTTCTTGACGAAAGCCAGACACGAATCGTGAATCCTCATTCCTATCCGGTTGGACTGGAATATTCGCTCTTTTATCGTCGCCACGAACTGGCATCGCGTTTACTGGGCCTTTCATAGGCGAATAATGCAAGATGGACTCAACGTGTCGTTGAGCTTATTGGAAAGGCACCACGGATGATAAAAATCGTGACCGACTCGGTAGCATCCTTACCTGTAGATATTGCACAGCAGGAAAACGTTGAAGTTGTTTCGCTTTATCTTAACGTTGATGGTAAGGAATATGCGGATTTAGATATGGACGTCGATGCGTTCTATGAGCGTATTTACGATATGGCGGATAATCCACCCACTTCAAGTCAGCCTTCTCAGGCAAAGCTTGAATCGCTGTTTGAATCGATTGCAAAAGCGGGAGACGAGTTACTAGGTATTTGGATTTCTTCTAAACTATCGGGAGCTTTTGAGGGAGTGCTTCGTGCAGCACGAGCGGTCGAGTCGCGAAACATTAACTTCTCCTATTGCATGATCGATTCTTCGTCTTGCGGCTTTGATGAAGCATTTCCTGTGTTGACGGGAATTCGCTCAGTCAAAGAAGGAAAGACTCTTACAGAAGTGGCCCATGATGTAGTGGAGTCGATTAAAAGCACTCGCTTCTTGTTTACACCTGAAAGTCTTACCTTCTTACAAAAAGGGGGCCGTATTGGTGGTGCGGCAGCATTGTTAGGGAATCTTATCAAGCTATCACCGTGTTGACGGTGGTTGATGGCATTCCCCAAGCAATGGCTAAAGTTCGTACTCAGAAAAAAGCCCTGGAAAAAATTGTTTCTATCATGGAAGAAGATAGAGCAGCGTGTGGTGGGCTTAAGAATCTTGTTGTGCATTACATTGGAGAAAAGACGCCTGCGCTTACCTGGGCACGAGAGGTAATAGAGCCTCTCTTAGGAAGGGCAGTTGAAGTTCATCCGGTAAGTCCTGTGGTGGGCCTTCATGTGGGACCTGCTGTGGGAATTGCCTATGAATGTGCAGCGCCGCTCGATGGGAAAATCACTAAGGATGCTTCGTCTTTGGCGGTTTTTAGTTAAGGCAAGAGCAGTGATAGGATTGCGCTAGACTGTTTAGTCTAGGAAACAGAAGGGATGAAACCAGTGGAGATCAAATGTAATTTAATTCTCGATTCCTGCTGCGATTTACCTCATGATGTAGTGGATAGAGAAGGTGTTTATCTCGTTAAATTCCCCTATTTTGATGACGATGGTGGACATCTGGATGATTTGTATCAAAGTATCACGGCGCATGACTTTTATGAGGGCATGCGCAATGGTGGCGAACCTCATACTGCTCAAGTACCTATGCCTGCGCTTCAGGAGGCATATCAATGGGCGATTGATAGTGGCAAACCGACCGTCTATTTAAGCTTTTCAAGTGGACTTTCAGGCACTTTTGATACTGCGGAAATGCTGTTAGAGCAAATAAAGGCGGAAAATCCTGATCTTGAGCTTTATTTAGTTGATACGCGTCTTGCTTCGGTTGCTGAAGCCTTGTTGGTATATGAAGCACTCAACCAGCGAGAAAAAGGATTAAGCGCAAAGGAAATGGTTACCTGGGCAGAAGAAGCGCGCTTTTTTGTGGATGCTCAGTTTATGGTTGATGATCTGGAAGCGCTACGTCGCGGCGGCCGTATTCCTTCGTCCGTTGCCTTTGCGGGTTCTAAGCTTGATGTAAAGCCGCTTTTAGGAATCGATATGGAAGGAAAGCTTGCGTTAACCGGTGTTGCGCGTGGTCGCAAAAAAGGGGTAAAAGCGCTGGTTGATTATTGGAGTAAGCGTCGCAGCGATGCTGGTCCTGTTCAGAATGTGGTAGTTGGTGGAGCGGATTGTCCAAAGGATGCAGAGCGCTTGGTTTCGCTGCTTACCAAGGAAGATGAATCGGTGCTTGTTTTAGAGTCGAGTATTGGTCCGGTAATTGGTAGTCATGTTGGTCCTGGAATGCTAGCAGTGGTATTTTGGGGTCCTGACAAGCGGAAAGACTTATCGGTTGCTGATCGCATTGCGAGCAAGGTTCGCGGCAAATAAGAAACGTCTGTTAAGGAAATCTTGCCCTCCTAAGAACGAGCGGTATGTGCTTGTTCGGTTCTTATGACAGGGTATTTATCACCGAACTATAATTTCCGATTAGCGACAATGTAAGTATCGATAAGTGACAACGTAATTGACCGATAAGCGACAAAAGTAAATTGTTTATCCAGCTTAGCGAGTAGGCTTTACTGGCTAAGCTGTTCTTTTGAATAGGAAACTATCAGAAAGGTAGAGATATATGGCTTCGCAGGAGGTTAAAACCTTTTATTTTGCGGGAGATTCTAAAGTTGCTTCCAGCTTAGGAACCTCGCTTGAAGCAGCTGGGTTTACGAAGGCATCTGCTTCGGAAGCGGATGTGGTGTTTACCTACTGCGTGAGTGAATCTGCGCTTGAGGATTTGTACTACGACAGCAAAGGTTTGCTCCAGTCGAGCAAAAAGGATGCGGTGCTTATTGATCTAAGTCCTTCGACTGTTTCGTTTGCCCAAGAGCTCTGCGCTATGGGATCGGTGAGCGAAAAGCATGTTTTGGACGCACCGCTGGTAGTGCAAATATCGTACTTTCTCAGGCATTTTCCGAAAAGACCAATCTTGCCTTATTGGTTGGTGGTTCTGAAGAGATATTTAAACGGGCAGAACCCATGCTGCGCGCGATTGCAGCAAAGGTTATGTGGATGGGAAAGTCTGGCTGTGGTCAGGCTGCAAAGGTGGCACTGACTTTAACTTCAGCAGCAGCGTTGGTAGGCATTGTTGAGGCGTATTCTTCGCTAAAATCTTTCGAGATACAAGAGGCTGTCGTAGATCAAGAAGATTATCTGGATGTAGTGCTTGCTCTTCGAATGCTTACTCCTGCACAGGAAGCTTTCATTGAGGCAATGGAGCAAGACGAACTTGAGGGCACTTCCTTTACTCTTGAGCATCTCATGGGCGAATTAGCTGCGGCGCTTGCTTGCGTTGACGATGGAGATGCGATCTTGCCCCAAGCAGAAGCATGTTTCCGTTTGATGGAACTTCTGGCTATGGTAGGTGGCGTTACCTATAGCCTGCTGCCTTGAAACTGGTTTTTGCTGATGAAGAAACCAGCAAGAAGTACGGGCTTGATTGGTCGCGTGCGGAAGGCGCTTATGATCATGGTTACGATGATGATAACGAAGGACATGAGTGCACGTGCGGTGAAGATGATGAGTGCGATTGCGGACACCATCACCATCATCATGGTTCTCAATCTGGCAGTAGTTATATCAGCTTTTCTTCAAACTAACGTAGTTGTGCGCAGGTGTGCGGGCACGGAGGTACGCAGGCACCGCGGGTTCCACGGGCACGCAAGTGCGAGGTCGCGGAGGTACGCGGGCTCCGTGGGCACCGCTATTGGAGTCGCCTAAGTGTGCCTATTTAGACGAGGGTCTCCTGAGATAGCGCAAAGGAATTTAGTTAATGGATGCAGTGGTAAGTGATGGATACAGCGATAAGGCATAACGTCTCATATGAGGCCTGCACGGTGTGTCCTCGTACCTGTGGAGTTAATCGCGCGATAGGAGAGTTAGGGGTTTGCAAGGCCCCTGCCGAACTCCATATCGGGCGTGCGGCGCTTCATTGGTGGGAAGAGCCTTGTCTTGTGGGAGAGCAAGGGAGCGGTGCGGTGTTTTTCTCGTATTGCCCGCTTGGATGCGTCTATTGCCAGAATGAAGACCTGGTGGCAGGGGCGGGAATTGAAGTTGGATTTGAGCAGTTTAAGCAAACTCTTCTTCGGCTTCAAAATGAAGAACACGCAGCAAACATTAACTTGGTAACACCTTCTCATTATGTCCCTACGATTGCTGAAGCATTGCGTCAATTGCGCAAGGTGTCTGTTGAAGAGTTTCCTGAAGGCAGTGTGGTTAATGGTGGCTCTAGTGGTGATCGGCTCGTTATTCCTGTGGTGTATAATACCTCAAGTTATGATTCAGTTGAAAGCCTCCGACGGCTAAAAGGCCTTATTGATATTTATCTTGCCGATTTTAAATACGTTTCTCCAGAGGTTGCAAGAAAGCTTTCTCATGCTGCCAACTATCCCGAGGTTGCGCTTGCGGCGTTAGATGAAATGGTTGCTCAGGTTGGCTTTTGGAGTGAAAATGCCCAAGGATTACTTGAAAGAGGCATAATAGTTCGTCATTTAGTTCTACCGGGTCACATAGAGGAGTCATTCCAGGTGCTCAGGGTTTTGCATGAGCGTTATGGAAATAAGATCCGCTTAAGCATAATGAATCAATATACGCCTCTACGTGGTGATCTTGTACGCTATGGCTTGTCGGGTAAAGTTTCTAACGAAGAGTATGAATCGGTTCTCGACTATGCGGATTATTTAGGTATTGAAGACTATTTCTGGCAAGAGGGTGGAGCTGCTACGGAAAGCTTTATACCAACTTTGATGGTACGGGAG
>ENA-OQDF01000308-OQDF01000308.1-human-gut-metagenome-genome-assembly--contig:-NODE-308-length-19938-cov-5.443996_pt1 | contig 19938 bp, 24 predicted proteins | sample MGYA00242769_ERZ504597 | MGnify/ENA primary metagenome ERZ504597 (study PRJEB26092, sample SAMD00036305) | human gut metagenome | host: Homo sapiens | study: EMG produced TPA metagenomics assembly of...
TTCAAAACACCCCTGCACTTTCTTACTTGCAGTGGAATAGCCCATACATGTAGAGATCACTTCCGGCAGAGGTACAAGGCTTTCATATTTCTTACCATCTTTTTCACAAAACCTTCCGCTCTGTCTGCAAGCTGTTCTACTCTGTGATCTACGCCCATGGTCAGCTTCTTTCCGCAGACAGGGCAGATTCCTCCAAGCCGTTCTGCTTCCACCGGGCTTAATGATACACCGCATTTTCTGTGACCATCGAAATGATATTTCCCCTCTTCAGGAAAAATTCTACTGTTCCTTCCAGCCCTTCGCCAGTCTGGATTGCCCGATAAAGTCCTTCATAGGAACAGTCAATATCCAACAGATTCGCCTCGCGCCCCAGCTTAGACGGGGAATGTGCATCTGAATTGGATACAAGCTGATAGCGGTCCAGTTTGGAAATTCTCCAATTCATAGCCGGGTCAGAGGAAAGCCCTGTTTCCAGTGCATGTATATACGGTGCCAGTTCCTCGAAACATTCCTCTACAGAATCAAATCCTGATTTCGCACCTAATACAGAGAAATGCGGTGTCCAGATATGAGCCGGAATCAGAATTCCTTCCGGGCATACATCCAGCATCATTTCCAGAAGATCATGACTGTCCATACCAAGAATCGGACGACCATCTGAGTGAATATTTCCGATTTTTTCCAGACGCTGTGCCATGGCATCTGCTGCCTCCAGACTGGGAAGCAGGATTACATTGTGTACTTTTCTGGTCTTTCCATTTTTCTTATAAATAGAACTGATTTCCCCGGAGACAACAAAACGTGTTCCTTCTCCCGGGAACTTCCGGCTTTCTTCTTTTACATATGCATCTCTGAGGCGATACAGGCCGTTTCCCTCTGAAACAAGTCTCTCCTTCAGTTCTTCTCTCCATACCGGATGCGTGAAATCACCTGTTCCAATCAGTGAAATTCCTTTCTTTCTCGCCCAGAAATCCAGATTTTCAGGTGTGCCCTCTTTGCTTGTCGCCATGGAAAATCTGGAATGAATGTGCAGATCAGCTATCATTTTCATTAACATTTATCCCCTTAAATTCACATCAAAGTATTTTTTCAAGAGTTATAAAATATCAACACCCAAAGATATATTTATAACTTCCATCCGTTTTCTTTCAGCCACAACTTGTACGTCTCATACTCCGGCATTACTTTCCCGACCTCGTCCCAGAATGCCTTCGAATGATTCATTTCCTTCAGATGGCAGAGTTCATGTACCACTACATAATCCAGCACTTCCGGAGGTGCCAGTATCAGTTTCCAGTTAAAGTTCAGATTCTTCTCACTGCTACAGCTTCCCCACCTTGTTTTCTGTTCTCTGATGGTGATATTGCGGTAAGAAACGCCCATGAGTCTGGCAAAATAAGAAACTCTTTTGGTAATCGTTTCTTTTGCTTTTCGTATATAGACATTTCGTTTCGATTCGCTCAGATCTGCGCTCAGCGGCTTCTGTTCCCGGTATTCTTTTGTCCGTTCCAGACATCCCAGAACCCACTCCTGCTTCTGGTTTACAAATCTTTTGATCCTCGGCAGACCTGTACGGAGAGGTGCGCGAACGATTACGTTTCCATCCCTGCGAACCTCCAGAGTCATGGTTTTTCTGGCACTTCTTATGACCTGATATTCAAATTCTCCGCAGGTGAATTTCTCCTGATTCTTCTCTGTTTTATCCATATCCATTTTGTTCACTCTTGTCTTTTCATATGTCCCCACCCACTGTTTATTGCTTTTCGCAATTTTTATTTTTTGTTTCGAATTCTCTCATCCATATATTCCTCCATCTCTGCTGCCAGAATATCCATCTTTTCCTGTGTTTCCGGCAATGCATAAGGAACCCTGTCCATGATCCTTTTCACATAATCATGTTCACGCATAATCTCATAGGTTTCCGGGAAATTGATGTCATAATACTGGGCAATATAGGAAATCCAGTAGTCCACTTTTGAAACTCTGTCTGAAGATAATACAGATTCCTTTGCCATACAAGACTCCCATACCTTTGGTGCGATCACTCCTTCGCCTACTCCCTTCTCATCCACTCCCAGAAGTGTTTCCATGGACTCTTCCAACTTACCCTGCAATTATCCAGCTTATCTGCATCTCGGATTAACTTTGCATGAAGCAGGGTTCTCTCGTCCGTAATTCCCTCCAGTTTGAAATCACTGTGCTTCTCAATCGCAGTGCAGATCAGACTGTCAAACCTGTCATCCTTCACAAATCTGCGGATCATTTTCTCCGGTCCGAACAGAAGCTGTGCACCATATGCTGCATGCTCCATGGTTCCCGGTTCAAAGCTATCAAATCGTTTAATCTGTTCAAATCTTCCAATATCATGGAGCAATCCGATTACCTTCGCCAGATGTACATCTTCCTCATCCAGCCCCATACGGCGGGCAATGTCCTCTGCTGCATCAACCACTCCATAAGTATGTACGATTTTCAGATGAATCTTATCATCCGCTCTGTCATATTCATCCAGATATGCTTCAAAAGCAGCTTTCGCTGTATCAAAGTCTCTTGTTAAGTCTAATAATTTATCCATTATTATTATAATCCCTTCTTTATTCCTGTTCGGACTACTTTGCACAAAAACAACTACAATATACTTTACACAAATTATAAGGGCTTTATCCAAAGAATTATATTTTCTCAACCATTATTTTCTGCTTCCATACACCTTTTCTCACAATCATAAGATATACCTGAAACGATATGGAATCACAGTCATAAATGAAAGGTTCTTCTCTGTAGATCAGAGTCTGAACATTCTCTGCTTCCAATTCTTCTTTTCTTCGTTCAGCTTTTTCCATCAATTCATGTAGATATTTATTCTGTTTTCTGCCAAAATCTCTGTCCGGATAGACCGATGCTGCTTCCCTGATTTTTTCTCCCAGCAAAGTAATCACCGGTAAATGACTGCTCCTGCAAAGCATTCCGGCTATCTTTTTGGCATTTGATATATCCGGATTTTTTTCATAACGCCTGAGCATTTTTCCCAGTTTTTCATCTCCTGCTTCCGTTGCCAGTTCCTGCATAACTGCCAGTGCTTCCTCCGTTACCTCCCATGGATTGTCCACCGGAACAATATACTTCTCCGGTACTGCCGGATAAAAAAGATAGTTTAACGGCGGGAAATCACGCAGCATTGCCAGCTTTCCTTCATACTCAGTGCAATATTTTTCTCCCAGATACTCATATTTATCACGCAATATGGCAATCTGATACTCCATTACCCTGAGATTTTCATAGCCCTTCACCCAGAAATGTCCCAGCTCTCCATAGTTATACAAATGGGTTTCCAGCAAAATATCTTCAAAAAATACAGTAAACACATTCTGCCCCTGATGAACCACCAGAATATACTCTGCCTCACATAAATCCCAGTCCGCTTTCTCTACAGAGCCCTCAAACTCTCCTTCATAATCCCTGACATAATTTCCCGTCATCCTGGCATTTTTCAGAACCAGAAAACTCTCCACCGCATCATTCATCAAATAGATCAGTCGTAATTCTCCACTCTCCGTCTGTCCGGTAAAACCATCTGGAATATCCACAAATTCACACTGTTCCTGCTCCAGAAGCAGATTTAATTTTTCAAAATTGTCTTCCATATATTACCTTCCCGCAGAATTATTTTTTTTTCGAAACTCCTGCTTTATTTCCAGGTAACTCTTCCACCTTTTATGTTCATAGTAAAACTTTATCACAACAAAGTCTGATGTCTATACAAAAATTTAGCTGATTATTGTATGGCTGTCAATCCCCTGGATTTTTTTGAATTACTGGTAGTAAAAAAGGAATTTCTTTTTTAACAAAGAAATTCCCCAAGTAAATGACACTGCATTTAAAGTAATACTATTTATAATCTTTTGTATATCTGTCCCCGATTTCCTGCATCAATTACAGTTACAATCAATTTTCCGTGATCTACTGTATAAATAATTCGATAAGTTCCAACTCTTAGACGAAGTACGTTTTCGTATCCCTGCAATCTTTTGATATCTTCACCATAGGGGAGATTTCCTATCGCTGTTACAATTCTCTTTCGTTCTGCAATCGGTAATTTATCTATAAATTTTTTGCTTTCTTTTTGAGGACAATCTGATACATCAGGCAAGCCCCCATTCCTTTTTACATTCCTCCAGAGAGTATTCTTCCTCTTTTTCCGGATCTGTGTCATTCAGATATTCTTCATAAAGCTTTCGACAATACTCATCATCTGAATCTTCATCCGCAGTAATCCCCTGAACATAAGCTAATACATATCCAAGTTTATATTCTGGCACATAATCAAGCAACTGTATGATTTTATCCTTTTCAGACATAATGTTACACCTCCATTGCTTTTGCTGAATACTGTTTTTATATATTATATCCTTTCGCTGCAAAAACTTCAATAATTAACTACTTCTCCGTAATCCTATTCATTCCCGGAAACAGTGCTTTTCAGGTTGCACTGAATTCAAAATTGTGTAATTGAAAAATACTCTGAGAAATAATAAAGGGGCTGATTGTCCTTTACGGAGAACATCTTACCGATTATCTATACGAGAAAAGAAAAGCAGGAATGGGAAGCTCTTGTAAGCTACCCCATTCCCACTCTCTGTCTATTCCTTCGTCATTTGTATTATTACCAAAAGTTTCCCGATACTTCCAATCGCTTTATATATGTCCATAATGATTTTCAGACAGTCATTCTTATAATATTTTTCTTCTCCCATGGAAACAATACCGCTTTCACATATATCTATATTCAGCGCTTGAAAGTACCAGGAATAATAATTTTTTTCACGTACAAAATCTCTAAAACCGCTTCCTTGTTTCCATATCCTGATTGTATCACACAGACTCCCGAAATCGCGTGCATTCACACAAACAACTATATTTCACTACATATTTAACCATTTTTTCCAATCTTCCTCACAGACAAATTGCATCCCGCCATTTTTTATAGTATGATTATTGGAAATACAAGTTCATTTTATCCATCTGGCATATCCGACAGATATTGTCACTGACATAAGAAACTACAACCACGTTAATAAAGGAGCTTAATCCCATTTTGAAACTTGCAATCTGCGAAGACAATCCTTCACATTGTCAACTACCCATCACCTAAAGGTAATGGGCTTGTAACTGCCCAGTCGTAGTAACGGCTTACGCCTCCGACCTTTTATCCCCAATAGGCATTGCTGCCTAAAGTGGCGTTACATCATTGGGTGGTTGACAGCACCCTTTGTAGCAGAGTTTACTCTGTTACAACTGTATTAGATACTTGGCTATCAGCAAGATAGTTTATTCCCATACGATACAGATTCATAGCTCCAATACGGTCATCATTAGACGTATAACCGCAGTTTTTGCAAGTAAACAAATGTATTTTCTTATTACGATTAGACTTTTCAGTATGTCCACAAGCAGGACAGCATTGACTGGTATAACGAGGATCCACCTTTATTACAGAAGATTGATTCTGCTTCGCTTTGTAAATCAGCTTCTGCTCAAGGTCATAAAAAGACCATGATACAGAAACATAGCGGTCTTTTGTTTTGACACGCTCTGTAGCATTGCGAATACCAGTCAAATCTTCTAATACAAATAGAGTATGCTTTGGATTACCGGTGGCGAGTGCCTTCGATACCTGATGGTTAATATCCTGCATCCAACGGTTTTCTCGCTGACCGATAGCTTTTAGTCTTCGTCTTGAGGATGGCGTATGTCGCATTTGAAGTTCTTTACGAAGCCTGGAATAATCAGCCCGTTTCTGTTTAATAGCTTTACCATTAACAAATCCGGACTTATGTTTGCTGTCATAAGTTGCAACAACAAAGTTAATACCTCTGTCAATACCTACAACATTACAAATATCAGAAATATTACTTTCTTCAACCTCATAGGTAACTGGTATATGCAGATAGTATTTACCATGTTTATTTACAAGTTGGCAGTACCAAACTTGTAAATAGAATGGTTAAAATACTTAGACATACCCTCAGCAAAATAAGGAAGTTTCACACGACCATTAAGCGTATTGACGGAAAAGCAGTTTTGAGTTAAAGAATAATCTCTGTTCCAAACCAGGTCGTACTGAGGTTTTTTAAAAGATGGTTTTATCCATTCATTCTGATTTTCAAGAATGGTCTTATATCTTGCGATAACCGTCTTAAAAACAGACTGCGCCATTTGTGATTTAAGACTAAACTTTTCTCTTAGAGTAGAGTACAAAATTTTATTGAGTGAGAACTGCTTTAGGTCATGTGTGCGGAATACATAATCTGAAACATAATTACAGGCATCACAATAAACAGACATTGTTTCATTAAGCAAAACTTTATCTGTATCAGTTGCAACTATCTGAACTTTTGCAGTTATAGTTATCTGTTCCATAAAATGTACTCCTCTCACCGATGCTTCACTAATGATAGTGCATACAAATAATTAGTGAATGTCAATAACTATCAGAGGTGATTTATGGATCATAGATATAATCGTCATAACAGACGAAAATACAGTCTGAAAGTACAGATAGTTCTTGTAACCAAATACCGCAAACAGCTACTAAAAGGCTCTATTGCTGATGATGTGAAACAAAAGATTCTCGATATAGCTAATACTCGTGGCTACGAAATAATTGCTATGGAAACAGACAAAGACCATATACATTTTTTGTTAAGTTATGATGCAACGGATAGAGTATGCGACATTGTTAAAATTGTAAAGCAGGAAACAACATACTACTTATGGCAAAAGTATAATTCGATCTTGTCAAAACAGTATTGGAAGAAAAAAATATTTTGGTCAGATGGTTATTTTGCTTGTAGCATTGGAGAAGTGTCATCAGCAACTATACAAAAATATATTGAGAGTCAGGGATAATAGATAACGATTTACAAGGCTCCGGAAATGGAATCACGATATTGAGAATCACATCATGTCTGTCATGTATCTGATGGATATGAAAAAATATGAGGAAGCAGAAACATATACCGCTTCTGTTCTATCCCGGCTTAATTACAGACCACAAGAAAAGTTTCTGATCCTGGCAGTGTTTATGATCCTTATCTGTATTCTTTTATACTGCGTGCTTTCTGATATGTTAAAGAAATCCAATACTGAAATGGAACTGGCTTTTCTTCAAAAGCAGAAACAATTAAAACAGGAACAGGATTACAGTCTTCAGATCCGCAGACAGGATACTCGGGATTTTCAGGTCAAAACTGTACAGGGACGTCAGGACTTCCAACTACTCCTGGAACAAGGAGAATATGAGCAGGCTGATACTGCGATCAGAAATCTGAATCAGACTTTTCAGAAGGAACGCTTTCATCCTTACTGTCAGAATAACCTGTTACAGGCAATCCTGGAAGGGAAACTGCTTCGTGCAGAACAGGAACATATCCAGATATCCTACGAGATCCTTTTACCGGAAAAGATTTCCATTAATACGACTGACCTGAGCAGTATATTTTTTAATCTTCTGGACAACGCTATCGAAGCTTGTAGCGCTTCCGGCAATCCTGATCCTAAAATCCGGCTGTCTGCAAACATTTCCAACGGATTTCTGACTGTGTATATGCACAATACCAAGAACCCGATGCAGACTTTTACACATAAGACTACGAAATCAGAACCGGGAGCTCATGGATATGGGCTTTCTATTATTGAAGATATCTGCCAGAAGTATAATGGCTCCTATCAGTGGATCGACCATAATAATACTTTTGATTCCATTGTCTTACTACAGATAAAAAATCTCTGAAAAAAGGAGGCGCTTTCCATGCCAGTTACTCCCACAATCGAAGTAGATGATACCCTGAAAGAACGAAGCTCTCACGGCTCCTTTGAACTTCCCATAGAAACTTATACAGACAACTGCGAAATCTTCCATTCCCTCTACAACCACTGGCATGACGAGATGGAACTGATCTATATTGAATCCGGCAGCGGGCTGGTTCGTCTGAACAAAGAGATCCTCCGCGTCAAGGCCGGTGACCTGATCATTGTGAACCGCGGAGTTCTCCATGGCATAAAAACAGATCTGAAGAATATCCTTTATTTCCGTAGTATTGTTTTTGACCTGAATTTCCTGTCAGGCCCGGCGGGAGATTTATGTCAGGAACGTGTCATTTCCCTGTTGATGGATAATCAGGCGGAATTTACCCATATTATTTCCAGATCTGATGACAATTATGGGAATATCTGCCTGCTTTTTGACAGGATCCATTCCTGCCATAAAGAAAAAAAGCCATATTATTTCGTAAAATTAAAGGCTCTGTTCTTCAGCTTTTTCTACGAAATGCTCATGGGAAATTACATCACTCCCGCAGATAAGGAAGAGAACAAAAGTCTTGCTTCTATTAAAAAGATCCTGGACTACATCAACCTCAATTATTCACAGTCACTGACCGCGGCAGAGCTCACTGCGCTCTCCAATTACAGCGAATACTACTTTATGAAACTGTTTAAGCAATATACCGGCAAGACTCTGATCGCTACATCAATGACCTGCGCATCGAGAAAGCCAAGCCTCTGCTTCTGCATTCCGACTCCTCTGTCACAGAGATCGCACTGGAAGTAGGTTTCAACAACACCAGCTACTTCATTAAGAAATTCCAGCAAGCAACCGGAATGTCCCCTCACAAGTTTCGCAGAAACCTGTCATAAAATCGCAATTTTGTTGTATTTTTTTGAATAGACTGCTGATATAGTTATAGATGTCAGCAAGAGAACTTCTCTTACTGATATAACCCAAAACAATACACTATTCAAACCTAAAAAAAATAAGCAATCTAACTCATAAAAAACACATATTTATTTCAGAAAGGGAGATTACGATGGAAAATTTAGAAAAGCTCATCTATGACCTGTATAAGAAAAATGCACGCCAGTGCACAAATGAAGAAATTTACAATGCATTATTGATTTATACCAAAAACCAGCTCTTCGAAAAAGGCTATCAGGATGGAAAGAAGAAAATCTATTACATTTCCGCAGAATTCCTGATCGGTAAATTATTATCCAACAATCTGATCAACCTGGGAATCTATGATGATGTTGCTGCATTCTTAAAAGAGAATGGAAAAGCCATCGCTGACATCGAAGAAGTTGAACCGGAACCATCTCTTGGAAACGGTGGTCTTGGACGTCTGGCAGCATGCTTCCTGGATTCCATCGCAACTCTCGGTCTTCCGGGCGAAGGTATTGGTCTGAATTATCATCTGGGTCTTTTCAAACAGCTCTTTGAGAACAGACTTCAGAAGGAAACTCCGAACCCATGGATTGAAGAACACAGCTGGCTCACACCTGCAGGTGTTTCCTATACTGTACCGTTCCGCGGATTTTCACTGAAATCTTCCCTGTACGATATCGACGTTGCAGGCTACAATAACAAATCCATTCATCTGCACTTATTTGACATTGATCTGGCAGATGAATCTATGGTTCACGATGGAATTTCCTTTAACAAAAAGGACATCCTTCACAACCTGACACTGTTCCTGTATCCGGATGACAGCGATGATGACGGACGTAAGCTCCGTATCTTCCAGCAGTACTTCATGGTATCCAATGCCGCTCAGTTCATCCTGGACGAAGCAACAAAGAAAGGCTGCAACCTTCATGACCTTGCAGACTACGCAGTGATCCAGATCAACGATACTCACCCAAGTATGGTCATTCCGGAACTGATCCGCCTTCTGACAGAGCGCGGAATCGACTTTGATGAGGCTGCTGAGATCGTATCCAACGTATGTGCTTACACAAACCATACCATCCTTGCAGAGGCTCTGGAAAAATGGCCGATGGACTACCTTCTTGATGTAGTTCCTCACCTTGTACCGATCATCGAAAAGCTGGATGAAAAAATCAAAGCAAAATATCCACAGGAAAATGTAGCCATCATTGACAAAAACAACCTGGTTCACATGGCACATATGGATATCCACTACGGATTCTCCATCAACGGTGTTGCTGCCCTGCATACAGAAATCCTGAAAACAAGCGAGCTGAAAGCTTTCTATGATATTTATCCGGAGAAATTCAACAACAAAACTAACGGTATCACATTCCGCCGCTGGTTAATGCACTGCAATCATCCGCTGACAGACTATATTACCTCTCTGATCGGTGATGAGTTTAAAACAAATGCAACTGCTCTGGAAAATCTCCTGAAATATAAGGATGATGAGGCAGTTCTGAACAATCTTCTTGAGATCAAAACAGAAGCTAAGAAAACCTGTAAAGAATTTATCCTGTCCAACACAGGTGTTGAAATTGATGAGAACAGCATCTATGATATCCAGATCAAACGTCTCCATGAGTACAAACGCCAACAGTTAAACGCTCTGTACATCATCAGCAAATATCTGGAAATCAAGGGTGGAAAGAAACCATCTCAGCCTGTAACCTTTATCTTCGGCGCAAAAGCAGCTCCTGCTTATGTAATCGCAAAGGATATCATTCATCTTCTGCTTACACTTCAGGATCTTATCAAAGATGATCCAGAAGTTGCACCATACATGAAGCTTGTTATGGTTCAGAACTACAATGTATCTGCAGCTGAGAAATTATTCCCTGCATGCGATATTTCCGAGCAGATCTCCTTGGCTTCCAAAGAAGCAAGTGGTACAGGTAACATGAAGTTCATGCTGAACGGTGCCGTTACTCTGGGAACTATGGATGGCGCTAATGTTGAGATCAGCGAACTGGTTGGTGAAGATAACATCTATATCTTCGGTGAATCCAGTGAGAAAGTTATCGAACATTACGAGAAAGCTGACTACTGCTCCAGAGATATTTATGAAAATGACAAACGCATCAAGGAATGTGTTGACTTCATTGTAAGTGAAAAGATGCTGGCACTTGGCCACAAAGAAAATCTCGAAAGACTGCACCACGAACTGGTAAGCAAAGACTGGTTTATGACACTGCTTGACTTCAACGATTATGTTGAGAAGAAAGATCAGCACTGGCTGATTACGCAGACAGAAAAACATGGGCAAAGAAGATGCTGGTTAATATTGCAAAAGCCGGATTCTTCTCTTCTGACAGAACTATCGAGCAGTACAACAACGATATCTGGCATCTGACACCGGCAAAATAATCCAATAAAATTTATGATCATATAAATTCTGTAAAAAATTCAACAGCAGGCATTGTATATTCAATGGAATATACAGATGTCTGCTGTTTTATATTTATCAGGTCATAAAAATCTCTCACTATGTTAATTCAAATCAGACTATAACTACTGAAACTGAATCCGAGCAAAATATAGGACATACAGATTGTTGGAATAATTTTTCAAACACGCTCTAAAGCAGTTTGCGAATATTCGTTTTTATATATCCTTGTAATAAGCAGGAGAGATAACATCCGCTTCTTTACAGGAGCATCCGTTCTCGTAACTGTCGCAGCAGTCACAGTTTGAACAGTACATATGGGTATCAGGAATATAGAACAACCCGCCATAAAGCGGCGAAGTACGGAGTTCTTTTGACTCTTTCTTGCTGTTGGCAAAATGGATTCCATTAGAGATCAGCATATTTTCAGGTTCATACTGAGAGAAATCAAAATAATGTCCCTGTGTTCCATGATGGGGCACCTTGATACACCAGTAATGTTCGTATAATGGCAATTTTCCATCATAGTTCTCTGCGATCATTTTCAGATGCTCAGGCTGTGCATCCCCGGTAAACAAAAGATTTAATTCTCCGTCTCTGGCATTCTGGAACACAATACTGATCTTATGCTTGAACTGCCGCAGATTTATCTGATTCTCATTCAGCCATGCCAACAGTTTCTTAAAATCAGGAAGTGCTTTGATCCTGCGAAATTCACGCTCATACACATATGCCCGGATAATTTTCTGACGGACCTCCGGCTGTTCTGTCAGCTCAGATGCTGTTGAATCTGTTTCTTTTTCCACAGTTTCCGTCGGTTTATTGCCTTCAGCAGTCATAGACCATACGATCAGTCTCAGTTTCTCTGCAAATTCAAGCAGGACATCCATTACTTCTTTAAATTTCCCGTCTTCACAGATTCTGTTATAGACTTCGTCCGTCTCCTTCCGGATTACATCTGTATCCGGCCAGAGTGCCTGATATTTGTTTTCAAACAGTTTTCCCCTGCTTAACAGTTCCACGTTCTGTTTATTCTCCAGAAGTGCATCCACCAGTGCAAACAGGCTGACCTGACGGCTTGGCAGTCCGGATTCTTTTAACAAATCTGCCAGAAGCAGCAGCACCAGTGTTCTGCTCATTTCTTTTTTTGAAAAAACATCGGGAAGATAAATTTTCCCAAAGTCAACAGAAATATCTTTTTTCTTCATCATATAAAGAAGCCCTGACAGATGATCCATATGAAAATGTGTCAGAAGCAGATTTTTACTCTTGATTGTAGACAGATCTGAGATGATCACATCAAATATTTCTCTTCTGGGCGCCCCTCTATCCTGCTGTTATTTGTTCCGAAATCTACCAGCAGACTCTTCTTTCTGTCCCGGAGACAGAAGCAGTCTCCAAAACCTACATTATACATTCGTACCTTCATTCTTTTCCCTCTTGTTTACAATGGTTAGTTTTATTTTAATATAGGGAAATTGGAAATGCAAGAGGGTGTTGTTTGTGTTATTATAGTATCATATGGTTACTGAGAACGGAGTAAACGGTAACTCATCCGAAATAAGAGGAAAGACAAACATAAAATATTAGCAGAATGGAGATAGAACACTTATGACAAAACAGGAACTGGCCCTTGAGGTCATTGAACGGTTAAAAAAGGAATATCCTGATGCAGACTGCACTCTGGATTATGATAATGCATGGAAATTACTGGTAAGTGTGCGTCTGGCTGCACAGTGTACAGATGCAAGAGTAAATGTAGTTGTACAGGATCTGTATGCAAAGTTTCATACTGTAGAAGCTCTTGCAAATGCAGATGTTGCAGATATCGAAGCAATCGTACGTCCATGTGGTCTGGGTAAGAGTAAAGCAAGAGATATCAGTGCCTGCATGAAAATCCTCCACGAACAGTATCATGACAATGTTCCCGGGGATTTTGATGCTCTGCTGAAGCTTCCCGGAGTTGGAAGAAAGAGTGCCAATCTGATTATGGGAGATGTATTCGGCAAACCGGCGATTGTGACAGATACCCATTGCATCCGTCTCTCCAACCGCATCGGTCTGGTCGATAATATGAAAGAACCTAAGAAGTAGAAATGGCTTTATGGAAAATCATTCCGCCTGAAGAAGGCAATGATCTCTGTCACCGCCTGGTCAATCATGGCCGCGATGTCTGTACAGCACGCACCAAACCTTACTGTGACAGGTGCTGTCTGAATGATATCTGTGAAAAAAATGGTGTAGACCGTTAATCCTCCAGGCTGGCGAAGAAGAGTTCATAGAAGTCGTCTTCCCCAGCAAGCTTCGGAGAGTTTTCACCTCCACCGTTGGTACTTCTTCGCATGGTAGCATAAAATTCTTCTCCGGCTGTGATCAGATCCATCTCATAAATCTGATATCCCAGTTCCCGACACTTCGCGCAGAAAGCGACAAGCGGCTGTTCTGCCTTTCTGGTGTCCATCAGTTCCTGCCAGATGTTACGGTCTTTCAGTGCTTTTTCTCTTAATTCGTCTAACATTGCTCCGATTTCCATAATAACATTTCTCCTCTTTGTTTTCTGACCTTCATCAAATAACTATTCCATCGTTATCTGCTGAATTGTTACTTCATCAGTTCATAATAAAATATATACTGCTGCATCACGCCCCGGCAGCCCTTATAACGTCTGTTTGGAAATCCCCGTTTATAATGGGCATCCAATGCCTGGCGGATGTGAGTATCTACAGGAAATGCATCCAGCTGATGCAATCCGAAAAGACAGATACAGTCAGCTACTTTCTCACCAACTCCATACAGTCCCAGCAGTTCTTTTCGTGCAGCTTTATAAGTCATATCATGCAGACTGTTAAGTGAAATATCTCCGAAACAGACTTTTCTGGCTGTGTCCAGCACATATTTTGCTCTGTATCCCAGATTGCACTCCCGAAGCTGTTCTTCCGTTGCCAAAGCCAGTGCCTCTGCAGTCGGAAACGCATAATATTCTGCACCTGTGCTGCTTGTCTTTCTTACTCCAAATTCCCGGCTGATATTTTCAATACACTTCTTTATTCTTGTAATATTATTCTGTTGAGAGATCAGGAATGAAATAATCATCTCCCACAGATCCTGCTGCAGAATGCGGATTCCGCTTCCCATCTTTCCTGCTGCTGTCAGATATTTATCCCTTGGATTGATCATGTTTATATATTCACTGTAATCACAATCCAGATCAAAATACCGGATCCAGAAGAAAATGAAATCTTCTTCCGGACAAAAGAAATTGACAATTCCTCTCTCCTGAGTCAGTTCCAGATATTTATCTCCCGCAATCACCCGGTAACGGTCATCACCGATCTGATCCATCCGAAAGCACTGCCCGGATCTGCAGATCTGCCCCAGGTCAAAATTATCCATTTCTATTGTCAGCATACTATATAACCCCTTATCCTTCTGTTACCAATGTTACTGTTCACTCCGTTCTCAGTAACGTTACTAATAACTCTTTTTTTTCTTGATGAATATATGAATGTATTATATACTATTCTAAGTATAAACGTAAAGCAGAAAGGGGTTCTTACCAATGAAATTTATATATCCTGCGGTTTTCCGCAAAAATGAAGAAGGCAGATATAAAGCATTTTTTCCGGATCTTGCCTGTTGTGAAGCTGAAGGCGACACTCTCGACGATGCGATTGATAATGCAAACGAGGCTGCTTATAACTGGATTTATGCAGAAGTAATGGAAGATGAAATGGATCTCCCTGCAATTTCCGATGAATCCGATCTGGATCTGCTGGAGGGAGATATTGTAAGAAATATTCAGGTCAATATCCGTATGTATGACGGATGGGATGAGTAACCACTACCCGCAACGACAAATTACAGAAATTCAGCTCCGTTATGTTACAATAAATCAAACATTAACGGAGCTTTTTTATTATTTAAATCTGCTCAGACACACTTCGGTGTACTATCTGCAAAACGATTTTTATCTCGCTTTGCACTTCAAAAGGAGGTTTTACCATGAAATCAAGAAGTTTTAAAAAATTCTTTGTGAGTATTGCACTCAGTGCTGTTCTCACATTATCGTCCGCTTCCTCTGTATTCGCAGCCACAGCACAGCTGGTACCCGCTGAACTATCTGTGGAACTGGCTCAAAGTGACGATTCTGACATCCCTGCCATTGAATCATCCGATGCACAGAATGCCGGTGCTTCTCTTACCGCCCAGTCCGGGATCAGACAGACAGCAGCTTCCGAGAATTCTGTAACTATTCAGTGGAACCCTGTTACCAATGCTTCCAAATATGCTGTCAATATCAGCCCTTTAAGTTCCTCTTCCTATCGTTTTCTCGGCTATATTGGCAATACCCACAACAAAGCTAAGATCAATAAGCTAAAAGCAGGAACTGCTTACGTTATTAAAATCACAGCACTGAATTCATCCGGCATTGCGATTTCTTCCCGTACTGTGGGATGTACCACGCTTTATTCAAAGGTAAAGATTAAATCTTCCTATGCATCAACCGGCAGATATACCTTCAATATGCAGACTGTAAACCCTTCAAACTCCATTACAGGTTATAAGGTTGTATACCAGAGTTCTGCAGCCCACAAACTTATAACTAAATATTTTAATACCAGATATTCCTTTACCATTCCAATATCCGGCAATACATTTTATCAGGTGAAGATTTACCCTTACCTGGTTCTGGGAAATAAACGGTATGTAAGTTCAACCTCTACGGACAGATATATTTCCAATGTCATCACTCTTCAGAAAGCAGGCAACACAAACAGCTCCATGAGCGTAAAATGGAACAGAACTGCCGGTGCAGACAATTACAGTATTTACATAAAATATCCGGGAAGCAGTTCTTTCAAAAAAGTAAAAACAACAACTTCCAATTTCTTTACACTCACCGGAATGAAAAAGAATACCAAGTACGGCATTAAGGTAATTGCCAATAAAAAAGTGAAAAACAAAGTATGGCATTCTGATTCCAAAGCCTATAATATGTCCTTAGTCTGACCATAGTTATCCATAGCAATTGCATAAATCCGGCTACGTTATCAATGACGTAGCCAAAATTTTATATTGACTTTCCCATATCTAAGTGATACACTGATTGTAATTGAGACAAGGGGTGCTTGTGTAAACAGGCTGAGAGTAAGCTGTATCGCTTTAACCCATTACCTGATTTGGATAATGCCAACGTAGGGAAAGTTATAGTTCTTCCACACTGCAATATGCTTGTTGGCATATTGCAGTTTTCCTTTTACTCTGAACGGACATATCATATTATCTCCCCCCTGTTTTAATTGCGGACAAATAGTCAGGCAAATGATTTCATACGCCTGAAAGGCAATAAAATATTGCCACGACAGACCGGGGGCACCACTCTCTGTCACACCAGTAGTTTACTTAAAACTTACGAATATGCGCAGGTGCAAGTCCCTGCTGTATGCAGGAGGCGCAGTTCATTTAATATTGCTGTTTATCTATTACTATGTGCAGCAATTAAGAGCCCACAGTGCAGGGCAAGGAGGAAAAAATGACACAGTATACAACGCAGATGGACGCGGCACGTCAGGGAATCATCACACCACAGATGGAAATCGTAGCAGAAAAAGAACACTTTGACGTGGAAGAATTAAGAGAACTGATTGCAAAAGGACAGGTAATTATTCCCTGCAACAAAAATCACAAGAGCATCAGTCCGAGCGGTGTCGGTGCAAAGCTGACCACCAAGATCAATGTAAATTTAGGTGTTTCCAGAGACTGGAAAGACGTTGATATGGAATATGAAAAGGTACATTCAGCAGTAGAAATGGGTGCAGAAGCCATCATGGATCTCAGCTCCTACGGAGATACCAGAAGCTTCCGCCGCAAACTTACATCCGAATGTCCGGCAATGATCGGTACTGTTCCGATCTACGACGCAGTAGTATATTATCACAAAGCACTTGGCAAGATTACTTCTGAAGAGTGGATTGATATCGTACGTATGCATGCAGAAGACGGCGTGGATTTTATGACTATCCACTGCGGTATGAATCGTGCAACCGCAGCACGTTTCAAACAGAATAAACGTCTCATGAACATTGTTTCCAGAGGTGGTTCTATTATGTTCGCATGGATGGAAATGACAGGAAAAGAGAACCCGTTCTATGAGCATTTTGATGAAATTCTTGATATCTGCAGAGAGTATGATATCACTTTAAGTCTGGGAGATGCATGTCGTCCCGGATGTATCGCAGATGCAACTGATACTGCACAGATTGAAGAGCTGATCACTCTCGGTGAGCTTACCAAACGTGCATGGGAAAAGGATGTTCAAGTTATGATCGAGGGACCTGGCCACATGCCGCTGAACCAGATCGCAGCTAATATGGAAATCCAGAAAACTCTTTGCCATGGCGCTCCTTTCTATGTACTTGGACCGCTTGTAACAGATGTTGCTCCCGGATATGACCACATTACTTCCGCAATCGGCGGTGCGATCGCTGCTTATTCAGGTGCTGCTTTCCTCTGCTATGTAACACCTGCAGAACATCTTCGTCTGCCAAATGCAGCTGATGTAAAAGAGGGAATTATCGCTGCCAAAATTGCTGCTCATGCTGCTGATATTGCCAAAGGAATTCCCGGTGCCGCAGAATGGGATTATAAGATGAGCGAAGCGAGAAAACGTCTTGACTGGGAAGAAATGTTCAAACTCAGCATGGATCCTGAGAAAGCAAGACGCTACCGCGCAGAGGCCAAACCTGAGAAAGAAGACACCTGCAGTATGTGCGGAAACTTCTGTGCCGTAAAGAATACAAACCGTATTCTGGATGGTGAAATTGTTACTATTTTTGATGAATGATGCTTTTATAAAAGCCGTATTTCAACATATTTGATTGTTGAAATACGGCTTTTTATTTACTATATTTTCATCATATCTGACATAATACATCCACCGGCTGAACCATGTTCCATAATCTCATTTAACTGCCCTGTTCCCGAATGTATCCCTCCTATGGCATATACAGGGATCTTTACTGCTTTACAGACATTCTCCAGGAATTCCAGTCCTCTGGGAGGAAGTCCTTTCTTACAATCAGTTGTATAAATATGTCCTGCTGTAAGATAATCAGCCCCCAGACTTTCTGCTTTCAATGCATCTTCTACGGAGTGGACCGAACTTCCGATCTGCTGGAAACCTCCAAGCTTTCCCTCATATTTTTCCAACAGAAATATTGGCAGATGAATATATGGATGGTGCAGTTTTTCTGCTGCGTTTACATAGGTATGTAATATACAGGGAACCTGATATCTCTTACAGATTTCCAGTATCTGCTCTGCCAGACGAAAATATTCTTCCTCCGGCAGATCCTTTTCCCTCAGAATAACCGCCTTCGGATGAAGGTGCATACACGCTCGATCTGTTCTGTAAAGGGACGCTGACACAGGGAGCGGTTGGTCACTGCAATTACATTTTCATAAGGATTTTTCTGCATTTTAGAGGTACACATAATCATTCATAACCGGCTGAAGATCATGATCCAAAAGTGCCTGATAGACTTCATCTACAGACCTTCCGTCTGAAATCTCAAACTGGTCATCTCCTTTATCTTCGATATCCTCCACATGACTTCCGATTCCTGTGCTGACTCCTGCTGAAATCTTTGTCGCAGCAATTCCAACCAGGTTATCGCGGACACGCTCACACTCTCTGGTAGATACCGTAATGCTTGCAAATGGCATGAACAGACGATAGGCGCAGACCACCTGAAGCAGCTGTGGTTCATGTACATCCATAGGATTAATACGGTCATTGTTGATGATCGGCCGAAGTCTCGGACAGGAAAATGCAATCTCTGCATGAGGATATTTTCTCTGCAAAAGATATGCATGATATCCGGTGGCAAAAGCATCCTTACGGAAATCATCCAGTCCCAGAAGTGCAGCAAATCCTACTCCTCGCATACCACCCTTTAAAGCACGTTCCTGTGCATTCAGACGATAAGGAAATATACGTTTATGCCCTGCAAGATGCAGAGTTTCATACTTATCTGAATTATAAGTCTCCTGGAATACCGTTACATAATCAGCTCCGCACTCATGGAGATATGCATACTCATCTGAATTCATAGGATAAACTTCAAGTCCGATTACTTTGAAATATTTCCGGGCAATCTTACATGCTTCCCCGATATATTTTACATCAGATTTTGCTCTGCTCTCTCCTGTAAGAATCAGGATTTCCTGCAGTCCTGTCTTTGCAATAGCAGCCATTTCCTTATCAATCTCTTCTGCGTTCAGCTTTGCTCTGCGGATCTTATTATGGCAGTTAAATCCGCAGTAAATACAGTAATTCTCACAGTAATTTGCAATATAAACAGGGGTAAACATATACACACTGTTTCCAAAATGTTTCCTGGTTTCTTTCTGTGCAGCCTGCGCAATTTCCTCAAGAAGAGGCAATGCAGCCGGAGACAGCAGTGCCTGAAAATCCTCTGGTGTACGGTTATCATGAGCAAGTGCCTGCGTACATCTGCTTCTGTATATTTATCATAATCGTAAGCATTCATGCAGAAACAACCTGATCCATCACGTCTGATTCTTCCAGTACTTCCATTCCCGAAGATATTTCATATGATCGATCCTGTTCTTTTTCATATCTTCCAGAATCACTTCATTGACAATACTTTCGTTGAAATGTTCCCCATGTTCCATATTTTTTCTGTTGTTTCCATTGATGTTTTCTCCTCTTTATTACCATTTGGCAACTTCGTTTTCCTATAAATTAATACCTACTCCGCAG
>ENA-OQDF01000309-OQDF01000309.1-human-gut-metagenome-genome-assembly--contig:-NODE-309-length-19931-cov-1.765906_pt1 | contig 19931 bp, 31 predicted proteins | sample MGYA00242769_ERZ504597 | MGnify/ENA primary metagenome ERZ504597 (study PRJEB26092, sample SAMD00036305) | human gut metagenome | host: Homo sapiens | study: EMG produced TPA metagenomics assembly of...
CTGCTGCACCGGTGCCTTGGGGGCGGGCAGGTCGGTGGTCTCGTCCAGCACATCCACGATACGGCGGGCGGAAGCAGCGGACATGGCGATCATCACAAAGGCCATGCTCAGCATCATCAGGGCCATCAGGATGTTCATAATGTAACCGAACAGGCGTTCAGCTGGCCGGTGGTGATCGCACCGTTCAGGACGTAATGTGCGCCGAACCAGCTCAGGGCGATGTTGCAGCCGTACACAGAGACCAGCATGGCGGGATTGTTGAAGCTCAGGCGGCTTTCGGCGTGAACGAACTGCTTGTACAGGCTCTCGCAGGCCTTGGTGTACTTCTCGTTCTCAAAGTGCTCCCGGACAAAGCTCTTGACCACGCGGATGGCCGAAACATTTTCCTGCACGGAGGCGTTCAGGTTATCGTAGTTCTTGAACACCTTATCAAAGATGTCGAAGGTGGGGACATAATGCCTGCCAGCACTGCCACCAGGAACACGATCGCCACCAGGAACACCATGGTCAGCGAGCGGCTGATCATGGAGGCCATGATGAGCGCGAAAACCAGATGGACGGGGGCACGCACGCACATGCGCTCGATCATCTGGAACGCGTTCTGCAGGTTGGTCACGTCGGTGGTCATGCGGGTGACCAGACCGGCCGTGGAGTACTTGTCGATGTTGGAGAACGAGAAATGCTGGATATTCTCATACATCGCATCGCGCAGGTTGCCCGCAAAGCCGGTGGATGCCGTGGCGGCAAACCTGCCGGCCAGCACGCCCAGCAGCAGGGCAATGGCCGCCACCAGGAAGGTGAGCAGGCCGTACTTGACAACGGCGTTCATATCGCCCTTTTCAATGCCCTGGTCAATGATAAAGGCCATAATGGTAGGCAGCAGCACATCCATGATGGCTTCCAGAGCAGATAGGATCGGTGTCAGGATCGCGGCGCGCTTGTACTCGCCCAGATGTGACACAAGTTTTTGATCATCTGTTGTAATCCTCCTGAAGTTTATTTGCAGGGGTCATTCCAGCCCCTTGCGCAGCTTGTTCAATAACCGCAGAAGCTCTGCGTTTTCCTCTTCCGTCAGCAATCCGGCCACAAACTCATCGGTCTGGTGCAGGGAGAGTATCGTCTTTTCATGGACGCGGCCCCCCTCTTCCGTCAGGATCAGCCGCTTGAGTCGGGCATCCTGCGGCACGCTCTGGCGTTCGATGTAGCCCTTGCGCTCCATCAGCTGCAGGATGTTCGTCACGGTCGAGCGTGTGATGGAAAACTCCCGCTCGATATCGCGCTGGTATACGGCCTCATTTTTGTGCCAGTAGAGGTAGCTCATGATCCAGTCGTGCATGGGGGTCACGTTGTCCACGTTGTTCTCCCGGTGGAACTGGTTGATCTTGCGGAAGATCAGGTTGTTCACCCGGCGCACTTGTGCCGGGATGACCTGCGGCGGCTCCCATGGAGGAATGCAGCAGGCTGTTTGTTGCTTTCATCGTGCATAATGGTTTCCCTTTTGAATTGTTTGTGACAGGATTGTTTTCTTTAAAACTGTTTGATGCCGTACAATATCATAACGCACGATTCGATCTTTGTCAATAGAAGACGCAAAATAAAATACAGAAGCGCCCCACCGAACGGCAGGGCGCTTCCACTGGGCGCTGATTTTGCTTTTGCTGGCTCAACAGCCCTTGCTTTCTGACCAGAATATGCTTTAATAAAAGCAACTATGGGCGCTGCGCCCCCGAATACCTGCAAGGAGAATCCCATGGAACAACGGAACACCCGCCTGCGGAACGCGGGCTTCGTCACCTTCTTTTTCAGCGGCATCTGCACCATTTCCAGCGGTGTGGTGGTCAGCCTGCTGCAGGAGGAATACGGCTTTGCCTACGGCATGACCGGCACCCTGCTCAGCCTGCTGAGCATCGGCAACCTGCTGGCGGGCCTGCTGGCCGGTGCGCTGGTGGGAAAAATGGGCATGAAGCCCAGCGTCCTGCTTCTGACCATCGGCTATGCGGTGGGCTACGGCCTGATGGGCCTGACCGGCCTGCCCATTCTGCTGGCGCTGGCCTTCTTCATTGTGGGCATTGCAAGGGCAGTGTCCTGAACACCTGCACCATTCTTGTCAGCGGCAACTCTGCAGACCGCACCCGGGGCATGAAACACCATGCACGCCTGCTACGCCTGCGGTGCCCTGCTCTGCCCCTTTCTGATCTCTGCCGCGGCCAGGGTCAGCACCACGCTGGCCGTGCTGGCACTGGCGGCGCTGGGTCTGGTGCTCTGGCTGGTATACCTGTTCACCCCATGGCCGGCGTGCCAAGGCCAAAGAAGCTGTCACCGATTGGAGCTTTTGCGCTCCTCCCGCTTCTGGCTGCTCACCGGCCTGCTGTTCTGCCAGAACGCCGCCGAGCAGAGCGTTGTGGGCTGGATGGTCACCTACTTCAAGGACAGCGGCATCATTGCAGGCACGCTGGCGGCCTATACCGTCACCGTGATGTGGGGTGCCACCCTGATCGGCCGCCTGCTCATCGCCTTTGTGTTCCCACTCAAACAGCCCCGTAAGGCCATGGTGTTTATGGCGGTTTTCTGCACTGCCTTCTACTTTGCCATGATGCAGACCCACAGCCAGCTGCCTGCCATCCTGCTGCTGTTCGCCTTTGCCTTCTCCATGGCCGGTATGAACCCCACCGCCGTGGCCAGCGCCGGTAAAATGACCACCGTGACCAGCATGGGCATCATGCTGCCGGTGGCATCCAGCGGCGCGATCCTGATGCCCTGGGTCATCGGCAAGGTGGCTGAGAGCACCGGTCTTGCTGTTGGTATGGCAACCAACATCGTGCCCTGTGTGGGGCTGATCATCTTTGCGGTCTTAGTGGCCAGAATGCGGGAGGAGTAAACCTCTCCGTCATTGCTTTGCAATGCCGCCGCTCCTGGCAGGAGAGGCAAGAAGCGCCGCTTGGATTCCCTGGCAGGGGAGCTGTCGCCGCAGGCGACTGAGCGGTTCACCCCCTCGCCTTTGCGCTGAACTCACACCCACAGTAATCCTGACGGTAAAGCCCGTACTCCTCCGAAAGCTGGAGGGAGCGCAGGTAGCCGTTCTGCTTTTTGAAATCCGAGGCAGGTGCCTGATGCCGAATTCGGCTTCAAGCTCCTGCCCGATTTGATTGATGCGGGCCGCATCCTTGTGGGGGCTGATGGAGAGCGTGGTGGTGAACCAATCAAAGCCGTGCTCCTTTGCGTACTGTGCCGCCCGGCGCATCCGCAAACGGTAGCAGACGGTGCACCGCCCGCCCCGCTCCGGCTCGTTTTCCAGCCCCTGCACAGCCGTGTAGAACTCCTGCGGGTCGTAGTGGTCCTCGATGACCGTGACCCCCAGCGGGTGCGCCTGCGCCACGAACTTTTTCAGCTCCTCGCCCCGGCGGTAGTATTCTTCGGCAGGCCAGGTGTTGGGGTTATAGTAAAGCACCGTGATCTCAAAATACCGGCACAGCTTTCCAGCACGGCGCTGGAACAGGGCCCGCAGCAGGCATGGAGCAGCAGCTTTGGCCGCTGCGGCCCCAGCGTTTTCAACACTTCGTCCATCTGCTGTGCAAAATTCAACTGTTTTGACATCGGTTTCATCCTTTGTTATACTTGCTTTGATTCAAATAGCTCCCTCCTGCTGCCTCGCCAAAAGAGCCGCAGCTGCCGGAAGGGGCATCCCGGTCATATTATATCACATTTTATCTAATAGGAGAACTGCGATGACAAACGAGAAGATCGCCCGTATCAACGAGCTGGCAAAAAGAGCAAGACCACCGGCCTGACCGATGCCGAAAAGGCAGAGCAGCAGGCCCTGCGGCAGGAGTATGTTGCGGACGTAAAGGCCAGCCTGCGCGCCCAGCTGAACAACACCTCGATCAAAGAGCCGGATGGCACTGTGCACAAGCTGGGGAAGAAGAACTAAAGCAGCATCACGAAGAGGAGCGCCCTGTGGATAATTGAGAGAAAAGTATTTCTTCCCTCTTTTTTGTTCCGCGTTTCGTGCTATACTATAATTGTATTGTTGCGGACATTTCCGCGGGCGGTACAGATTCCCAAGGTGGCGTATCCCGGGCAAGGTGCACGGAAAAGGCTGTCTTTTGAAAAAATGATAAAGAGGTCATTTATTATGCTTACTGCAATTACGGGTATCAACTGGGGCGATGAAGGCAAGGGCCGCATGGTCGACCTCATCAGCCAGGAGTATGACATCGTTGCACGTTATCAGGGCGGCAACAACGCCGGTCACACGGTCAAGAACGAGCGCGGCAAGTTCGTGCTGAATCTGCTGCCCTCCGGCATCCTGCGTCCGAACGTGGTCTGCGTTATGGGCAACGGCATGGTCATCGACCGCATCATCTGGACGGCGAGATCAACAAGCTGCGGGAGCAGGGCGTTGAGATCAGCCCGGCAAACCTGAAGATCTCCGACCGTGCAACCATCACCATGCCCTACCATGTGGAGCAGGACGGTCTGGAAGAAGCACGTCTGTCCAAGACCGGCGCACAGTTCGGCTCCACCAAGCGCGGCATTGCCTACGCTTACGGCGACAAGTACATGAAGAAGACCCTGCGCATGGGCGACCTGCTGCATCTGGACGACGCTGTGAAGAAGCGTCTCGTCACCATGGTGGATTCCAAGAATCTGGTCATGGAGGGCAGTTACAACGCAGCTCCCATCAGCGTGGATGAGATGTGGGCATGGCTCGAAAGTATGCCGCCATCTTCAAGGATTACATCTGCGATGTGGGCCAGTATCTGGCCGATGCAGACGCTGCGGGCAAGAAGGTCCTGTTCGAGGCTCAGCTGGCGCTCTGCGCGACATCGATTTCGGCATTTACCCCTATACCACCTCTTCCAACGTCATCGGTGCTTACGCCCCCATCGGCGCAGGCATCCCGGGCCACAAGCTGCACAACTCCATCGGCGTGATGAAGCTTACTCCTCCTGCGTAGGTGACGGCCCCTTCACTGCCGAGCTGGCTATGACCGAAGAGGAAAAGCACGACCTGCGTGAGGCTGGCCACGAGTACGGTGCAGCCACCGGCCGTCCCCGCCGCGTTGGCCCCATCGATCTGGTGGCAAGCCGCTACGGCGTGTTCTGCCAGGGCTGCGATGAAGTTGCTCTGACCCTGCTGGACGTGCTGGACTACATGGAAAAGATCCCCATGGTCACTGCCTACAAGCTGACCGATGGCAGCACCACCACCCGCTTCCCTATGGGCGAAGCTCTGGACACCGCACAGCCCGTGGTGGAGTACCTGCCGGCTGGCACTGTGATATCACCGCAGCCCGCAAGTGGGAAGACCTGCCCAAGGAAGCACGCGATTACGTGGAATATCTGGAAAAGGCTGTCGGCTGCAAGATCACCTACATCTCTGTGGGTGCCGAGCGTGAGGCTTATATCCACCACGTATGATCCCCTGCAAAGCTCCTGAATGATTCAGAAAAGGAAGCGTCACAGATGTTTGATATCATTACCGACAGCGCATGCGACCTGACGCTGGACACTGCCAAACAGCTCCAAATCGAGGTCGTGCCCTTCTATGTCTCGCTGGACGGCGAGCACTACCGCAAAGAAGGCAAGGAGATCGCCGTGCGGGACTTCTACCAGTTCATGGTGGACAACCCTTCGGCTTACCCCAAAACCAGCCTTGCTTCCATTGAGGACTTTGAGCAGGCATTCCGTGCCCATGCTGCTGCTGGCCGGGATGTGCTGTGTCTGGTGTTCACCGGCAAGATGAGCGGCTGTGTGGGCAGCGCCCGCAATGCCCGGGATTTGGTGCTGGAAGATTTCCCCAATGCTCGCATTGAGGTCATTGACAGCGCGGCGGCTACCGTTACCGAGTCCACCATGCGGAAAACGCCGTGGCCATGCGGGACGCAGGCTGCACGCTGGACGAGACTGTGACATGGCTGGAAGCAGAGAAAGCTACCAACAGATCTTCTTCACGGTAGGCAATCTGGACTATCTCATTAAGGGCGGCCGCATTGGCAAGGTGACGGGCCGTGCAGCCAACATGCTGGGCATCAAGCCGATGATCCTGTTCAAGGATGGCGAGATCTTCTCCGGCGGTGTGGCACGCGGCCGACAGAAGAGCTTTGAAAAAGCGCTGGAACAGCTGATGAACTATCTGGATGCCCACGGCGGCACCCCGGACGACTACCGCATCACCGTAGGCTACGGCTACGACGAAGAGGAAGGCAAGCGCCTGTGGATGCAGACCCGCGCGGCTCTGCGTGCAAAGTACCCCGGCGCACAGTGCGAAGTGGGCCTGCTGCAGATCGGCTGCACCATTGCCGTGCACACCGGCCCCTATGCGCTGGGCATGGGCGTGATGCGCCGCTGGAAAAAGCAGGGCTGAGATCACATTATATGAATTTTTGAAACTCCAGAAAATCTATGGATTTTTTGGGGTTCTTTTTTAGAGCAATGCTTCCCATACAGAGCGTATTCGAGTGGAACAGATTTCTTGACTTTTATGCAATTCTTCTCCACCGGATAAGTTCTCCTTTGCGTGCCAAAAGAGAACCAGAAAGGACGGCGGTGCCCGCAGGGCATGAAAGCCCCAGTGGGGCTTTTAAGCGCAGACCGGTTTGCAAAGCAAATGCCGCGTGTTCAGCGCGGCAAGGTCTCCGCTACTTTCGAGGCGCGGGAGGCGGCGGGTTGCGGCTCCCTGCGTCTGCTTTGTGCCTTGCGCGGCACTCGCATCCTGCAGGCCGCTGCCCCAACAGCTCCTCCCTGTTTCGGCCGCTGGCCGCGGTCGTCGCCGTTGCAAACTAAGGGCTGCTCGCCCTTAATAATCCCAAAGCAGTTGGGCTCCATACAAAAATCCAAGTCGCTCCGCTAAAGGATTTGTGTTGCGCCGATTTGAAGTCGCTTGCGCGACGAAACGTAATGGCAACAGCATGTTTCATGCTGACGTGAATGCTCCCGCAGAGCCAGCATCAGCAAATGCCGTTTGCCGTTACGACCCTCCCTGTGAAAAAGCAACTCCGAAACGGCCGCAGCCGTTTCGGAGTTGCAAATAAAAATACTATTTCCGCTATTTATGCTCAGAGCGAAGCGGAGAGCATTCCAAATCGTCTCTCCCGCTTTAATGCGCCTTCACAAAATCCTCCGGCGAGACTTCGCCGTTCTGGCGGAGCACCTGTTTCAGCACCTGCATCACGCCGTATTCCCGGTGGGACGGTGCCAGAAACGGCACCTGCGCCCGCAGCGGTCCGCTGCCGTTCTCCATCAAAAGCCGTACTTCGCGGTGGTGAGCATCTCGCATCCGTTGTAGGTGTCGCCAAAGGCCATCATGCTGTCGGCCGGAATGCCCAGCAGTGCACCCACCTTTGCCAGTGCTGCACCCTTGTGCACACCTGGGTTCATCACGTCCACCCAGTTTCTGCCTGCCACTGCCACCGAGAATGCACCGCCATTTCCTGTGTGGAATGCGCCGTAGATCCGGTCGAAGGCTTTCTGCGAGTCGTCGTTGGCAGATAGACGGTAAACTTATCCGCCGCCGCTTCCACCGCAGTCAGGTCATCCACGTATTCCACCCGGGTATAAAAATTCTTGAAAACGGCATCGTATTTCTCGTCCTGCTTTTCCGCGTAGGCCGCCTGCAGTCCGCACAAAAGGCCCACGTCTCCGGCCTGCTTTGTGCTGCGGGCCAGCTGCCGCCAGCCCTCGGCAGGCATTTCGGACACAAACAGGTCTTTCCCCTTCCAGCGGGCAGCGCCGCCGTTGTCGCCAATGAGAATGATCTCCTCCAGCAGATCCGGGAACATCGTTTCCAGTGTGTACAGAGGCCGCCCGCTGGCGGCGGCAAACAAGATGCCCTGCCCGGCCAGTGCACGGATGGTCTCGGTAAACTTTGGCGGCAACTGGCTGTACTCGTCCAGAAGGGTCGCGTCCATGTCCGATGCGATCAGGCGAATGCGGTCCATTGCAGTTTCCTCACTTATCCGATGTAGCTGATGTTCACGTCCATATCGCCCTTATAGCCGGGCAGGCGTGCCGTGCAGGTGCCCTGCCACAGGGCGCAGTCGATGGGGCTGCTGGCAACACCATAATGCGCGTTCCAGATGGTATATTTTTTCAGGCTGTTCAGATTGACACGCTTGCGGTACCACAGGGTAGAGGCATACACACCGGGTTTGTAGCCCTGTGCCTTGACCTCCTCACAGAAGGCGATGGCGCACTTGGTGCGGTCCTCCATACCCAGACCGTCGGCACGGCCGGAACCATTGGAAGCGCCGGATGCTTCGGTGTCAAAGAAGATGGGGTAATCCAGCTTGCGTCCGTTCAGTACGTAGGCGCAGGCAAAGGCTTCCTCCTTGGCTTCCTCCTCGGTGGTAGCCTGACTGAAGAAATACACGCCCACCTTCAGGCCCGCATTCTTCACATTGGTGAAATGCTCCTCGAACATGGGGTCCAGCACCAACGTGCCGGAAGCACCATAGCCGCGGTAGCCGATGCGGACGATCACAAAACTCACGCCTGCCTTTTTGATCTGGTTCCAGTCGATGTTCTTCTGATACTTGGAAACATCCACACCGAAGGTCTTTCCATTTTCCAGCACACCGTCCGCATTGAAGTAATAGAGTTTATTGTCGATGCACTGGATGCCGGTCACCGGCTTGTTGGTGGTCTGGCTGTAGTAGTAGGTCTTACCGCCGGAGGTGCGCCAGCCGGAATAGACCGGCTCCGGCTGAGACTCGTCTTTTCCCAGCCAGCCGAACAGGAAATTGAGCAGCCAGCTGAAAAATCCGTTCTCATCGCTCAGGTCGATGCACTGGGCCTCGGCGGCATCCATGGCACCGGCATCCAGCGCGGCACGGATCTCTTCCGGTGTCAGCACCACGCTGTTTTCCGGCGTGTGCTGGTTCGTGCTGTTCTCCTCCGCTTCGGTGGCCTGTACAGGCGGTGCTTCCGGGTCCTGTGCAGCAAGCTCCGGGGTCTCCGTCTGCAGGGTGGGCATTGCCGTTTCCTGCTGTGCAGAAACAGTCTCGGTCACTGCCGCGGTACTTTCTTCCGGCTGTGCAGCCAGTGCCAGCGGTGCGCCCATTGAAAAGGTCATTGCCAATGCCAGAACTGCCGCTGCACACCGCGTTTTGCCGCGGGTGCCGCGGGCAGTCAGTTTATTCCAGAACGTTTTTTTCATGCTGTGCTCCAAACCTCATGCATTTTATCGGGATGCCGCCCTTCGCAAAAAGGGCAGCGTTTCATCTTCTCAATACTCTTTCAGTATACACCCGCGGGCAAGCCCCCGTCAATTGCCGCACACTGCAAAGCGCAGCTCCGAAAAGCTGCCGCCCCGGTATCAGAAAATGCTCCAAAACAGATACGTCTCAGCCCGCAAAAACATTGCACAAAGCCAAAAATTGCAGATATTTCCAGCAAAATCAGCATTTTGTCTTGTTGTCTTGACATGTGTATGGTATTATACTTGACATGCAGTTTTTGCATTGAATCCACCATCTTGAAACAGAAAGGCAGTTTCTCATGTCAAATGTGAAAGATTTCTTAAAACGCAAGGATATCGTCATCACCCGCAGCGCTATCTCATTGAAGCGCTGGGTGCCATGGCGCAGGGCCTGTTTGCCAGCCTGCTGATCGGCACCATCATCAAGACGCTGGGCCAGCAGACCGGCCTTGACGTGCTGGTAGACCTTGGCGCTACGCCACGGCCATGAGCGGCCCGGCCATGGCCTGCGCCATTGGCTGGGCGCTGCACTGCCCGCCGCTGGTGCTGTTCAGCCTGATCACCGTAGGCTACTCGGCCAATGCTCTGGGCGGCGCAGGCGGCCCGCTGGCCGTGCTCATCATTGCCATCGTGGCTTCCGAACTGGGCAAGGCCGTGAGCAAGGAGACCCGCGTGGACATCCTCGTGACCCCGCTGGTGACCATTTTTCCGGCGTGGGCCTTTCCATGCTGATCGCCGCACCCATTGGCGCTGCCGCAAGTCAGGTGGGCACCCTGATCATGTGGGCCACCGAACAGGCTCCGCTGGTCATGGGCATTCTGGTATCCGTCATTGTGGGCGTGGCGCTGACCCTGCCCATTTCCTCTGCCGCCATCTGCGCCGCGCTGGGTCTGACCGGCCTTGCCGGCGGTGCCGCCGTGGCAGGCTGCTGCGCCAGATGATCGGCTTTGCCGTAATGAGCTACAAGGAGAACGGCGTGGGCGGTCTGGTCAGTCAGGGCCTTGGCACCAGCATGCTGCAGATGGGCAACATCGTCAAGAACCCCCGTATCTGGATCGCACCCACGCTGGCCAGTGCCATCACCGGCCCGCTGGCTACCTGCGTGTTCCACTTTGAGATGAACGGTGCCGCTGTCTCTTCCGGCATGGGCACCTGCGGTCTGGTGGGCCAGATCGGCGTGTACACCGGCTGGGTCAGCGACATTGCCGCCGGTACCAAAGCCGCCATCACCCCGATGGACTGGGCTGCCATGGTGCTGCTGTGCTTTGTTCTGCCGCCGTGCTGAGTGTGATCTTCTGCGAGATCGAGCGCAAGCTGGGCTGGATCAAAGAGGGCGACCTGAAGCTGAACTGATTTTTAAGCGGAAAATTCTTTTTGCTTTTTGATAGAGCAAATCCCGGCAGGCTGCGGTCTGCGGGATTTGTCTTTTCACGGTTAAACACGTGACGACGCTCTGCACAGGAAGCGCTCAAACGATCCGTTTCCCGTCCAGCACTGCCTGCGTGAGGGTGTCGCCTTCATACACCAGCTTGAGGGAGAAATAAGGCCGTTCCTCATTCAGCAGCCGGAAGAAGATTTTGTCGCCCTCCCAGATGGGCAGTTCAGCCGCCTTATCCTTCGGCACCCATTCCAGCACGCCTTCCCTGCAGGCATCGCCCTGCACCATCTCGCCCGTCCATTCATCAGCGGTGTACAGGTGGATGAACTCGGTCATGTTGCCCCAAATAAAGGTCAGCAGACCCCGGGCGCGGAAGCGCTTCAGCGTCAGGCCGGTCTCCTCCTTCACTTCCCGCAGCAGGCAGTCCTCCGGGCTTTCAAACCGCTCAAACTTTCCGCCCACGCCGATCCATTTGTCGTGGTTGTAGTCGTCCTGCTTTTTGATGCGGTGCAGCATCAGGTAGGCATCGTCCGTTCCAGATAGCACAGCGTGGTGCTGAAAATGGGAAATTCGGGGTTCATGAAGGCTCCTAGATTCATTGCGTTCTCCTTCTGATTTTGTTTTTGTGGAAAATGCCGTTTTTCGCTGCGGCCCCTCCCGTGAAAAAACACCCCGCAAAGCCCGCAGGCTTTGCCGGGGTGCAAACCAAAAATAACTTTTTCCTCTGAATATGCCAGAGCAACGCGGCGGCAATTTAAAATCATTGCCCCTTCCGGCTTGCTCTTCCCTTGCCCGCATTGTTCAGCTTGCGCACAAGGTCGTTCTGATGCTTGCGCTGGCTGGGCGTGGGCTGCGGGTCTTTGGCTTCCTCAGCGCGGCGGCCGCTCTGGGCGGTGTCCGGATCGATGCGTTCCAGCGTCCACTCCTGATTGCCGCCTGCTACAAGTTCCAGATCTGGGCCTGTGCACCGTTGGCGGTGTTCATGCCCACAAGGTCGATGTATTTATCCGCCAGCACATTGCGGATGCGGGTGCGGCCGTTCCGGGTGGACTCCAGCTCCCAGCACTGGCTCAGCCCGCTGGTGCGGCCCCACTGGTGCAGCCAGGTGCCCTCGACCACGCCGCCCAGGCCAGATCGATGAACTTGCCCGTAAAGCGGTTCCTGATCCGCCAGCGTCCCTCGCCGGCATCCACGAACTGCCACTGCTGCCACGGATGTCCGGCGTAGTCCCACAGACGGATCGCAGCGCCGTTCTCCGTGTTGAAGTTCTTGATCTCCAACACCTTCCATTGGGTGCCTTGATGAGGTAAAACTCATTTTCCAGTAAAACGACCTGAGATGCCTTTGCCATACGTCCGTGTCTCCTTTCCGGTAAAATCTGGTTTGACGCTTCTATTATAGCGGATTTCCCGGTGCGCAACAAGATTGATTCTTGACGAATTTTTTTCTTTTTATTGTGCATTTTGCACTTTCTGCAGTTTTCGACAGAGCCACGGCCCGGCGTACCACAGCACCAGACAGACAAGCGCAATCAGCCGGATCTGTGTGTTGGTGCAGTGGGTGTTCAATTCCAGCCCGATGCTGAAGGAAAGGAGATTGGCAGTCAGCGCATAGAGGATGGGGTGAGGCTTTTTGCCCTCGGGCCAGGGCAGATACCGGTTGTAGACAAAGGCTTCCACGGAGAACACCAGCACCTCCAGTGCAAAATAAAGGAAATTGCCCCACATCGGCCCGAGATAGAGCGTGCCGTAGCACAGCCCGAGGTTCAGGATGATCTGCGTGCAAGGTTGACCTTGCCAATGAGATTGCGCTGGGCGGGCCGCGCAGCCCGAAAAGCAGGATGCCCCACGTCAGCTCTAAAATCAGGGTGATGAGCACCCGGGCGGCAAAGGAGGAAAGGGTGTCGGAATCGTTGCGGTTGTGGTAGCCCGCAGGCCGTCCTGGGAATCGAGAAGCACCTGCACTCGCTGGAAAAGGCATAGCGCTCCACCGGCTCTTGGCTGCGGTAGAATGTACCGGTCTCTATATTATAGAGCAGAACATAGAACTTGTTGGGCGGGTAGTAGCCCCAGACGAACTCTGCATCGGCATCGCGGGGTATTCCTGGAAGTAGTCGAGGAAGTAGTAGCCCTCCGGGGCAGGATAGTTCCGGAACGCCTCCCAGGTTTCCCGGGAGCCCATCCGCTCCCGGTACTGGTCTGCAGAGCCCCACGGCCCGCTGACCCTGGTATTGCCCAGCAGGGTAACCGCATAGCGTTGGCCCGGCGTGTAATAGAGCTTGAGCGTGACCGAGGGCTTGGGGCCCATGTCTGCAAAAACGGGCAGGGAAAGGGCCAGCACCAGCAGGGCCGAGAGGAAAAGGCAAAATTGTGAAAAATTTTTCTTCATGGCGGTGTCCTCACTTCAAAAAACAAAAAATCCGACACGTCCTTACCTTAACCTGTAAACGAATGGAAAACAGCTGTTATTGCAGGGCGTTCTGCACAAAATTTCAGATGGAGCTTTGCGCACCATTTCCTGTTTTTTCTGCAAGGACAAAACGCCCGTTTCCGGCCTCTTTCGGGGCAAAATATGAACAATTTGTTTCCGGCTCACGGCCAATTCAGGACACTGACTTCACGTTTATAAAGCAAAGTAAACTTCACTGCTTTATTTACATGAACAAAACAGCCTTCAAAAGAAACTTTAATTTGTTTCACGTTTTTGGATATTGACTTTACATCGAAACTGCGGTATAGTAAGGATGCGGAGAGCGGAAAGCGCCCCGCCGACACATGAGCTTCAGGCGTAAGCCTGTGAGAAAAATATAGGAGGTTTGACTTATGTACTATTACATTCTGGGTTGCGGCATTGCTTGTCTGGTTCTGTTCGGCATCAACAGCATGGATACGGTGGATGTCAAGCCGGCCGAGATCCTGGGTAAGGTCATTCTGTGGCCCGTTGCCCTGATGGAAGCAGTTGTTCGTTACAGCTCCACGCATCACAACATCAAGACCGCGCTGTAAAACATCTCGTTCCAAACCAACGAAGAGCAATCAGGCGGCTCCGCTTTCAAAAAAGGAAGGCGCAGCCGCCTTTTGTTTTGCACTTTACGGCGTTGTATGGTACAATAACACCAGAACTTTCAGGGAGGGAAATTGCTATGACCAATGAGACCTTACATACCCTTGAGACCCGCCGCAGCTGCCGCGCCTACAAGCCGGAGCAGATCACGAAAGAGGAGCTGGAAGCCGTTCTGCGTGCAGGCACCTTTGCCCCCAGCGCCATGAACCGCCAGAGCGCAAAGATCGTGGTGGTGCAGGATGCTGAGACCCGCGCCCAGCTCACCCGCATGAACGCCGCTGTCATGGGCAAGGACACCGACCCTATGTACGGCGCTCCTACCATTCTGGTAGTGCTGGCCGATGCCGGTTCCAAAAATGCCGTGCAGGACGGCAGCCTTGTCATGGGCAATCTGATGCTGGCCGCGGCCTCGCTGGGGCTGGGCAGCTGCTGGATCAACCGCGCAAAGGAAGAGTTTGAAACAGAAGAGGGCAAGGCCCTGCTCCGGCAGTGGGGCATCGAGGGCGATTGGGTCGGCATCGGCCACTGCATTCTGGGCTACCCTGCTGCAGACCCCAAGCCCGCAGCACCCCGCAAGCCGGATTATATCGTAAAAGTGTAAGGAGAACTATGAAGCCTGATTACAAGCTGGTCGCCAAGGCCAAATATATCCACGCCACCGCCGACCTTGCCAGTGAACTCTGGCATGAGGTGTACAAGCGCTATTACCCCGCAAAGCAGCTGGACACCCTTGTGGAAGAGCTGCAGAGCGCCGATGCCATTGAGGAGGACATCGACAACGATGTGAACTACTTCCTCGTGGTTCTGGGCGGCAAGACCATCGGCTACTTTGCGTGGAGGATGGAGAACACCGCCCTGCATCTGATGCACCTGTACCTCAGGCCCGAATACCGCGGCAAGGCACTGGCCGGGACATCGTGCTCTCCTGCGAGCGGCTGGCCCGCGGCGAGGGCAAGGGCCGTGTGTGGTGCACCGTGCACGCCAAGGCCCTGCCGGTGCAGCAGTTCTTCAAGGCCCTGCGCTACCGCAATTTAAAGCCCGCCGAGCAGGAAAACGGCACCGTCCCCCGGGACGAAGTGGTATTTGAGCACACGCTGGGCTAAAAAGCCGCAAATGCTATTGAAATTTCTCCCCGTTTGTACTACACTGGTGTAGTGTAATAAAGTGTCTGCCTGTGGGCGGCATCCGCAAAAAAGGAGAACAACATGGCAAAAGATCATCCTACCGGCCAGTCCGGTCTGTATCAGGCATTTTTGCAGCTCAAGACCCCGGAACAGTGCTACCGTTTTTTACAGGATGTGTGCAGCTATTCCGAGCTGAGCGCAATGGAGCAGCGCTACAACATTGCCGAAATGCTGGTGGACAAGCGCATCTACACCGAGATCATGGATAAGACCGGTGCATCCAGCGCCATCATCAGCCGGGTAAGCCGGGTGCTGAGTGCCAACGACAGCGTGTTACGCGCCTTGCTGGAAGCGGAAAAAGCTGCCGACGATCAAAACTGAACTTCCACACAAACCATGCCGCGTGCCGCCCGTGCGGTATGCGGCTTTTATCATTCAACCGGGAAGGCAGAAGTCCCCACGCCAGCGGGGTACTTCTATCGTTTTTCCTCATGCGGTGCAGATGCGCCGTCTTCATCAGAAATCAGGGAGGTTTGATTTTTATGAGCAAAGCTGTTGTATTTTTTGCCGAGGGCACCGAGGAATGTGAAGCCCTGCTGGTGGTCGATCTGCTGCGCCGCGCCAAGGTGGAGGTGACCGTGGCCAGCGCATCCGGCAGCCGCGAGATCGTGAGCAGCCACAAAGTGCATATCACCGCCGACGCACTGGCCGAAGAGGTGGATTATTCGGATGTGGACATGGTGGTGCTGCCCGGCGGCATCCCCGGCACCCCGAACCTTGCCGCCAACAAGACCGTTACCGACACCTGCGTTCCTTTGCAAAGAACGGCAAAAAGGTCGCCGCCATCTGCGCCGCACCCAGCGTGCTGGCATCTCTCGGCCTGCTGGAGGGCAGAAAAGCCACGGCTCACGCCGGTTTTCAAGACAAATTGGCCGGTGCGAGGTGCTGGATACCGAAGTGGTAGTGGACGGCAATATCACCACCAGCTACGGTCTGGGCGGTGCCATCCCCTTTGCGCTGGAGCTGGTGCGCCAGCTGGCCGGGCAGCTGAGGCCGACCGCATCCAGAACGCCATCGCCTACCGCCACTGAGGGAGGAAACTGAAATGCGTTTTGTCACCTGCCGCCTGCCGGACGGCGTAGAAGATCCGGCCATTCTTTCGCCGGACGGCACACAGATCTGGCCGCTGAGCTGGCTGGGCCTTTCCTATGAAACCTTGTCCGATGCCATCCCCTTTCTGACCCCGCAGGTGCGGGCCGGCCTGCAGCTTGCCATTGCGGGCATCCCGGCCCTGCCCGTGGATGCCGTGCAGCTGCAAAGCCCTATTCCCTGCCCGGCGCAGGATGTGGTGTGCTTGGCATCAACTACATGGCCCACTCGGACGAAGCGGAGAAATACTCTGCCGATGCCTTTGCAACCAAACATCAGGATGCCATTTATTTTTCCAAGCGCGTTTCCCGCGCTGTGCCGGACGGCGGCTTTATTGAAGCTCACACTGACCTTGTGCAGAAGCTGGACTACGAATGCGAACTGGCTGTGGTTCTGGCAAAGATGCCAGGGATGTGCCGCCGGGCAAACAAAAGACTATGTGTTCGGCTACACCATCCTGAACGACGTTTCCGCCCGCGATGTGCAGACCGCCCACAAGCAGTGGTATTTCGGCAAAAGTCTGGACGCTTCACGCCCATCGGCCCCTGCATCGTTACCGCAGACGAATTCGACACCTACCCGCCAAGCTCGGCATCCGCAGCTTTGTCAACGGCGAAAAGCGCAGGACTCGAACACCGGCCTGCAAATTTTGACATCGACCACGTGATCCACGAGCTTTCGCAGGGCATGACCCTGAAGGCCGGCACCATCATTGCCACCGGCACCCCGGCAGGCGTGGGCATGGGCATGGACCCGCCGCAGTTCCTGAAGCCCGGCGACACGGTGCGCTGTGAGATCGACGGCATTGGCAGCCTGACCAACACCGTGCGGTGAGCACTGGCATTTGTGCCAAATATCCGTTGCGTTTTCCGTCTGTTTGCATGAAAATCCGCAGCGGCACTGCTCTTTTCGGAGCGGGTGTGCTATACTGACTTGTATGAATGAAAAATGCGGTCCCGGGCCGCAGAAGGGGTAAATGAACTATGAAGGAATACGCATTCGGCATCGATCTGGGCGGTACCACCGCCAAGATCGGCCTGTTCAAGACCACCGGCGAGCTGCTGGAAAAGTGGGAAGTTCCCACCGACACCTCCAACGCCGGTGAACACATTCTGGAAATCTGCCGCTGCCGTGCAGGGCAAGATGCAGGAAAAAGGCCTTGCCGCCGCTCAGGTGGAAGGCGTGGGCGTGGGCGTGCCCGGCCCTGTGCTGGACAGCCGCATTGTGCCCATCATCTGCGCAAACCTCGGCGGCTGGGGCAAGCATAATGTAGCCGAAGAGCTGAGCACCATGCTGGGCGGCATCCGGTCCTTGTGGGCAATGACGCAACGTGGCTGCTCTGGGCGAGATCTGGATGGGTGCAGCCAAGGGCTGCCGCAGCGCAGTCATGGTCACGCTGCACCGGCGTGGGCGGCGGCGTCATCGTCAACGGCAAGGTCATCGATGGCACCCACGGTGCCGGCGGCGAGATCGGCCACATCACGGTGGACCGCCACGAGACCGCCGCCTGCGGCTGCGGCAAGCACGGATGTCTGGAGCAGTATTCCAGTGCTACGGGCGTTGTGCGCTGCATGAAGAAGCTGCTGGACGAGAACCCGGACACCCCCTGCACCCTGCGCGGCACCGAGTTTGCCGCCAAGGACGTGTTTGATGCCGCCCGCAATGGCGACGCCCTTGCCGCCCGCGAGGTGGACGAGATGACCGATACCCTTGGCATGGCGCTGGCGACCATTGCCGCCACCGTGGACCCGGAGATGTTCATGGTGGGCGGCGGCGTATCCCGCGCCGGTGATGTACTGTTTGCCCCGCTGCGGGAGCATTTCAAGGTCTATGCCTTCAAGTCCTGCCGTGAGACCCCTATCGTGCCCGCCATCCTTGGCAACGATGCCGGTATCTATGGTTCTGTGCGCCTGATCGTGGGTGAATAATTCAGCGGTATTTTTTCAGAAACTTAAAAACCCGGAAACGACGGTCGTTTCCGGGTTTTTCTTTGTACGTTCAATAAAATTTACAGCGTATCTTCCCCCGGCAGCTGATTCCACAGGCGGTAGTAGACGCCCTGCTTTGCCAGCAGCTGGTCGTGGGTGCCGGATTCTACGATGCCCTCTTCGCCCAGCACAAGGATGCGGTCGTAGTCCTTGATGGTGGTCAGGCGGTGGGCGATGGTGAGGGTGGTGCGGCCATGGGCCAGCTTTTCAAGGCTCTGGCCCACCAGGATCTCGCTTTCGTTGTCCAGTGCGCTGGTGGCCTCGTCCAGAATGAGGATGGGCGGGTTCTTCAGGAACACCCGCGCAATGGCGATGCGCTGCTTCTGTCCGCCGGAGAGCTTGACACCGCGCTCACCCACATAGGTATCAAAGCCATCTTTCAGGGCCAGAATGAACTTTTCCGCCCCGGCCAGACGCGCCGCTTCCATGATCTCTTCGCGGGTGGCGCCGGGCTTGCCGTAGGCGATGTTCTGGGCCACCGTGCCGCTGAATAGATACACGTCCTGCTGCACGATGCCGATATCCTGCCGCAGGCTTTTCAGGGTGACATGGCGGATGTCCTGCCCATCGATCAGGATGCGGCCGCTGGTCACCTCGTAGAAGCGGGGGATGAGGTTGCACAGGGTGGTCTTGCCGCCGCCCGAAGGGCCGACCAGCGCCAGCCGTTCGCCCGGCCGGATATCCAGGCTGACGTTGTGCAGCACCTTGTTGTGGTCGTCCGGGTACTCAAAGCTGACGTTTTCAAACCGGATGTCACCGGGGCCGGGCTGCAGCGGTACCGCATCCGGGACATCGCCGATGGTCACAGGGGTGTCCATGATCTCGGCAAAGCGCTCGATGCCGGTCATGCCGCGCTGGAACTGCTCGGCAAACTCCACGATGCGGCGGATGGTGGCAATAAGGGTGGTGACGTACAGCATATAGGCCACCATGTCACCGGCGGTGATCCTGCCGTACACCAGCGAGAGGCCGCCTGCCAGAATGACCACCAGATACATCAGCCGTCGAACAGGCGGGTGGAGGTGTTGAAGGCACCCATGGCGTAGTAGCCGAGGGTCTTGATCTGCTCAAAATCCCTGTTGCCCTTTGCAAACTTCTCGCGTTCCTCATCCTCGGCGGCAAAGGCCTTCACGACACCCTGCCCCAGCAGGCTGTCCTCAATGGTGGAGTTCAGCTCGCCGATCTGCACGCGCTGCTGGCGGAACCGCGCCCGCAGCCGTCCGTTCAGGTAAACGGACACCACGCCCATCAGCGGCACGCAGGCGAACACCGCCAGCGTCAGCGGCACACTGGCCCGGCACAGGATAATAAAGGACACCACGATCTTGATGGCCGCAATGAAAAATTCCTCCGGGCAGTGGTGGGCGAACTCGGTCACATCGAACAGGTCGTTGGTGATGCGGCCCATGATGGTGCCTACCTTGGTGTTGTTGTAGTAGGTGTGGTCCAGCTTGAGCAGGTGGTCAAAGGCATCGCGGCGCATATCCGTCTCGATGTGCACGCCCATGATATGACCGATGCTGGACATGTAATAGCTGGCTGCACCGTCGATGATGCGCAGCACAAAATAGAGTGCTGCCAGCCGCAGCACGATGCCCGCCGTCAGGGTGATGCCCACGCCCATGGCGGCGTTGGTGATGGTGCTCATGATCTTGGGCAGCACGATATCACACAGGGTGGTCAGTGCTGCACAGAACAGATCCAGAAACAGGGTCTTTTTGTACTTTGCCAGATAGGGCAGAAACCGCCGGATCAGCGCACCGCTGCCTGTGTGGTGCGCCCCGGGGTCGTTGATCTTGGTTTTTGACATAGTTCCTCCGTTTTTTGGTTTCTTTAGGCCTTTACGATTCAGGATGTTTCAGATACTTTTCAGTGGGCTCGCCCTCTCAGTCAAATCCTTTGGATTTGCCAGCTCTCCCAAAGGGAGAGCCCTTGGCAAAGAGATGAAGTTTGCGTGGACTGCCAAAGTCCCACTTTGAGGAAAGACTTCCCCCGACCGGGGGAAGATGTCACCGCAGGTGACAAAAAAGG
>ENA-OQDF01000310-OQDF01000310.1-human-gut-metagenome-genome-assembly--contig:-NODE-310-length-19920-cov-2.594857_pt1 | contig 19920 bp, 40 predicted proteins | sample MGYA00242769_ERZ504597 | MGnify/ENA primary metagenome ERZ504597 (study PRJEB26092, sample SAMD00036305) | human gut metagenome | host: Homo sapiens | study: EMG produced TPA metagenomics assembly of...
TATTAATTTTCAGATGGTTATGTGTAATATATATAGAGAAAAGGCTGCATTCAGTACAGCCTTTCCTCCTCTGTAAAATGACTGAAACGCTCGTCAGTATCAGAAGTTTGCAGTAGATAACGGCATTTCCAATAACGGTAAATCCGCCTTCCGTTGGGTATACAGTGATTTATATCGTCAGCATTCAGATATTGGTTCCCTTGTTCCGTACCGTGGTGCATCCATGTAGCGCACCCGGGCAGGTCCGGGTTGTTCCGGACATAGAAGTCCATTTTCTCTTTACCGGCGACAAAGATATTGTGTATCCGTACGTCCTTATCGATAGGAAACCGGTAGGCGTACAACGCGAAGTCACAGATGTCGGTTTCCAGCAGGTTGCCGCCAAAGTGTTCGGGAGCTTTCCGTTTCAGGTTCTCGAACCCCTCCAGAATACCCGGCCTGTCGCATATCTCGGCAAACCTTTCATCCGTTACCGGCTCAGCCGTCGCATAAACCACCCGAAACCATTATCCGTACTGTCCAGTACCATGACATGCGCGACTATCCCCGGTGATTTGTTGATACTTTCGTCAATGCTGTCCGAGTCCGTGGTCAGACAGCATTTCAGCGTTCCGATGATTAATACCGCTACCACCAACAGTGTCCAAGGACCTATTGCTGCCGCTATCAATACCAATTCATCGGCCCGTTTCCGTATTTGTTTCATTGATTTTGAGAATGTGGCGGCCGGATACCCCCCGGACCTCGGACACGCATACCTTGCATCCTGCATCCAGCAACCGGTTTCTACATTCTTCCAAGGCGGCGTCGGAAATCCTGATGGCAGGTATACCCGCCGCCGTCATCTTGAACCGGGGCACTTCCGTGATCCGGGTAATCGTTTCGGCATCATCAAAATACGCCTCGAATGAATCTCCGACATGGAAAAGGATGATGGTTTCCACGCCATGCCTTTCCTTCATGCCGCCGTAACAGCGGCGAATAATCTCTTCCTTTTTCATATCAAATAGATATATTAGGTTTGATGTCAGCCAAACATGAAAGTGCCTGTAATCCGTTCAACTGCCGGGCTTTCGTCCGAAATACATATACAGACTTTCTTCATCTGACAAATATACAATAAATTACGGAACGACCCATGTCTATTGCATGAAACTATCCTTTCATCTTCACCTCCCTTCTTTCAAATTGTTCGCGGATGATTTCAACGAGTTGTCCGATGCTGTCGATTTTTTGACTCTTACCGCAGGCTTTGCCATGGAACAATGGCGTGAAGTACAGGTTAAAATCCTCATCGATGGAAAAACCTCCCACGAGGACGATACCCGCCTTGATACGGTAATACTCGCCGTACATGGCGTAATCATCCGTAGTTTTGGTGAACCCGTACTCCGGCAACAAGTCCGGCAAAGTGTCCAGGATCGGCCGGATGACATCCTTGAGAAAATTCGGGGTCTCAACTTCCTTTTTCCGTTTCCGACCTTTTCTGCCGGTTCCGTTATCGTCTTGCAGGTAATGGGCATCGAAACGATCCCGATACCTTTCTGTCAGTTCCTTAATATCCATATCCTTTATACATTTAATTGTTTTCCTCAAGCCACTCTTCCAGTGTCATGGAGTCCTCGAAACCGTATTCGTCAATCTGTACATAGCCGTCCTTTTCCGTGATAAACTCTTTCCTGGTCAGGATGGTTCCGCCATGATTTACCATCACCGTCGGTTCGATGGTCGCCAGACGGTCCCCGTCATCCGACTCCCGGATATCGTATGCGTACAGTCCCTCCGGAACGGCATTCCGGTCAATCCGCATATCCGTAAACAATGCAGGCGTGTCATTGATGGTCATAGACTCAAAGGTCTCGTTGCCAATGTTTTCTTTTGTAATCATATTTATTGATTCAAATAGTTTATTATTCCTGCTTGGGAAGTTCAATGGCTCTTACCCAATTGTTCCGGTCATCAAAACATTCATCATTGATGTTGGCCGTAAATTCCAGCGGTATCATCTTCTCAACCCGCGTTGCGGGGTTATTTTCGTAATCAACGATGATTTTCCCGGCCGGAACGTCACGTTCAAATTCGTCCAGCGGGAAAGAGAATATCCATATTTCCCGGTCTTTATCTTCCCCAAGAAACGCCTTGAGGTTGTCTGTATAAGCCTGGCATTTGTCCCACGAGGTTTCCACGAATGAAATGATTTCCTCTTCCGGTTTGCCGGTACGGTCTTTCAGGAATGCAACGGCATTCCCTTTCCAGATATCCTGCTCGACACAGAGTTCCAGATAACGTTCCCAGACTGTCACCAGCCAGTCCATGTTAATCTCATGCAGGTGGCGGCAGGTGAAACGCTCCCGGCTTTCCGCATTGTAAAGCGTGCAGCTTCCGTCCGTGCGTATCTCCTCCAACCGGTACATGGTGTATACCGGTATCCCGTGCCCATACCCGTCTTCCCCTTCCTCCTCGACATATACCGTATGGGGCAACATATTTTCCGGCATTTTCGGTATCGCACACAGGTTGGCTATAACTTCCTGTTCCAACGCTTTTTGTTTCTCCTGTATTCTCATTGTCTATCCATCTTTTAGTATGATTTTACCTTCTTGAAATAATCTCTGTTTGTAACGACGGTGGTTGCGTATATTTTCGGTATGTTTCTTCCGGTCATATTTATACAAGCCTTTTGCCTTGTTCTCTCTCAGCAGTTCCTTGTTCCGCTCTTCGCTTTCTGGGTTCACAATGAAGGTTATCAGCCTGCGGCTGACACCGTATTCCCGGGCAAGCTGGCGCTGGCTGACAGCTTCTGTCATGTAACGGTGGAAAATTTCAGCCTTCTGAAAAGGAGTGAGCTTCTGCCTGCGGTCATATTGTGTCCCGCTGATGATTATTCCCGAGCTTTTGTATGGCATAGTGAAGTCTGTTTTTCGTTTGTGGTCCATGAATGGTAGATGCGTTGTTTGCCATCTAAGGAGAGTAGAAACCAGCGGCTATAAATCCGTTCCAGCGTTTCGGTGTCGTGCCCGTATATCGGTCCCAGTTCGTTTGCAAACATCGCCGCTACCTTCAGCCTCCTGGTATCGGACAGCTTCTCCCACCAGCGGCAAATGGTCTTGTACTGCTTCACGTCCGTTACAAGGTCCGGAACCGGAGCGGAGGAGATATATTCCGCCTCTTTGCCGCACGGTGCCTGCCAGAACCCCTGTTCGCAAAGAGCGCGTTGCTCGTCACAAACCCGTTCTGCAAAGGATTTGAGTGCCATTTGGAATATCTTTCTTTCCAGTTCCTTACGTTCCATGGACAGTTCATGCACACCCACGTTCAGCCCGTGCTATTGCGTTCATCCGGGGAAAGCTTGTTGCTCAAGGCTTTCCTGACCAGTTCCAGCCGTTCTTTCAGAGGGCCGTATTCGTTGTTATCTAAATACCGGTTAAACAGTTCCTGTTCGTTTCCGGGCAGTATGAATATATTTTCCATCATGCATCATTTAAGTTATCGGATGTGAATAGGATATATCGCAGTGGATAGCGGGTGTCGGGGTGCGGAAATAGCCACGAGATCCCGTGCCGTCAAGGGGCGCAGAAAAACGGCATCGAACTCCTGAGTATCGTCTTCACGGATATCTCGGACTTCAATGATCCATGTGCCTTCATAGCGGCACCAGGCAATCACCTCCAAAATCATTTCCTTTCTGTAGTCAGCCGGTCCGTCCCCGAAACTTTCACGTATCCGCTTAATTGCATCGTCTGTCAGCCGGACAAATTCCCCTTTGCGGAACGGAGCTTCCGGCGTAACGGCAGGAGCCAGCATCTGCCAGTCTTCATGTCCGTCCAGGTCTTCCACAGCCATTGCGTAGGCTTTGTATTCAGCTTCGGTCTCGAAATGTCTGGTTATCACATATCCCCCGGATTCGGCCGTGCTCTCCACCGACGAGATATCCCCGGTTTTCCTGTATATGCTTACAGTATCCTTACCGAGTAGAACTTTACTGTTATCATTATTGCAGATGGTGTGGTTTTATTATAAATGGAACTCCACGTCTTCCTCCTCGAACTCCGTGTCGTGGTCCTCGTTGTACCCCTCGACGGTCGAACCAGGGACATAGGTCTCTCCGCCAATCCCATACGTCCGGCATCGAGCAGTTTCCGAAGGGTTTCGGTGTCCCCGTTTAGAATCCTTTCGATGTCCTCCCGGCTGCCCCGGACGCTAATTCCGAGACGTAGCCAGAGATTTTCCTCTCTCGAGGTGTCCGCCTCTTCCGACCGGTGGCGTATGATATGATAATCACTCCATCCGTCGGCATCGTTTACCCCGGCGATGTAGGCATTGTACTCCGCCTCAGTCTCGAACTCTTTCTCGTCCACGACGCCCCCGTTATCCGCCAGCCATTCTTCAGAAGGCAGTTCATTGTTCTCTTCATATTCCCGTACGGCGTCCTCGCCGAAAATCGTTGTTATCTTTATCATGTGTCTTTGGGTTTTGAATATTTGTTATTTAATGGTTATCAAACTCGTTTGCCCGAACCGGTTTGATTCGGTTCGCAGACAGCCACCCGGTTTCCGGCGCGTATCAGTTGGGGAGATACACGTCCAGGTCACGAAAAGAAAACCGCAGTTCCTTGACGCCTTTCCCTTGCCCGTCGACGCGTTCGGCGGTGGCAATGCCCAAAATGCCGGAAGCGGCGATGGCATCATCCTCATACAATTCACAAGATTCCCCGTTTCGGAAAATGTACAGGGCATCCGGGTGCGCCGCTTTCATCTCGCGGTATTTTCCCATCATGTCGGAAACTCCCGGGACATTTCCGTTCCCCGTTACATTCCGGGTCTTCAGTAGGTTCCTCGTGGCGTCGATGTCGATGAAATTCGTCCAGCGGCTTTATGAAGTTCGACAGCAGCTTCCCGCAGGGATACCTTCCCGTTCTCGACCTCCTCTTTCAGGGATTCGAGAATGTTCTTGATTTTATAATCATTCATCATATTTTTTATTCTTTGGTTACATTGTTACTTGTTCCGACGGTATTCCGGTCAAGGGGAAAGCACCCGTGGCCTCCGGTAACCCGTCGATACACTGCCCGTCGTCAGGATTTCCCCGACAGGTAATGCCCGATGGACTTGTAACGGTTAGGAATGTTCGCGTTCTCGTTGAAACCGTTCAGGCAGTGGAGCAAGGCATCTTCGAGCGTGACATAACGACGGTCGAAAGTTTGGATATTATCCAGACAATAAGCATTTACAGCGTATTTGAAAGGCGCGTACATCCTTTCGTTCTCCCGCTTTAAAATGACAAACCAGTCGAAATGGAGTTTCAAGCGGAAACCGTCGCTCTCGCCGACTTTCATCAGCCGCTCTTTGTCGAGAAGCCGCCGCACGAGTGTGGCGTCGAGCTGACGGGTATACTCCCTGTACGCCTTGATACGGGCCGTGTAAGCCGCGGCATATTGTTCGATGTCCGTTTCTTTCAGCCGATGTTCCGCCGGGTAAAAGTCCAGCACCTCTTTCGTCGTGACGGGAATTTTCAGGTCGTCCACCCCGATCTCGTAGGTCTTGTTTTCCAACACGTCGTGGAACTCGAACCCTTGAATTCCCATGAGGGTAAATTCTCGCGTCGGGTCAGGGAGCGCAAGTGATTTGAGCTCTTCGAGGTCGCGGCACACGGCCACGACCGGATACTTCTCGACCACGTCTGACGGGCCTCCGATGCGGATATACGCCTTTTCACACCCGTCGTAATCACCATGCCGGACAATGTCGCAGCAGGTGTAGTTGGGGGCGCACGATGCCGCGCCGTATATTCCGTCCAAAGCTTGTCCAGCCCGGCTTTTACTTCGTCAGGGTCGGTCAGGGCAACGTTGCCGCACTGGCTGCACCGGCCGTCCGACAAGGCGTTGCGGGTAAATTCGAGGAACTGTCTGGTGTTCGGGTCGATGACGGCGGTACATTTCACTCCAGTGCCGCCGCAGATACTGCATACGATTGACATAAGTTTTTTGATTTGTGTATTTATTCGTACAATCTTTCTTTTTGACGCTTTTTCAAGGTCATCCGGAGATATTGCATCAGTTCCCGCAGGGACACAGGGCATGTTCCGTTGGCGGGCATAACTCAGGTCCCCGTTGGAGAGAACCATCCTTCAGCATTGAGACAGAGGTCGCCGTAAACGTAGTTCTCCTCCGTAAGATAAATCCCATGAACAGGGTTCGGAAACCCCTCCGTGCTGCGGCCTTCCCGGAAAGGAAGATACGCTCGGCCTGTCCCCGGACTCCGAAAAAGGGATACGGGGAAAGTGCCGCGAGCGTGGCGGCATGCTCTGCCGGATCATGGAAGCGGTCGTCGCTCATTTCGAGCATGTGGCCGGAGTCCTGTTCCTTTTCCTCCTGGTACTCGTACAGTGCGGCGCAGGCTTCTATGAATTCCTCCGAACGGGATGTGGCAGAGCCGTTGGTTACGATATAAAAGTCATTGACAGTAATACCGTAGGCGCGTACCCGTTCGAGGATATGGCGGATGGCCCGGACGTTAAGCGACGGCTCGCCGCCCGTGATGTTGAAATGGTGAATATGCCTGACATGCCGCAGCAGGTTGCTTATATGTTTCAAAGGGATATCCACGGATTCGGCATCTCCCCGCATGCAATGGGTACAGCGCATGTTGCAACGTCGGGTAATCTCGATGCAGAGATTCTTGATATATAGTTCTCTCATATTCGATGTAGTTCGGCTTAGGTTTCATCCGGGATTTCCTTTCCCGTGTAAGGATTATACAGCGGTGTGTTGCCAACTGCCTCGGCGTCAATAGCGAAACTGCCACGGCTACGTCGTAGAAGAGTTCCAGCTTTAGTGGCGTTGAAGCGATGACTTTCTCAGCCTCGGCTTGTGACAGGCCTGAATACATCAGGCATTTGACACGACACCGGAACATTTCCGGATTGGTTTCCGGCGTGGTAACTACATCAACGACCTCGCACACTTCATCCGTGATGGCGAAGCGGTCGGGATTGGGTGTGCCGTTCCTTCTAGAGCCGTCCGATGCGGCATGTCCGGTGATTGAATGGTTCCGCACCTTTTCGGCGGGATAGGTCTTATCGCCTTTGGCGAAATACGACTTGCCGGAGGCGACACAGGCATGATAGATTACGTCGTGGACCTTTCGTCCGTTGTCAAGTATAATTGTATAGACCGTTCCCTCCTGCAAGACAGGAACGGCATTCGGTTTATGAGACATAAGATTTGTTTTTAGCTGTTTATGAATTTCGGTCTTGCACGCCGCATGATGTGTAGGTCATCGTAACCGATGGCTCTCAGTTCGGAAAGCGGGTTGCGGTACTCCTTTCATGGGCTGGCCGTGTCATGGCGATCACGCCGCATAGTCGGCTGCGCCATGCTGGCGACATGCATGTAGGAGGTTATTTCACCCCGCCGTCCGCTCCACGGTATGTCCGGGAACAGGGCGATGACCTGTCCGTCGGGATAGCGTCTAAAGACCACCTTCGTCATTTTTCCCGCAGATTTCCGTGTCGATTTCATAGTCCCCGTAATTTTTGAATTCATAGTCCACTTCGCTGATAATTTCGTCAACCTCTTCGTCCGTTATTTCATCAGCCTTCGGGTTGTCGATATCGAGCCGTACGGTCAGGTAAATGGTTCTTGTTGCCATAATATCATACATTTTTTAGTGTAACAAAGCCGGCTTATGACGGACCGACGGTATATTTCTCTATCAGCCGCTTCCGGTACGCCTTGTCTTTTCCGGCGGCAAGGCTTGCCAGTTTGCGGATATTCCGGTTGGCTTTTTCCGCGACCTGCTCCACTGTCGGTCCGGGAGTCATGAAATCACGGCATCCGGCACCGCAATACCGCTGCTTCCCCTTGACCGTCCTGCCACAGGCCGGACACCGGCGCTTGCCGTCACGCTCCAGCACTTCCAGAATATTGGCATGAATGCCTTTCCACCATTCAATACGGTCTATGTCATAATCGTAGACGGTTATCGTGTTCCCGAAACTGCGGGCTTCGACCTCAACGGCAATGCCTCATTTTCAAGGTAAACCTTCAATACCGGGTCTTCGTGAGGCTCACAGTGCCTGTCATACCAGATGATATAGGTGGGATCGTCCAGTTCGTCAGGCTCTCCCAGACAGAGTTCCGTAAGGCCGTTGTTCACGAGAATGTTGCGGATGGCGTCTTGTAAATCTTTGATACAGTCCATTGATATTTCGTTTTATGGTTGTTCCTCATTCGTCAGTTCATCTCCGAAGCGTGGCCGACGAACTGGAAGATATCGGCGTATTGTTCGCTGTAGATATAGAATCCGTCCCGTTTTTCCCCGGTCTCCGCATCTATTCCGTCAGCAAGGAGATATTCCCCGTCATCCGTCAGGTAGACATCGGTAAGCTTGATACGGGGCGTGTCGTGCTTCCCGTACAAGGTTGTCGTGACGGGGAAGTTGTTGTCATCGAGTTCCTCCTCTTCTGTAAGGCCGAGTGATACGCGGCCATATTGTGCCAGGAACTCCAGCATGAATTTCAGCATGGCTTGCTCGGCCTCGTGCAGCCGTCCGTCGATAAAGGCGTACTGGGTGGCGAACAGATGCAGCTTGTCGGCGCTCATTTTGTCCGGGGCTTTGCCCGGCTCCGCATTGTCTTTCTGTATTTTATCCATATCTGTCATATTGTTGGTTTCATGTTTCCAGCGGGGTGAAGGAGACGGTCAGTATCACTTTCTCGTCACCCAGGTTGAACACTTTCAGGCAGTCGTTACTGATAGTCCTTTTCAGGATGTCTCCCCGGTATCGGGAATTGCGTACCTTGAAGGTAAAATCATCAATGAACGAGCTGATGCAATGAAGCACGTGGTCGAATTCTTCCTTACCATACCGTTCCATTTCAGGGAAGATGCCTTTCAGATGCGCCCGCAGGCTCAATATGTAGTTCGGGGTCTTGCCCGTGATTTTTCCCGAGTATGTGATTTTGTATTTCCTGTCCATGATATGCCGTTCCATTTAATCGTTACTGTCATACCAGCCCTCGATCTCATCGAAATAGCCGTTCGAGTCCCATTCTTCCAGCAAGGTGGTCGGGTACGTCCATTCAAGGCTGTAAAACAGATCCTGGCACACCTCTTCATTACCCTTGCACAGGGCGAGCAGTGAGTTATGCGTGAAACAGCCGTCACTGCTCTCCGACACACGCCAGTCCTCACGGTCTTCTGCCGCGTATTCAGGTACATAGCACACTTCATCGGGGCGGTTGAGAAAGGCATCCTCGTTCTTGTAGATGTTTCCTTCCCCTCCGTATTCCAGTTCATAGAACACACCTTCCGGCGTTTCTATCCTGTTGCCAATCTCTATCATAGCGTTACCGTTTCGTGGGTATATATAATCACCATCCGGGAGGAGAGCACCTTGTCGCGTACCGTGGGGTTGGCGATTGCCAATCGGAATGGAAATGCATGTCCGGAATGGATGCGGTGTCCACAATATCGCCCCCGTTTTCCAGATGGAGATAATCCGGCTGATACAGGTCGCAAAGGAATTTGCCGTCCGTATCGCTGATGGCGTATATCTTGCCGTCGAGTGCGGCCGTCATCTCCTCCTCGCTGCGGTAGACCAACAGGTATTTACAGCCGGTCTTCATCTCTTCCGCAATCCGCTTATGCAGTTCTTCAGGAGATAATTCACGCAGTCTTGACACGACCGCCCCGATACTTCCACGGCATCGTAGCTGTCCAAGACATCATGGCAGGTCGTTTCAAACTCCTCTTTCGGACGACCCGCAAAATTGATGGTACGGACTTCCTGCCCGTGCCCGCCGAGCAGGTAAAAGGGCGTACCGTTCCATTGTTCCTTTCTGACAGAGAGCGGCCGGGAGCATTCCCGTGTCTGCCGGTTCACAACGGCATACAGTTCCAGACTTCCCCGCATTCCATACGCAGGATATGCCGGGCGAACTCCGTAAATGTCATGATTTTGATTCCTTCCCCGTTCGCCGTGAAGAAATCCTGTCTTGTCTGTTTCATAAATCCGTTTTTTTAAGAGTAGGTAATCGTTTTGTATAAGGGGTGGAATACTCACCTCGTTTTGAAAAAAAAAGACCGCCGCAGCCGTAGCCGCGACGGGCCCGTCATCATTATGGCATGTGATGAACAGGTTCTATTTTCGTTATTCGGCCTCGTAGTACGGTACGCCGTGCCTTACCACTGCTTTTTCCATTTCTTCCCACCAGATTTCACTATGGCGGTCATTGTCAAAATCTATGGGCTTTCTTTTACCGAGCCGCAGCCGGTCCCGTGTCTCCATTTCCGTTTCGTACACAATCTGTTCCATTTCTTCGTCCGTAACATGGTAGGTATCGAACGGCTCCGGCAGAGATTCCAACTCCCTGCGTGACAGCTCGGATTGCCCGCAGGTGAAAACCTTGTCATAGAAAGCGTCATCTTTCGGCGCAGTTCGGGTTCCTGTTCCGGCAGCACATCCAAATAATCCGACTCGTACAGGTAGTTTTCGTCGCGCCCCTTCGTCTGCCGGTTGTTCTTGAACTCTTCCAGATCACTTTCCGTCAGGCGGAATTCCTTCTTCTTACGCCGCAGGTACTCCATCATGTTTTCGAGGGAGGAGAACGGGGCTATGAGCTCCATGGAAGAACGGTTGTGCCAGGCATCGCTCCGGTACAGCAGGTAGACCTGCGGGCGGTTCCGGGCCGCCTCCTTACGGTATTCGCCGAACTCATACAGGGCGTTGTCGAAACTTCCGAATGCCAGCCGGACTTTGTCTTCGACGGATATGGACTCCCGGCATTCCTCGAAACGGCGTTGCACGTATCCGATGAAATCCACGTCTTCCAGAGTCTCCATGACCGTGCTGTCATCAGTCGAGAGCGCGATGTCAGCTCCTGCGAAATTGTCGGCTGACAGCACGTGTTTCTCTTCATTGTATTCGTCTTCCGCCCTGCAGACGGCCAGACCGGGCGTTTCTGCCTCGATCTCCACGACCTTACGGAGCGTCTCTTCGATAGCTATCCGGTATTTTTTCATTGTATGATGTTTATTTGTTTCAGTTCACGTTTGTAGTTTCTCAATGACGGCTTGTGCCCTTTCTCCCTTACGATCTGGCGCATCTGTGCAAAGGTGTATGCCTTCTCCATGTCCAGGCCGTAGTCCGTGGCGAATGCCGTCATTCCGATATAGCAGAAGCCGAACTTCCGGTGCAGCATGTCGGCCGTATAAGGAGTCATGTCTTCCGCCAAGGTTACGGGGACAGCCATTCCCCGGATCTTGAACTTCAAGCCCTCGATAAGGGTCCCGCAGTTGTCGCTGTGGTAGGTCAGGTCCCTGCGGCGGGCGCAGTAACCGATGGTCTCACCCATGAAGGTGTTGCGGAAGATTTCCGTACGGTTCAGGTCCTTCAACTTCTCGACACCGTAATAGCAGACCGCCTGTACGGCTTTCAACGCTTTGTCCACACGGGGTTTGACAAAGCGGGGGTCGTTTTCCGCCACGATCTTTTCCAGCCACGTGCGGTGGAAGGTTCCGACAGGCACGTCGAACACCTTCTCCGGCGTGCAGTATTTTGAATCCGACCGCGTCATCATCAGATGTGCCGAGGACGGCTCGTATTGTTCTTTCAGGTAAAAGGCCAGACAGGTATTGCCGACTTTGCAGTAAGTATAGTCGTCACGGCTGTTTTTCAGCGACAGCATCGTGGTTTCCCCGCCGTAGAACTTCTCGGGCAGTCCGGTCTGTCGGCAGAACTCCGTGAGGAAATGTCCGGGGATGGCATGTGCATAACTGCGCTCCTGGTAGCACTCCTTCGCCATTTGCGGAGTGATGAACCGTTTGGCAAAGTCACAGATATGGTAATGACCGTAATCATACGCCGCCTGCGTGTTCGCGGAGCTCTGGAACTTTTGGGCATCTGGCGGAACCAGCGGAAACTCGTCCGTGCTCCATGCAGTAGTCGACAAATTCCCGCGTCCATACATTTTCAGGAAATTCGGGACAGTTGCCGTTTCTTCGGATGAATGCCTTGCACACTTCCACCGAGAGCAGGGATTGTTCAGTTTCCTCGTCGATATAGCAGTTCGTCTCCCGTTTGCTGTTATCGATGGCAATGACCAGTCTTTCCGGTGTCTTGAACCGCTTCGGCAACTCCCCGAACATGTAAGGGTGTTTCTCCATCAGCCGGTCCGCCAGCATGTCGTCCAGATATACCGACAACGGCTTGAAAAACTGGGGGTCTGTGATGAAGTTTTTTCCTTCGGTCGAACAGACAGCCGCATGGAGAATCTCATAGGAATAGAACCGGGCGGGAACAAGCGAGAGGTCATGTTCCGCATCTTGCGGTAGTATGCCGCAGTCTTGAAACGGGACGGCACGACGGCATCGGTAACCGTGCTCAATATTTTCATCCCGTCGAGCATCCCGTAATAGAACTCTTGAGTCTTTACCTCAACGGGGACATATCCGAGGATAAGCCCCGTTTTCATGACGGCGTCTGTCCTGCTGTCCGTGTAATACGGGTCGTAAATATAGCTGCGCAAGGCAGGTATGCCAGTTGCGCATCCCAAAGGCGTTCAGGTATGAAGGCGAGAATGTCGAAATCCCCGCGTCCGTTTCGGATGACCGCTTCTGCCATTTCTCGGGTAACCATTGCTTCGGGAACGGCCGTGATATTCTTCGGTTTTTGCGCATGGCGTAGTCACAGACTGCTCCCGAACGGTACGCCTCCGGAATATTGCGCAGCTCGAAGCTGTGCCAGCTCTCCGTGCTGCCCGCGATGATTCGTTCTATACGTCCGGGTGTGAGGAAACGTCCCGGAATATGGCTCAGCACCTCTATTTCCTTGCTTTCGACGGCTGCTTCCACGATCTCTTCCGTGAACAGGTGTTCCGGCAGCCATTCTATGGCCGATACGATGTTATTGTGCCGCATACAGTTTCTTTTTAAGGTTGGACGAACGGACGATTCTCACAAGGCGGCACCCCCGGTAGACATAGAGTATCCTGGATTCCCGTTCGGCGAGTTCCTCAAGTCCCTGCCAGTGCTGCGGTGTATTTATCTTTTCGAGTCGGACATGGTTGTTCACATATACCGTGATCGGTTTCATGCTGTCATGGGAGGGCGTATCTTCGACGAAGAGCGGCTGTTCACAGTATTCTCCCTTGTCCATGACATGCCATCTGCCGTTATCGAACAGGAGGCACGTGTCCTCCATGCGGCCGAAAATGTCTGCGTTGTCCGCGATGCGTGATGCGGATTGCCGCGGTGTTTCCCGTCCGTCACGGATCTTTGAAAAACAGTGGACGGTATCGCCGGTTCCTGTCCATTTTCCATAGGGTGACGGTCCCAGTTTTTGTATGTCGCCCAGCGACAGCAGGGCATCTACCCGTCTGTCATTGGGATAGAACACCCGGAGTTTCCTCACAAGGTCTTTTGAAAGCGTCTCATGGAGCGCCTTGATGTGCCGGACACTGCCGTCCGGCAACAGTTTTCCGATTTGTATGCTCATAATAGTGCTATCTCTTGTTGTTGAAGTATAGCCGGGTCGTCCTTCTTTCGATTGACAGTCCGGCTTGAAAATTATGATTTACAGAAGTCTTCGGACTGGTATCCGGCCATGTCCGGTACGGAACCGCGTGTCATTCCGTCCTGTCGTCTTCCCGTCTTTTCATTTTCAGTTCCCTGCCGGTTGCCGTGCGGCAGAGCGGCAGTTTCCCGGAAGCGGTTTGCTTGCATCCCTCGACGAGCCGTCCTTCGGACACCATTTTCCCGTACATTTCCCTGATATAACGGTATGCCGGGGAGGTGTTCGAATAAACGGACTTCCCACGGAGTGTCTTGACACGCAGCTTTTCGACGAGTATTTCCAGCACCTGCTCCCGGCTCTTGTACAGGTTCCGGCGCTTGGTGCGGAAGGCGTCGAGAAAGACACCCCCGATAGTCATGTCATGAGTCTTGTGGTAATACGCGAGTTCTTCCTCCTCCGTCAGGTCGAGAATCTCGCCGTAAGTGTCAGTACGTAGGTACCGGAAGGTCGTTCCTTGTGCCAGAATCTTCTCGATAAGCTCCATGTGCTCTTTAAGAACAGGGCCCGATAACGATTGGGGATGACAGTACAGGCATGTCTTTCCGAGATACACCTCGGGACAACCGTCTTTGTATTTGTTTTCCTTGATGCTGAACCCTGTTTCCGTGAAAAGGCGCTTTACCTCGTCGAAGAAGCGTCCGGCTTTCTCTTCCGGCATGCGACCGCCGTCATAGCCGGACTCGACGCGGAAGTATGTGTCGATATATATCGGTGTGTCCATTTACAGTTCTGATTTTGATATGTTATATAAAGCATAGCCCGGAACCTCCCGCTCGGGTTCCGGGCATCGTTGAAAATATTCTCATAGACGTATGGAATCGAACACTTTGTCGATGTCCTCCTGCGCCAGCCCGATGTAGCGCCGGGTGGTTTCCAGGTTGGAATGGCGGAATATCTGGTTGAGCAGGATCAGGCCCTCGGCCGAGCGTCCCATCAGCTCGTAGACATAGCGCCCGAAAGTCTTGCGGAAGGTATGTGTGGAGAATGCCTGATCGGCAGCCTGTACCTTACCTTGAATACCTTGAGCAGCCTGTTGATGTATTCCAGCGAGTAAGGTTTCCCGGTACGCGGGCTGAGAAAGATGTACTGTTCGGGGGCGGGTTGTCCGAGCATCTCGTACAGGAAACGGTTCTTCTCCTGCACGTCCCTGTTGAACTTGATCAGGCGGTTTTTCTTTGTTTTCTGCTCGATGCGGGTCATGGTGCTTTTTCCTAAGATGTCTTTCCAGCGCAGGTCCTCACGTCGGAGGCCCTGCATGCCGTGCAGAACGACAGCCAGCAGTAGGTCTCCCACAGGTACTCGCCGTCCTTCTCAAGCCCGCGGACCAGCCTGTTATATTCCGCTATGCAGGTAGTCGGCTGTCGTCAGTTGTCCCTTGATTCTTGTCACGTGGCAGCCTTTTAAGATTCCGGCAACCCTTCCGAGAGCATCAGCTCGGCCAGCGCCCCGTTCTGGGGAATCATGGCCGGAATGTCCGTACGTCCGGGCTTGTAGATTTCGGTTGCCACGTTATAGATATCCCACGCCGTGAGCGTCTTCTTCTCTTCGGTGAGTTTGAGCAGGTCCTCGGTGAAGATGGAAATCTGGGACTGGTTCAGGGGATAGTCTCCACCTTGGACGAAAGACGCTTGTCGGAACTGTCATGCGATACGCGCAATGCTGTCAGCAATCCGATGTAGGCGTACATCTCCACCGGGGTAATTACTTTCGCTTTCAGGCGGCGGATGCGTTCCCTGTCCTCGTTCATCTGTACCTCGAAGTTCGAGAGCCACTCGTCTACACGACCGAAAAGCTCTTCGGTGGTGACTTTGTCTTTCCCGTAGTTCGACACACTGCGTTCGGGGGAGAGGATGCACTGGTTGTGGCACACCCTGACGCACGGGCCGATGGCCGCCTGGATGCCGTCCTGATGGAAGGCGATGACAAGCGTCGTGGTCAGCTCGTCCGTTTCCCATTCCTTAATGCGGATGGTCGTATAAACGCGGCGCAGGATATGCGCCTCGACGGCCATCGCCCCGTACTTTTGTTCCACCTGGGGCAGGACGACCACGCCGGGCTGTGCCTTGTTCTTGTTCTGGGCGGCGAAGATTTCCTCCACCTCGTAATTCAGGTTGTGTTTCTGGCAGATGTCCGCCATGCGCTCTATCACCTCGTAATGGTAGATTCCCTTGAGCGGGTTGCCATAGATGTCATTTTCCTTGTGTGTGCGCCGGAGCGTGTCGAGCGTCATCACCTCGACGTTGTTGTTCTGGAAATCGAACTGCACGGGGGCGGCCGTTGTTGCTAATGCTGTTGCCATAATGATTGATATTAAAAAAGTTATACAATAAGAAAGGCGGTGAACCGTTGTCCATCGCCTTTCCGGAATTCATTTTGCGGTTTCAGGCAGGTAACGCCTGCATATCAGGTCCGTGATACTCGGGTAATACACGTTGCCATAAGTTCCGTATGGTCCGAAACGGGCAAGGAAGCGGAAGTAAAAATCTACCGGACGCCGGTAGCTCGTCTGTATTTTGGTTTTCAGCAGGCGGTAGGCGTACTCGTCAGAATTTTCCACCTTGACCTTGCGTCCGTTGAAATAATAGTTTCCCTCCTTATCTGAAGAAAACGATACCTCTTCCTTTGCCGGACGCTCGCCGGCAACGACCCTGAAGAAGTCCTCCAGGGAGCGGCAATCCTGGTATTCTACCGGAATCGTGTCGCCCTCTCGCAGTTTCACGTCCAGTTTGTCAAGCAGTGTCTTGATGGCGGGCGTGTAGATATTTTCGGATTGGAAGCATCTTGTATCCCGCCAGTATTTCTCGAAAAGAGAGCCGGTTTCAAGGAGTAGGAACAGGGTTTCACGCGCTGTCTGCGGTTTATCGGCCAGATATGGAATATACTCGGTCACCAGTATGGAAAGTGAAAGATACTCCTCCGGTTGCAGTTCGCTCTTCTGGTGCAGGTTACAGTGCCTCTCGAGCAGGGAGTCGATGTCGGCTTCCCGCAAGCTTTCGTCCGTCCATACCAGGCAACCTTCTTTCTTGCAGGCGGGACATTTATCCGCTCCATACGGCAGGAGCATCACCTTGCCGCAATCGGAACAGGTGACCAGGTCGCCTCGTTCCGTATAAACATCTACCGTTTCCATTCTCAATCCTCCGCGTAAGGCCATTCAAGGCAGCAGTCATTGCATACGGCCACGCCCTCGTCACTCAGAATGTCAATATCTGTGCCCCCACATTCGGGGCATACCGGTACCTTTTTCTTGTCCATTCGTCGCTCTGCCGCTTCTTCCGTCAGAAGCAGCGGCACCCAGTATGCCGATGTGCCGAAATCCCGTATCCCGTTTTCATCCTGTATGGGTTCACAACCTTTCGTTCCCATGTATTTCTGGGAGTCCGGCCAACACACGGCACGGTAACACTTGTCCCGTTCGGGAGATTTGCCGGTATGGCGTATATAGTCTTCCTCGGGCACGTAAAGCGCCCCGTTCTCCCCGCTTCCCCATGCCGGATAACCGGTTCCTTCTTCCTCGAAGGAGCACTTTCCTCGGGAAATTCCACGAGTGCATATAACTTGTCATCCCATGCCAGGGAACACTCGCCGCAGTGGAACCGACTTTCGTGAATATCATAACGGATATTTTCCGAATTGCATTTCGGACAGATAATGTCTTTTGTTTTTACTTTCGGGAAACTCAGGATTTCTCCGGCAATGATTTCCATGCTGGGCCAGAACAACTGTTCGCAGTAATCGTCGGCCATCTTTTCCGCCAGATTCTGCATGTCGTCATCGCTGATCTTTTCCACATCGAAACCTTGTCCTTCCAGGTCATCGCGGTGGACGGACGTGATAGGGAAATACCCGGCGTTCAGCTCCCGGATAAATTGTCTTTCCTCTTCTGTCGGTTCGGGTAAGTTGTTGAAATATTCCCTGAGCCGTTGATAAAGTTCTCTTACCATAATTATATTCCTGTTTTTAATCTAATATCCACCAGTCGAGGACCAGTAGTTCCGGTCCATGATTTTTTCAAGTTCGAGGTCGGAACGTTCTTTCCAGAGGTCGAAGTCATCAAGCAGCTCCGTTCCGTCCTCCAGAGAAAGCACAGTATCCTCATTGTCAAACAGATAGTCTTGTATGTCATATCCGGACGGATAACGGTTTTCCCGGATGATTTCTTCTGCAATTTCCTTGTCCATTCGGTTGCCATTTTTTCAGTTCGCCGGTATTGTAACCGGATTCATTTGTTTTGTCTTTTCCTTGTAAAACCTGTCGATGGCAAGGAAGTAGTCCTCCGCATCCCAATCAGTGCCCGCATGCTCAGTCTCGAATTCTTCCGCCCACTGGACGATCTCGGCATTGACGGCACGGGAGTCCCTGTCCTCCCACAGGTTGTCCGCCCCGGCATTGTAGCAAGGTCCACGACAGCCTCCTGCAACTTGTTGTAGCCGTTACACTCTCTACCGTTGGAACGCAGCCATAAGTCCACGTCGACGGCATCCTCTTCCGTCGTCCCATTGTGCAGGCACAGGCACTGCCCGTTGCCGTTATGGCATACGAGGACCGGCCGTTTGGTGTCGGGGCATATCCGTACCAGCAGCTCATTGGCGGCAAGTGTTTCCGTATCATGCCCATTGAGCATTGCAGGAAGCGCCTGGCTGACCAGACTCAGGATTTCCTGTTCCTCCTTTGTCCCGGACGGCTTGGAAGCCAACAGGTTCTGTATGCGTTTAAGAAGATTGTAAATCATAATCAGCAGTCATTATGTTCTTTCCAGATTTTACGTTTCTCGTCATAGCCCTTGTTTTCCCACCATTCATTGCAGGTTTCGGCAAACCCCTGATGGTTGTCTCCGGCCGGACACTTGTCCTGACGGCAACCCGTGATCTGTTCCATTTGATTTGCGACCAACGAGTTCCACCATTCCTCCATGCGTTCTTTGAACTCTTTTAAAGTACAGAATGCTGATGGTCCTCGCATTCGTCGCACCAGTTATCATAGCGGTCTATACCCGTGGTACCGATGAATGTACGGGCATTCGGATCCACCCATGCCTGGGTCTGTATATTGTCTGAACCGCACCCCTCGCATACGACAATCTCGTCGTCATTGACATCAGCGGAGATGAACCGTGTTCTTCCAGCCAGTGGGCAATCTCAAGCAATCCCTCGGTCTGTACCTGTCCGATGGGCTCATCGAAATCCTCGCCGCTTCGCCGTTGAGCGTGCAGAGCAGTTTGCCGTTCCCGTCGATGAAAAGTTCATAAACGGTCGCACTTTCATAACCGCCGTATCCGTAAAAAGCGGAATTGTGGACCACCACTATCGGGGAGGTTTCATACTCCGCTGATTCCGCCTCCCGGTAATGTACGCCGCAGTTGCGGTAGAACGTGCCGATGATGTTGTTCTCCTTCTTCACGGCGTCGCGGATTTTCTCCATAAGTGATCTTCTGATGGAGATGATACTGAGGTGCGCATAATCCTTACGGAGACGTCTGTACACTTCCTGCTCGAAGTTGCCTCGAACAGAGTCGAAAGGGGATACGCCGGCGTTCTCCCGGATATATTTGTCCTCGTTAAAGTTGTAGCGCCGGCAGACAATATTCTTGACGCGGCGGAATTCCTCTCCGGCAAATTTGAGGATACTGTTCTCGCCTAGCGAAGTCGGAAAATAGCAGCGGGGCATGTGCACTGTCATTTCACGGTAAAGTGTGTCATCGTCTTCCGGAAAGGTTCTGTCTGTTTCCGGCTTTGTAGGTTTTTCCTGTTCCATGTTGCTTGTTTTTTATCTGTAGTTGAACAATTTCCGGTTTGCCGCCCGTTGCATGGCGGTCACCATATTCTTATGTCATAATCTTTAAAATAGTATTCCAACTCTTTTAATCCTTCCAAAGAGTGCAGCTCGTTCTTTCCGGTCACTTCGATGTCGACGGATACTGCATTTTCATCTTTGATGTTTACTTTGGCATTGTCAAATACGCATCTTACATATTCTGCAATGCATGAGGCAGGCAGGTCGTTTTTTACAATATTAAGTACCATATTATTTATTGTTCATTAAATGTTTGCTACGTCCATAAACCGGGCACCGCTTGCGGTATCTGCATTCGCCCCGGGCCGCGTCGGTATGCGCCGGTGCCATTCATCCCAGCTCTTCACTCCATTGTCTGTAAGGAATATGATCAGTTGCATGCAGCAGAAACCGCGTTCCTCACGTTTCCGGTCATGAAGGTTGGCCAGCCCGTTATCTTTAGGTTTCATACAGGTTTGATGTTACGGCAGGTTTGCTCGAAACGCTTCATGGCATATCATTAAAACCATGAGACATGCACATAGGCATCGCTTTGGTCACTGCCGTTGATTAG
>ENA-OQDF01000311-OQDF01000311.1-human-gut-metagenome-genome-assembly--contig:-NODE-311-length-19901-cov-2.466269_pt1 | contig 19901 bp, 23 predicted proteins | sample MGYA00242769_ERZ504597 | MGnify/ENA primary metagenome ERZ504597 (study PRJEB26092, sample SAMD00036305) | human gut metagenome | host: Homo sapiens | study: EMG produced TPA metagenomics assembly of...
GTGCCTTACCCCCCAGTTCACTTTCAATTTTCATATATGCTTCTTCGCCGTAGTAAACCACGCAGACGGATCGTTGACATTTTTTGACCGCAATTCCCAAGCCAGTTTGCGACTGAGGATTCATGATGGTTCGAACTGCCTCTTCGCTCATACCAATACCGTCATCAGAAACGTGCAGATAGACATCATCGCCATCCATTTCGCCTGCAATACGAATGGTCAGCTTCCCTTCAGCAGGCATTGCATGCTTGACTGAGTTTTCTACGAGTGGCTGCACCATAAAAGCAGGAACCAACATCGCACGAACGTCTTCGTCAACGTCTACCTCTACCGCCAGGCGATCTTCTCCGAATCGAGCCTGCTCCAAAGATAGATAACGAACCGTTTGTTCAATTTCACGAGAAAGCGGAATAAGGTCAGAGCTGTTCTCAAGTGTCTGACGATAAAAGACTGCAAATTCCCTCAGCATAATGCGCGCTTTATCGGGATCAGTGCGCACTAAAGATGCCATGGTATTAATAATGTTGAACAGGAAGTGAGGATTAATTTGACTCTGCAGAGCCTTTAGCTCCATGCTCGTTGCAAGTTTCTTCTGTTCCTCAAGTTCCATCGCGGCAATCTGCGTTGATAAAAGTTGACCGAATCCTTCAGCGATAGAAATTTGAGTTTCAGTGATTCGAGACGGTTTCGGATAGTAGAACTTCAACGTACCCTGAATGGTTTTTCCCACTTTAAGAGGAACAATGATACCCGCTTGTATGTTGCGGATATGAACAGGAAATCCCGCTTCTGCCTGTGTTTTAAAGACACGCGTTTTTCCGTCCTGAATAGTACGTTTGGTTCCTTCAGTGTGGATGTTTCCTCCTGCGCGGCCCAATTCTTCTGATCCAGCACCATGGTAGCCAAGAACCACTTCTCTATCGGTAATCGCAACCGCCGAAGCTGAAATGGCAGGCAAAAGAACCTCGCACACACGCTGCGCACTTTCTTCATTAAAGCCACCCTGCATTGCTGCCAGAGTATCACTTGCTAAATGAAGCACTGAGTCGGACTGACTTGCGCGAATACGATCAGGATCTAGCATGAGTGCAATGGTGATGAGCAAAAAGATAGTAAAAAGCGCCCCTGAAACAACTAAAACCGTATAGTTGTTTGCGCCGCTAAACATTGCCCAACCCAAAACGCAACCGCAGATCAAAGCAAGGCACAAAAAGAGAATCTCTAGGAAAATATATAAGTTATGACGAAACATAGCGGTTTCCTTTTTTATACAAACAGTGGTAACAGTTCATTGAACAGCAAAACCACTGCGGAAATCAAGAGAAATGCACCAAAAACGAAACGTAGTTTGCGTTCTGGTACTTTTCGAATCAAACTTGCACCAATTACTGCACCAGGAATGCTTCCTACCGCCATAGCAATACCAGCTATATAGTCAATATGCCCCAATAATCCCTGCTCAACAACACCAGGAATCGCGAGAATGGTTACTGCAACAAGCGAAGTTCCCGAAGCTTGGCGCATCATGATACCTAAAAGCGAAATGAAAAGCGGCACCATAATAAAGCCGCCACCGACTCCTACATACCCAGATGCAAGACCCGCAATCAGCCCAATCAGTAAACAGAGTGCTACTTTTTTATCGAAAGCTTGAAGGGTTCTTCCTTGGGAGCAGATGCAGTCTTTGTTGCGTTGGCTACAGCTTTGGTAGTGCCTGGCTGTCCCTTACCTTGTACAGCCGCAGCTTGTGCAGCTTGAGCTTGTGCCGCCGCAGCTTGTGCCGCCTGAGCTGCTCGCGCTGCTTTTCTGCTTCTTTTTCTAAATCTTTGCCCGTTACTGCCGATTCACCTTGAGGTGCAATTTCGGCATGCGAATTGCTTTACGGAACATGGAATACGACGAATACCCGATGATGGCAGCTGCGGCAAGCATAATCGCCCACGAAGGAGAAATGGAGGCAAGATACACACCGAGAGGACTCGTGCAAGCTCCTCCCAAACCGCATAAAACACCCACTTTGGGAATGCACGTTTTATTTTTAACGTGCGTGATTAAACCCGCCAGCGAAGTGGGAATGATAGTAAAAAGAGATGTCGCCGTAGAGGAAATGGCACTCATGCCAAATCCTAAGCGAAAAATAGGGACCATCAAGTACCGCCACCGATACCCAACAGTCCCGAAAAGATGCCAATAATCACACCAATGATTGCGGCTATGATAAATGTTTCCATGTATGTGCGCCACGCTATTCTTCGTCACTCAAATTCAGATGAATTTCGCTTGTCATACCTGGATCGAGATTTGCTTTTGCGACCTCTGCCTCAACTTCTTCGACAGAATTATTAGCCATTGAAGTTGCTTCAGCGACCACAATATCCTCGCCCGCTTGACGCGCCATTGCGGCATGGACCAAGGCTTGGCGAAGACCCGCATCACTTCCATGCGCAACATGATATCGCCCCAAGTGTATTGGAACTCAAAATATTTCATACAATTAACTTGTGCGTAGTCAGTTGCTTCTCTTGTCGCCGCTCGCGCACCTTCTCGATACGCTTTTTGTCAGGACGGACAAGAGATCGCAAGAAAGCAGTGCGCTTTATTCGCTTAGTAATGCCTGGTTCAAGGAATGGCCCCGGATAAGGCATGAGCGAAGAAGGCTTTATTTGCAACAAGTCAATCTGCGCACGACTAAATTCGATTTTGTAATACTCATAAATCCAACGGAATATATCGCGATAGAAGCGATGACCTTCGTTTCTGTCCTTAGGAGGCAGATGGGTCAAAGACCATTGATTATCAAACCAAATATCTGAACCATACATACGCAAACTCAAAAGATAGTCCATGTCTTCGCCGCGCATAATCCAAGGATCGAAGCTCAAGCGACGATAGGTTTCGCGGTGAAGCGCCAAACATCCTCCACAAACATGATTTGAACGAGAAAGTCGTGGACCTGCCATAGCTTTTGTTATCCAGTTATTAAACGCACGCCCCTGCTGCCAGAAATGGTTGTACCAGCGATTTTGGCTTTTTGAATAGTACGTGCCTTCATCATTGAAATAGAAGCCTGATTTGGCCAGGATTGGAATGCCTTTCTTAGTAAGCTTTCCTAAGCCATACATCGCCTTCTCAAGAAACTCTTCATCCTCAACTACTTCATCGTCATCGAGAAATACAACTGAATCAAAGCCTAAAACCTGGGCAACTACCAGCCCAAGATTTCGAATAGCAGAATACCCCGTCAGGCCAATGCAATCGCTCTGGTTGCCAAATCCCAGCTGCTCAAAGCGCTGCTGAATAATGCTCTCTTCTTCCTGGGCAATGATGAGCGTATGCATCTGGGGAAATTTATCGGTGATAGCTTTAACTTTAGCTGCCGCCTCTTTCTCTACACTGCCCTCAACAGCAACCAGAATAATAACCTGACCAAGTCCTCTTACTTTTTGCAGTGAAGCAAGGCAACGCTCGAGCGTACCTTTAGAGTTGAGCGGTGTGGGATGATCGTACAAACTCGAAGGCGCCCCACGTCTCTTCATGGGTGACGTATAAAAAGCAGGAATAATAACTGCTGGATTCATGGTATCCCCTTAGTTGTTGTCTAGGAATCAAACGGTCTCAAAAAAGTAACCTAAAGACCCTGTGCTTTTCATATCTCATTGTACCCCAAGCAGAACTTACCGCTAAAAGAGCCCACACGTTTGAGTGTTAAATTGCCAAAGAAGCATAAACGTTTCACGCTTTTAGCGTCGATGCCTCGGATGACCTCGCCTTGTCTTAATACGTTGAGCTTCTTCGCGACGAACTTTTACCTGTTCGCTTTCTTCCCTCAAACGCACATACGATTCAAGACGATCGGAGGAAAGTTCCCCTTCCTTAACCGCCTGCTTTACCGCACAGCCTGGTTCATTGGTATGCGTGCAATCGCGAAAACGACACTTCTGAGCCAGATCTTCAATATCGGAAAACGTTGCTCCTATGCCTTCATCGGCATCCCACAGCCCCAGACCGCGCACTCCCGGCATGTCAATTACGCTTCCTCCTTGGGGAAGCTCTATGATTCACGTGAAACAGTAGTATGGCGACCTTTTCCATCTTGACGCACCGGCGTGGTAGATTGGATGTTCTCACCAACCAGCATATTGACCAAGCTCGACTTACCCACTCCCGAACGCCCCAACAGAACTGCCATTTTATTGTCTTTGGCAATTAAGTCCGCTAAAGCTTCGATGCTTTCTGGGTCTTTTTCAGAGACGACAAGCACACGATCGTTCCCGATAAATCCATCAATACGTGCACGCACCGCCTCTACCTCTTCAGGGTTTGCTACCAGATCTGCCTTTGTAAGAACAACGACGACTTCCACCCCTGTTTCATGCGCCAGCACCAATTCTCTCTCAAGACGGCGTACGTTTACTTCTTCTAGAGGTTGAGCCACAAGCACCAAATCAAAATTTGCAGCCAAAGTTTGAGGGAGAGCTCGCTCGGTAGGATCTTTACGCACAAAGCGAGAAGTACGCGGCAGCGTTTCTTCTATGATGCCTTTATCGTGACCATCAGGAAAAAGAACTACTACAAAGTCTCCGATTACCGCACGCTGATCGCTTCCTTTTACTAGAGCAATAGCATGCTCACAACGTACCTCTTCACCCGACTCAAGACGAACTAAGGGGAACCCCCTATCAAGTTTGACCACTCTACCCACTTGTTTTTGCGTGGAGTCTTTTGTCACGGCTATAGCATCCTTTCACGCTTAATGTAGTACGCAGCCATAAGTGCTACGCCGATCACGCAAGCAACTATCGCAATACCAAAGGTGCGCATATTGGGAGCAGGATTTTGCTCGTACCCTTCTTGGAGAGCGGATACCTCTTCAGCGTGAATATCCGACATACCTTGATGCTCGCTACACTCCAAATGATACGTCCCACGAACCTGCAGCTGAGTACCAACTTTGCCATATTGACCATACGTATCGATAATCGAAGATTGATCTTTTGTCATAAAAACTGCAACTACACTTGGGTTTTCTTCGTCATCCTGCAAGGTAATCCAGCAGGTATCTTCACGAAATTCATCGTTGACCCGATCGCCTACCACTTCACCTTTTACCAAGACGGTCAATCCTTCGTAGTAGGAGTCGGCTTCCGCTAAATCAGCAATAGCTGTTTCGTATAAAAATGAACTGTCAGAAAGCTGATTGACATATACCTTATTATTAGGATCTTCTGTTTCACTTTGATTCTGCGAAGATGCCTGGCTATTATCCTGGTTCTCGCTCCCCTCAGTCTGCGAGGTTTCTTGCGCATCTTGAGATTCATCACCCCATGCAACAAAGGGTGCTCCTTGCAAACATAAAACAAGCAAAATGCTTAGCAAAACGTAAAGAAGGAACTTCGGATGGGAGGGCGGAAAGGCTTTATCTTGGGAAACCTCACAGGTGTTTGTTTTTGTGTTCTTCTCAAACAAAGCTGTTCGAGCACTTTTGTTTTGATTCTTTCGGAAAGAGGGATGGGATAATCGCATGTCTAATCCCTCAACTTTCTTTTCGCGAGAGCGCTCAAGGAAACCACTACCTTAACGATAAGCGCAATCAAGGTAATAAACTCGAGACGTCCTGCCCACATTTCCAAAATATAAACGCCCTCTAATACGGGAGGCATACCATGTGCAATAATTCCTGAACTCAATCCGCCATTGGAAGCCATAGAGACCGATTCAAAAATTGCATCAAGCGCATCATAGCCGTGAGCAATACCGACAAGCGATCCCGCTAAATAGGTAAATACAAACAGCGCAGAAACCGTTAGAGCAGCTTTGGCGACTTCGGTAGTAAGCACCTTTTTCCCAAGATGGTAATACCGTACCGAAACACGTGCTGTTCCAGGAGAAAGAGTTTCTTTAATGGTTGAAACCATTGACTTTGCAATTAAGCCTAGACGAGAGAGCTTCATGCCACCTGAGGTACTTCCGCTTGAGCCACCAACTGCCATCAAAATTGCAACGACCAAAAATGCTCCGGAAGAAAAAACGGTAGTCATTTGGTTATTGGTAACCGTCTGAAAACCAGTTGTTGTTGACGCTGATACCACCATAAACACACCGCGACGTAAAAGCGCCATAATATCTGAAAAGCCACCCGAGGCACAGAGGGAAAGCATCAACACTACGGTACCGATCGTCATCCATAAAACGCCAGTACGGATTTCATAATCTTTGAAAAAAGATATTGTCTCTCCTTGGCGAATTTTTACAAACAGAGCAAAGTTGACGGCACCTAAAAGCATGAGCACGATACAGACCACCTCAAAAGCAAAGGAATGGTAATACATTACCGATTGGGAGGTGGGAGAAAATCCAGCAGTCGTAAAGCCAGAAACAGCCATCCATAAAGCGTTCAAAAAACCACGCAGAGGATCAAAGCCGCCCAACATACAGAAAACAAAAAGCACTATGGTGGCAACTCCAATAACCCCGAGGGAGATTTGACTGATTAGACGTACGGTATTAACAATATTGGGGAGTACATGTTCACTTCTCCCCTCAGAAGAATACAAGCCCGAGGTTGCCTTACCAAAAATTCCCAAAGTCAAAGCGATAACAATAAGACCTAAACCACCAATAAGATGCATGGTAAAACGCCACATATTATCAGCATAGGAAATATGCTCAAGATCGATGACGAGCGATGCACCAGTGGTAGTCAGTCCCGAAGTAGCCTCAAACAAGGCATCCAGATAAGAGCCGTAATGGCCCGACATCGCAAGGGGAACTGCCGCCACAAAGGCCAACACGATCCACGACAACCCGGTGACCGCAAGTGCTTGTTGATGAGTAAGGCGACCAGGCTGAATGCGCATAAAGCGCAGAGCAGATCCAACAATAAGTGAAACGCCAATAGCGAGCAAATACCGACAGGCAGGTTCCCATTCCCGACAAACCACCGCAACCACAAGGGGTACCGCTAAAGCAATAGAAAAAAACGAAATAAGAACGCCTAAATAATGTCCAATTACTCGTACATCGTACCAGGTAAACCGCTGCCACATACGCTTGACACCTACCCGAATACGAACAGAAAACGAATGGCTATAGTGATCAAATACAATACGACAAGAAAAGCGAGCAAGCTTACCAAAACCGCACTAAAACCTAATACGGGAACAAGTAAGCGTTCCTTCTTCTCAACTTTTATCATATTTCGTTCGATCTTTTTCATGGAGGCTATTCTAATACAACAACGAAAAAGAGGGCTATTTACACAAAAGCGGCGGCACAGCATGGACATTCGCCCACGCTATACCACCGCTCATCATGTAATTTATCTGACGCATCGAAATCAATTCGTCTGACTTCTTGATCATCAATTCGCCAGACTTGTCGACTACCACATCGCTTTTACAGCCCCCTACTTACGTCTGAGCACAAACACCCTCGCAAGCAGGTCCTCTCTTTAGAAGAAGAGAATAAAGCGCTGCTTTTAGTCACCGAAGTCCATTCCTCGCAAAACATCATTTGCCTGCTTCAGTACATCATCGGTATCTGATGAAGGATCTTCGTATTCGCCCCCTTCAAGGGCAGCAGTCCGTCCGCTTCCTTCTAAATGAGAACGATTCTCCACGGTTGCAGAGTAGTTCCCTTCAGAATCCAGATCAATAGTCACTTTGGCGCCATCGCAATATGACCATCGATAATTTCTGTTGCTACACGATCGGTAACTTCCCGCTGAATCAAACGACGCAGAGGACGAGCACCGTACACGGATCGTAGCCATCAATAGCAAGACGCTCTCGAGCAGCAGGGGTGACTACCAACTCTATACGACGATCTGCCAAACGATCACGCACTCCATTCAACTGCAAATCCACGATAGGCTCCATAGCAGCGATCGACAACGTATTAAAGGTAATAACTTCATCGATACGATTCAGGAATTCTGGACGGAACGTAGTGCTAAGCGCCTCGTTGATTTTCATCTGCATTTCAGCCAGGCGTTTTGCCGCCGTCGCAACGTCAGCCTTCATCATGTCTTCCATCATGCTACCCATGGAGTTGCCTTCGTTTTCGTTTGCGTATTCACGAATCGACTGCGAGCCCACATTAGAAGTCATGATAATAATGGCATTCTTGAAGCTAACAACACGGCCCTGTCCGTCAGTCAGACGACCATCGTCAAGAACCTGAAGCAAAATGTTGAACACATCCTGATGGGCCTTTTCAATCTCGTCCAACAAAACGACGCAATAAGGTCGACGGCGAACTGCTTCAGTCAATTGTCCACCTTCGTCGTAACCAACGTATCCCGGAGGTGCACCAACCAGACGTGAAACCGAATGCTTCTCCATGTATTCCGACATGTCGATACGAACCATGGCCTTTTCACTATCGAAGAGATACTCCGCAAGCGCTTTTGCCAGCTCTGTCTTACCAACACCTGTTGGACCTAGGAACAGGAAACTTCCGATAGGACGATTTGGATCCGAAAGCCCTGCGCGATTACGACGGATAGCGCCAGCCACTGCAGAAACCGCCTGATCCTGACCAATTACGCGCTCATGGAGCTTTGATTCCAGATCGGCAAGTTTTGCCATTTCGCCCTGCATCATCTTGGTGACAGGAATACCCGTCCATGCAGAAACTACTTCCGCAATTTCCTCTTCGCCTACTTCCTCTTTCAGAATCGCGCCATCCTGCTGACGATTCTCCAACATGGCTTCAGCATCTGCCAATTGAGCCTGCAAGGAAGGAATAGTGCCGTAACGCAGCTCAGAAGCACGTGCTAAGTCGCCTTCTCGAGTTGCACGCTCTTCGTCCAATTGGGCTGCTTCAATATCCGCCTTTAAGTTTTGGACGCCAACGATGACATCTTTTTCGTTCTTCCACATAGCTTTCTGCTTATCAAGGGCTTCCTGAGCAGCAGAAATTTCCTTGCGAAGAGCCTCGAGGCGCTCACGGCTCGGTTCGTCCGTTTCCTTCATAAGCGCCTGCTCTTCGATCTGCATCTGAGTAGCTTGCGCTCAGCTATGTCAACCTCTTCAGGCATACTGTCAATTTCGATACGCAAACGACTTGCCGCCTCATCCATCAGGTCGATTGCCTTGTCAGGCAAAAAACGATCAGAAATGTAACGGTTCGAAAGCTCCGCTGCGGCAACCAACGCCGAATCCTTGATACGAACGCCATGGTGAATCTCGTACTTTTCCTTCAAGCCGCGCAGAATCGCAATGGTGTCCTCAACCGTTGGCTCATTTACTAAAACGGGCTGGAAACGACGCTCAAGAGCAGCATCTTTTTCGATGTATTTGCGGTATTCATCCAGCGTTGTTGCGCCAATTGCGTGCAATTCACCACGAGCCAAAGCTGGCTTCAGCATATTGCCTGCGTCCATTGAGCTATCGCCTGTCGAACCCGCTCCCACGATGGTATGCAACTCATCGATGAACAAAATTATTTGTCCATCGGACTGCTTAACTTCACGCAATACAGCCTTCAGTCGATCTTCGAATTCGCCTCGATACTTAGCACCTGCCAACATTGCAGGCAAATCAAGAGCGATCAGCTCGCGATCCTTTAAGCTCGAAGGAACATCTCCTGCAACAATTCGCTGTGCAAGGCCTTCAACAATTGCCGTTTTACCTGTACCAGGCTCGCCGATAAGTACCGGGTTATTCTTGGTACGGCGAGACAAAACCTGGACAGTACGACGAATCTCTTCTGAACGACCAATTACTGGGTCTAACTTTCCTTCACGTGCTGCCTGAGTAAGATTGTTGCCATACTGTTCAAGTACCTCAAACTCTGGCTTGCTTGTTGCATCAGTTACGCGCGTATCTCCGCGAAGTTCCTCATAGGCCTCTTCGATATTTTTACGCGTAATACCCTGGTCGTTAAGAATACGACCCGCACTACCCTTATCTTCAGCAAGCGCAATAAGCAAATGCTCGGTTGTCGCATAAGAGTCACCTAATTTTTCAGCGATCTTTACCGCCTTATCAATAAGTGACACAAATTGCGGAGAAGGAGCAGTATACCCATACCCATAAAACCGTTGCCACTTACTTTTGGCATGCGATCTTCTTCTTCTTTTACCCGCGCCTGAAGTACTGCAGGATCAGCACCAATGCGCGTAATAATTGCATTCATGTTATGCTCACCAGCAGACAAGATAGCGTCAAGCAAATGAATTGGCTCAACGGCACTGGCTTCTCTCTCGCCTGCAATACTCATTGCCGACTGAAAAGCCTCTTGCGCGGTAAGCGCCAACTTATCTAGTCTCATCTATACTCCCTTCGCTTTTGCCGTTTGCAAGTTCAAGTAATTCCCTTAGCAATTCCCCTACAAAAGACGACGCAAAACGATTGCATTGCTTTCGTTAACGAGCGAATTAACGCTCTCTCGCGTTTCTAATTCATGCACCCTATCTGCCAGACGACGCACTCGTTTATGAAGCGCATCAAGCTCTTCATCACGCTCATCAAGACGGCCCTTCAAATCCAGGATGCGAATACTCCCGCCAGATTAATACCCTCATCAGTCAAGGCATTGATGAGCTGAAGGCGCTCGATATCTGCTTGCGAATACATACGCGTATTTCCGCTGGTACGCTGCGGGGAAACCAAGCCTTTCTGCTCGTAAATACGCAGGGTCTGAGGATGGACTCCCGCAAGTTCTGCTGCAACACTGATCATGTACAGCGGTCTGTTTTTGTCCTCCATTACCAAGCCCTCACTTTATCTGTCGTTGCTGCCTGGAATGCCTCCAGAGCCTCTTTTTGCTTTTCATTTAAGGTTTGAGGAACTTCCACCGCGATATTGAGTAGCAAATCTCCAAACCCACTCGCGTCCTTGCCTAAACGAGGAGCGCCCTTACCTTTTACCTTAAGGACCGTACCGCTTTGACATCCAGCAGGAACCTTAATGCTTACCTTCGTACCATCGGGAGCAGGTATAACTACCTTAGCTCCCAACGCTGCTTCCGCAAAAGTTATAGGCACCTTCATCAAAACGTCTGCTTTTTCACGGGTATAGAGCGGATGATCGGCAATATGAATAGTTACCAACAGATCGCCCGCAGCGCCTCCCTGTACACCAGGAGCGCCCTTACCCCGCAAACGTACACGGCCCCCTTCTACTGCACCAGCAGGAATCTTGATGGTAAGCGTCTCTTTTTCATTACTCCCCGCTTTACCAATACGGACCTTTTTCTCACAGCCTTTGAATGCTTCCTCAAAAGAAACAGTCATGTTTACCTTTTTGTCCGCACCTTTTTGGGGACGTGGCTGAGCCTGGTAAGCATGAGGTTGGCCACCGAAATTCCATTCGGTACCAAATGCTCCTTCGCCATTACGGATGCTTTCCAAAATGTCCGCCCAGCTACCGAAGCCAGCAAAGCCAGAACCTCCAAAAGGATTTCCTCCTTGGCCCTGCCAACTGCCTCCACCAAAAGGAATTTGATGTTCATTGGCGGTGCCGTACTGATCGTACAGCTTGCGTTTTTTATCATCGGAAAGAACTTCGTAAGCTTCGTTTATTTCCTTAAACTTAGCTTCGTCGCCGCCTGCATCGGGATGATACTTGCGTGCCAATTTACGAAATGCTTTCTTGATTGTGTCTGCGTCTGCGTCGCGTGGAACGCCTAGCGTCTTGTAGTAGTCAGGGGTTTGAGCCATTCGTCCCACCTCTCATTATCTCTACAACAAGGGCGGACCATATACTCGCCCGCCCTTACTCTTACTTCTACTTAATTACTTGTGGTAAGCCATTGCGTGTAACCACTTCACAGGGTTTATTCAGAAGAAGAATCGTCAGACTCTTCTTCAACTTCCCGCTTAGGGCCACCCTGGGTAACCGTTACCATAGCGGAACGAATTACCTTGTTGCCCATGCGATAACCCTTCTGATAAACCTCTGCTACGGTTTCATCTGGAACCGAAGGGTCATCTACGGTAGCCACTGCAAGTGCTTCAAGGGCGTTGAAAGCTTCGCCTTTAGGATCGATCATCTCAACCCCATGCTTTGTCAGTACTTCCAACATTTTGGTATGTACTGCTTGTACGCCCCCGAGCAAACCGGTTTCGCCATTTTTTTCGGCATAATCAATGCTTCTCTCGAAGTCATCAATTACGGGAATAAGGCCCTCAACAAGCTTTTCTGCAGCGCGTGCTTTTTCTTCTTCGCGCTGCTCATTCATGCGACGACGATACGTATCCCATTCCGCATGAAGGCGAAGATACTTATCTTGCCAAGCTGCAGCCTCTTTCTTTGCAGCTTCAATGGGATCTTCCGCTTCGTTTTCGGAATCGTTCCCTTCAGGTGCCTGCTCTGCTGCTTGAGTATCTTCTGCTTCAGAGGCAGCAGTTCCAGCTGCCTCTGTTTCTTCTACAACCTGGTCTTCACGTACCTCGTCTTTTTCAGGCGCGGTCATGATTACTTATCCTTCTTCTCGTCGTCATCAACTACCTCAAAGTCAGCTTCGATGGTGTCATCGTTGTTTGGCTGCTGGGCACCAGCTGCTCCCGCTGCACCAGCTGCACCAGGCTGCTGAGCTGCATTCTGGCTATAGGCAACCTCAGCCAGCTTATAGCTTGCCTGTTGCAAAGCTTCCATCGCAGACTTGATTGCTTCAAGATCAGTACCTTCCAGTGCGGTACGAGCTTGAGCAACAGCATCTTCTGCCTGCTTCTTCGAATCTGCAGGAACCTTATCACCAAGTTCATTCAAGGTAGTTTCGGTTGCATTGATCAAGGAGTCGCAATTGTTGCGAGTTTCAACCTCTTCCTTGCGCAGCTTATCTTCCTCTGCGTGGGCCTCAGCATCCTTTACCATACGATCAACTTCGTCGTCGGTCAGTGCAGTAGAACCAGAAATGGTGATCTGCTGCTGTTTGCCGGTGCCCAGATCCTTAGCGGAAACATTTACGATGCCGTTTGCGTCAATGTCGAAGGTAACTTCAATTTGAGGAACGCCACGACGGGCAGCAGGAATACCAGTTAACTGGAACTTGCCGAGTGTCTTGTTGTCCTGTGCCATTTCACGTTCACCCTGAAGAACATGAATCTCTACCGAGGTCTGGTTATCAGCTGCCGTAGAGTAGATTTCAGTCTTACGGGTAGGGATAGTGGTGTTGCGTTCGATCATCTTGGTCATTACGCCACCCATGGTTTCTACACCCAGAGAGAGAGGCGTTACGTCAAGAAGAAGAATGCCCTCAACATCGCCAGCCAAAACGCCACCCTGAACAGCAGCGCCCATAGCTACAACCTCATCAGGGTTTACTGACATGTTAGGCTGCTTGCCAGTCATGTTCTTAACCAGTTCCTGAACTGCTGGCATACGAGTAGAGCCACCAACCAGAATAACTTCGTTAACATCACCCGTAGAAAGACCAGCATCGCTTAATGCTTGCTGTACAGGAGCCTTACAACGATCAAGCAAATCCTTAGTAATACGCTCAAACTCAGCACGAGTTAAGGTGTAATCCAAGTGAAGAGGACCCGCTGCGCCTGCAGAAATGAAAGGCAGGTTGATATTGGTTTGAGAAGTGGAAGAAGTTCCATCTTTGCCTTTTCAGCTGCGTCCTTCAAACGCTGCAATGCCATCTTGTCCTGACGAAGATCGATGCCATTGTCTGCCTGGAACTTATCTGCCAACCAGTCAATAACACGCTGATCCCAGTCGTCGCCACCAAGGTGGTTATCGCCTGCAGTAGAGCAAACCTCAAATACGCCATCACCCAACTCAAGAACAGAAACGTCGAAGGTACCACCACCGAGGTCGAATACCAAAACCTTTTCGTCCTTATTGGTGCGATCAAGACCATAAGCAAGTGCCGCTGCGGTAGGCTCGTTAATAATACGAAGAACCTCAAGACCAGCAATCTTGCCTGCGTCCTTGGTTGCCTGACGCTGAGCATCGTTAAAGTAGGCAGGAACGGTAATTACTGCCTGATTAATTGGTTCACCAACGCGCTTTTCAGCATCAGCCTTAAGCTTCTGAAGAACCATTGCAGAAATCTCTTCAGGCATGTAATCTTTGCCCTCAATATCAACAACTGCACGACCGCCGTTGCCATTCTTTACGGTATAAGCAACCGTCTTCTGCTCTTCAGCGGTTTCTGCATAAGAACGACCGATAAAACGCTTTACGGAAGCGATGGTGTTTTCAGGATTGGTAACTGCCTTGTTTTTAGCAGCTTTACCAACGGTACGTTCACCATCTTTACCAAAGCCGACAACAGAAGGAGTGGTGCGGTCGCCTTCTGCATTAACCAGAATTTCAGGCTCTGAACCCTCCATAACTGCCATTGCCGAATTGGTAGTACCCAAGTCGATGCCGATAATTTTTGCCATCTTGACTATTCCTTTCAGTTGCGGCTGCTCTTCAGACCACCTGCCAATCTGAAAAGCACACCCTCTGCTTTTACCCTTAATAATTCATGAACCCTCAAAGCTTTATGCTCCATATGAGGAAGCCCACCTTCTGGTGGACCTCATGACAGTGACCATAATAAAATCTAAGTGAGGCATTGTCAAGAATCTAAGTGCCCTATTGTTAGGTTTTGTTACCTTCCTGTTGAAGATTATTGTGGTGCGATTCATGCAGGCTTATAAAAAGAAAAAGTCCCGCATTGAGCGGGACTAATGAAACACATAAGGTATATGCAAGAAAAATAGGTAGGAACGATTCTTGCAGAGTTGCGTTTCTAATAATGCGCTTAAAAAAGCTATTTCTTTGCTACACCACCGATGAGAGACATCTTAGTGCCACAATCAGGACAGGTTCCCTTGGTGATTACGCGACCATTCTTGGTAACGCCTTCCTGTGGGTCTACCATTTCCTTCTTAGCTTTGCATTTAACGCAATAAGCAACAACTGCCATTGTAACCTCTTTTCATATTACTTCGGTATAAAAGCCGTTAGCGCATAACGCTCGACCTATTGTAGCCATGCTATAGCATTTGACCAGCTAAAGTCGGAATTTTTTATGCTCTTAACAAAAAGAAGAAACAAGCGACAGAAATTGAAAGAAAACTAATCCTCAATAATCTCTTCGATGGCACCCATTGGGCACTCTTCAACGCAATCGCCACAAGCAATGCAAGATTCTTCGTTTACTACCGTGCAAACGCCATCTACTACCTCAATGGTTCCCTGAGGACAAGCGTCAACGCAAATACCGCAACCGATGCATTCGTCAGCCAAAATCACTGGATGGGACATGAGTACCTCTTCTCTCGTTTGTTTGGTTTAAGGGATGCTCGGGGAATCCCCTCAATTCAAAGCTATGACGGGAAAATACCATAGCAGCGCTAAGTTGCAAGCAACTAATCTCTTTTTTTCCGTTAATAGCAAAATTTATAACGTTTTTTCGACAAATATGCTTGGTTTATCTCATATGTTTGCCGTCCACCGCATATTTGAAACAGGCCGTTTTAACACCCAATTCTTGAATGGCACTTAGAATCGCTTTTCAATTGTGTCAACACTAGCAAATACGCGGAAGCTGCTCGCCAACCAACATATCCATAATGCGAAGCGCTCCGAAACCGGTACGAATAGATACGCGCGATGAGCGATCTTCGGGTTTTTCTACCACTTCACCAATAATGGCAGCATCGACACCATATTTATTCGAACGCATAGCAGCAAGGGCAGCTTCGGCTTGCTCTGCCGAAACAACACAAACCATCTTTCCCTCATTTGCTACCTGATATACGTCGTAGCCCAGCATTTCGCAAGCGCCCCGAACTGCATCCTTAACGGGCACTGTATCTTCTTCGATGACGAAATCGACGCCAGATTGGGCTGCAAGTTCGTTCAAGGTCGAAGCTAATCCTCCGCGCGTGGGATCGCGGAAACAGCGCGTTTCGGGAGCTGCCGCTAACACTTCTGCAATGAGATGATTAAGGGGTGCCGCATCCGATTGAATATCTGCATTAAAAGAAAGTTCTTCGCGACATGCCATGACCGTAATGCCATGATCGCCCAAGGTACCAGATACCAAAATTTTATCGCCAGGCTTACAGAATGCACCCGAAAGCGCCACGCCCGCAGGAATAAAACCAACACCACTTGTGTTGATAAAAACGCCATCACCGTGGCCTCTATTAACTACCTTGGTATCACCCGTCACAATATGGACGCCTGCCTCCTTGGCAACTTGTGCCATGCTGGCACAATTGCGTTTCAAATCAGCAACAGGGAAACCTTCTTCTAAGATAAAGCCGCAAGAAAGGTACTTCGGGACAGCGCCACTCGTAGCAACGTCATTTACCGTGCCGCATACCGCAAGTTTTCCGATATCACCACCAGGGAAAAAATGAGGAGTCACTACAAAGCTGTCCGTAGAATAGGCCAATCGCTCTCCAGCCTGAGGAGCTTCAAGACAAGCAGCATCATTTCCTTCGAGCAGCTCGGTACTACCATATGCTTCATAAAACACTTCATCGATTATGCGTTTCATCATGGTTCCGCCGCTACCATGGCCAAGCAGAACTGTTTCATCCATAGTTGTCTCCTTGTGATATCAAGAACACTAATGCTTTAACTTGCTTACATTAGAAAAGGCGCAGCAGACTATATATATGCTCCTGTTGTGGTCATATGCAGACGTCCCGTTTTAACGCCTTTCGTACCAATAATGAGATTGGCTATGTCCTGGACCAATCCTGTTTCTCCCTTGAGGACTATTACCTCAAGACAATTTTCTTCATCAACATGCACATGCATTGATGCCACAATGGTTTCTAGATAATTGTGCTGAATTTGATGAAGTTTCTCCTGCAAATCATTGGCATGATGGCTATACACAATTGTTAGCGTTCCCATGACAATTCGTCCAGGCATAGAGCATTCATCTTCGACTAAGGCATCGCGGACCAAATCGCGCACTACCTCACTCCGATTCTTCGCTAATCCTCGGCGAGCTACCAAATGATCAAACTTACGAGCAAGTCTTCAGGCATCGCCACCGAAAAACGCATGAGATCATTACTCATTTTATCCTCGTCTTCTCGAATGACAGCAATCGCTAAACAAGGCTTACCGTAACGCCACTTGCGTTTTGAGCATCATCTTCAAGAGCGTCTTTTGCATCGTCAAGCGTTGCGCGTACCTCATCCAAGAGGGCCTGTACCTGATGAAGTTTTTCTCCTACCGTTTCAAATCCTGCATCGGAAGCATTGTGGGCAAGTGTATGAGCCCAGCGACGCTCAAGCTTAATGTGATCGTCAATCTGATCTATCATTTGCTCAAACTGACCCGTGTTGATCCCGTTCGTGCACATAAAAACCTCCTATAGTATTTCAACAGATGCCTGCTGATTTTGCTGTATTTGACTTATTACCTTGTCGTTTTTCACTACTAATATTTGCTATACCTGTAATATCATGCTTATACCGTATCAGTGTGAAGAATTTCGTAATTGGTATTATTTTTTATAATTTCATCCGACCTTTAGACGGTCTTTTCTTTTAGGCAAATTTGCAAAGAAAGAAGGTGGCGAAACGATGACCGATTCCCCTTACAGCACTATCCGTCACCAACAAATATCAGTTTTCCCTGGAGAATTTTCCGGAAGCGAAGAAGCACTCTTTTGCGTGGTAAGTTCCAAACCCCTATCCTCTCAAGCCCACGATGCCCTCGTCGCATCAGCTCAATCATTGGGCTACCATGCCCGTCAGCTTGCTTTCATCACTCTTACAACCCAAGCAGATACTGCACCCGCACTAAGCACTCAGCCTAAAGACCTCTTTCTCGTTCTTGAAGCGGTGGATCCCTTCGCCATAGTGCTAACCGATCATCATGCTGTTGAAGTTGCTTCTTCGGCTTACAATGTTCCCCTTACCTTAGAGCAGCGAGAGTTATTACTCGGACACGGATGCTGTTGTTTTGAATCCTTTGAGGAACTCTTAAAAACCACTGAAGGCAAACAGAAAGCATGGAAGTGCTTAAAGACGTTACCTCTGCTTTCGGTTTTGCAACCTTAATCTCTTAGAAACCATCCAACTCATCAAATCTTTGTGACATTCAAGCAGTGGCTCTTGAGAAATGGTATTCTTGCCTGAAAAGCTACATTTTCACACGAGAGTCTTTAAGCTGAGTAGTTCTCCTCTCTAGAGAAAACATCGCTACGTTTCTTTAGCAAAGGTTCTGGACGGGCGCTTGAAGTTCTCTTGCTTGCTTTGATTTGCGTTTGTTTCCTTGAAAGGTGTTTCTATGTCAAATAAAAGCTTAGCCGCTCCTCATGAGTCTCAGACTATTTTAGTAACAGGCGGGGCAGGATTTATTGGTAGCCACACAAGCGTTGAGTTACTTGAACAGGGATATCGCATTGTTATCTTTGACGACCTCTCCAATTCAAGCAGCGTTGCAGTTGATCGTATTCGTGAGTTGACAGGCGCTACTGAAGAATCTTGTTCTTTCGTGCAGGCTTCCATTCTCGACCGCGAAGCACTCGAAAAGGTATTTAACGACCACGATATTGCGGCCATTATTCATTTTGCAGGATTTAAGCTGTTGGTGAATCCACTCAAAAGCCCCTCGAATACTACTGGAACAATGTAGCGGGATCCCTGGTGTTGTTCGATGTTGCCCGTTCCCATGGAGTTAAAAATGTAATCTTTTCTTCCTCGGCAACGGTATACGGGGAGCCGAGATGATTCCTATTACCGAAGAATGCCCCAAGCATGAATCCACTAATCCTTACGGCGAAACCAAATCTATGCTCGAGCGCATTTTGACCGACTTCTATCGAGCTGATGATGAATGGAACGTGGTACTTCTTCGCTACTTCAACCCTATTGGTGCTCACGTTTCTGGACGTATTGGTGAGGATCCAAAAGGTATTCCAAACAATCTGCTTCCCTATGTCGCACAAGTAGCAACCGGCAAGCTGGAGTGCATTCAGGTATTCGGCGATGACTACCCCACACCTGATGGAACAGGAGTTCGCGACTATATTCATGTAGTAGATTTAGCGCGCGGGCATGTAAAGGCACTTGACTATATGGCTGGAAAAGTAGGCACAGGGAAAGCTATCGGACTGGGATCTATCGAGGGAAAAGCTACAGCAGACGGAACCCGTAGCGGAGTAGCCATCTTCAATCTTGGAACCGGTACAGGTTCAAGCGTTTTAGATGTTATCCATGCGTTCGAAAAAGCATGTGGTAAAGAACTTCCTTACAAGATTTGCCCTCGTCGACCTGGCGATATCGCCACCAATTATGCTGCTTGCGACAAAGCTCGTGACGAATTAGGCTGGGTTGCCGAATACGATTTAGCTCGCATGTGCGAAGATGCCTGGCGTTGGCAGAGCAATAACCCTAATGGTATAACAGTTAAACGGGTGAACAGAAGTTTGCTTATGTAGAGCTTCACAGATTCTTATAAAAGACCTCTGCAAAACTTTTCTCAAGCTCAGCAAATCTTTACTCAGATTTCTTTAAAGGCGACAGGACGTAGCGAACACAACGCACGCACTTTCGCCTTTTCCCTTTATATTCTTTCTTGCTAATCGGGGGCTACGTCTTAAATAACCTTTAAAGAAATCTGCGATTCGAATGAGCTTTCGAAGAATTTTGCAGAGGTCTGGTCTAATAACGTGCAACTTTCACGGTAGAGCTTACTTGCTACACTATGAAATTCGAACCAACTACGTAAATAGCTCTCTTACGCAAACTTCAAGATATCCTTAGGACTATCAATAAGCTCAGCGGGATTGCCCTGCTTAATCTTTTCGACAGGTTGGTAACCCCACGTAACTCCTACGGTATACATTCCTGCATTATTACCCGCCAACATATCACCATGAGAATCGCCAAAATAAACGCATTCATCAGGAGTAAGACCCATTTCCTTTGCACATACCAAAAGACCGGTAGGATCTGGCTTCGAGGAATATTTGCT